>Ga0335071_10000865_pt1 | contig 32690 bp, 31 predicted proteins | sample Lox_Sample_15_FD_206724 | JGI IMG/M metagenome (GOLD analysis project Ga0335071, IMG submission 206724) | Soil microbial communities from Loxahatchee National Wildlife Refuge, Florida, United States - Lox_Sample_1.5 | ecosystem: Environmental > Terrestrial > Soil > Wetlands | place: USA...
CGCGCTGTGCCTGGCCTCGCTCGGGTTCAACGCGCGGCGCAAGACGCTGCCGAACGCGCTGTCGTCGGCGGCGCCGCGGGCGGAGTGGGAGGAAGCGCTGACGCGGCTCGGCAAGGATCCGCGCGTCCGCGCCGAGGAGCTCGGCCTCGACGATTTCCTCGCGCTCGCGCGGGGATGGCGCCGCCTGACGTGACGCCGCTCGAGGTCGTCCCCCTCGGCGGCGTCGGCGAGTTCGGCAAGAACGTCCTCTGGCTCCGCTCGGGCGCCTCGAGCATCCTCGTCGACGTCGGCGTCTCCTTCCCCGACGAGACCTTTCCCGGAGTCGACCGCATCGCCCCGGATCTGTCGGCGCTCTCCGGGCAGCGGATCGACGGCGTCTTCCTCACGCACGGCCACGAGGACCACGTCGGGGCCCTGTCGTTTCTCCGGGAGTGGTGCCCGGCCCCGGTTTTCGGCTTTCCGTTCACGCTCGCGCTCGCCCGCCGCCGGCTCGAGGAGGCCGGGGCGCCGCTGGACGGGCTCGTCGAGGCGCGCGGGCGCGAGCCCGTCCGCGCGGGCGCTTTCACCGTGACTTTCTTTCGCGTTTCACACTCCGTGCCCGACTCGGCGGCTCTCCTGATCGAGGCCGGCGGGCTGCGGATTCTGCACTCGGGCGACTTCAAGCTCGACGACGACCCGCCGGACGGCGAGACGACGGATCGCGAGGGACTCGAGCGGGCGCTCGGAGGCGGCGTCGACCTCGCGCTGGTCGACTCGACGAACGCGGAGCGGCCGGGCCGCTCGGAGTCCGAACGAACCGCCGGCGACGGCCTGCGCGCGGCGATGGCCGGGGCGCGCGGACGCATCGTGCTGACGACGTTCTCGAGCCACGTCGCCCGCCTCTCCCAGGCGGCCGAGGCGGGTCTGCGGTCCGGGCGGCGCGTGGCGATCCTCGGCCGGTCGATGCGCGCCGTCGCGGAGATCGCGGAGCGCTTCGGGCGCCTGCGCCTCCCGGCCGGCGCGCGGCCGGCGCCGCCGGAGCTGCGCGGCCTCGCGCCCGAGCGTCTCCTGTGCCTGACGTCGGGCAGCCAGGGGGAGCCGTTCTCGGCGCTCTACCGCCTGGCGCTCGGCGAGCACAACGACCTCGAGCTCGGGAAGGGGGACCTGGTGCTGATCTCGGCGCGGACGATTCCCGGGCACGAGCGCTCGGTCAACCGGATGAGCGACCATCTCGTCCGGCGCGGCGCCCGCGTCGTGCGGGAGTGCGCGCCGCCGATCCACGTGTCGGGACACGCGCACCGGGGTGAGATTGCCGAGTGGCTGGCACTGGCGAAGCCCCGGGCGGTGATGCCGGTGCACGGCGACCGGCGCATGCTCGCCGCGGCGGCGGAAGTGGCCGCCGAGGTCGGCGTCCCCGCCGAACGGATCCACCTCCTCGACAACGGCGACCGGCTCACCCTCGACGGCAGCGGCGGGACCGCGACGCCGAAGGCGGTTCCGTGCGGCACGGTGTTTCTCGACGAGCGCACGGAGACGGTCGATCCGGAGATCGTCCGGGAGCGCCGGGCGCTGGCGGAGGAGGGCGTCGTGATCGTCCTGGTGCGCGGCGACGCGGTCGACGTCGTCTCGCGCGGCGTCGCGGCGCCGGAGGCGGAGCTCTCGGGCGAGGTGGCGCGGGCGGCGCGGGCGGTCCTCGCGCGGGCCTCCGACGAGGAGCGCCGCGACCCCGAGTGGCTGCGCGCCGAGATCGCGATCGCCGGCAAGCGCGCCTGCCGCCGCACGCTCGGGCTCCGGCCCGTCATCGTGCCGGTCATCGTGTGACCGGGCGGCGATGAGGCGATGGCTTCCGGCGTTCGCGCTGGCCGTCGTCGTTCGGATGACGGTTCACGCGGTATTTCTGCCGGCGTTCGAAGGTCCGGACGAGCCGCAGCACCTGGCGCGGATCCGGGACTTCGCCGAGCGGCCGTTTCGCCAGGCGTTCGAGGGCGCGTCGGTCGACGTCGTGCTTCTCGAGGAACTGGGGCGCTATCCGTGCGATTCGGCGCGGCGAGCGGCCGCGGGCTGTCCGGCTTTCGCCGAACGCCCGGGCGGCTTCGATCTCCTGCGGCCGCCGGCGCCGGCGGCCCCGCGCGGCGCCTCGCCGCTCCCGAACGTGGAAGCGAACCAGCCGCCGCTCTACTACGGAGCCGTGGGAGCGCTGCTGCGGCCGTTCCGGCTCGATCCGGCCGCGCAGCTTCTGGCCGCGCGGCTCTTCGCCGTCGCGCTCGTGGCGCTCGCGCTTTTCGGGCCGCTGCGGCGGCTCTCGGCGGCGTGGCCGGCTTCCGTCTCCGCGGCGGGCCTCCTCGCGCTGCTCTCGCCCGGCGCGTCCGAGGCGCTGGCGCGCTGCTCCAACGACGCGGCCGTCTTCCTGTGGGCCGCCCTCGTGCTCGCGGCGCTCGGGCGGCCGATCCGGCCCGGCCGTTTCGTCCTGCTGCTCGCGGCGGGGCCGCTGCTGAAGTTGACGGCGATCCCGGTCGTCGTCTTCGCCGTGGTCGTCGCCGCCCGCGAGCGCGGCGGATTGGTCGCGGCGGCCGGCGGCGCCGCGGCGCTCGCCGTGCTGCCGGTCCAGGCGGCCCGCGGCTTCCTGTGGGGCGGTACCCTGGAGTTGAATTCTCCGGCCGCGCCGTTGTCCGAGCCGCTCGGGCGCGCGGTCCTCGGGTTCCTGCGTTCGGCCTACGCGTTCGTCAAGACGGCGCTGTGGATCGGCGGGCAGAGCCTGGCGCGGCCGCCGCGGTGGCTCGTGGCGGCGTGGGGCCTCTGGCTCGCCGCGGTCGGAGTGCTCCTGCGGAAGCGCCCGGACGGCAGACGGGGGCTCGCGCACGGCGCGGCGGCGGCAGCGGCCTGCGCCGGGTTCGTTCTGTTCGCCGTCGCGAACCGCCGCCACTACGGCGTCTGGGGCGGCGTCGCGGGGTGGTACCTCTGGAGCTGGTCGCCGTGGATCGCGGAGGCCGCCGCGGACCTCGCGGCGATGCCGGCGCGGGCGGTACGAACGCTGCTCGGCTTCGAAGCGCTCCTCGTCGCGGTGGCCAACGCCGTCTGGATCGCCGAGAGCGTCCGTTTCTACGGCGTCTGAGAGGGCGGCGCCTGATCGTCGCGGCCCTTGAGCGCGTGGCGGCTGCCGAGCCGGATCGCGCCGTAGACCAGGACGCAGCAGACGAAGTCGAGGACGAGCCCGGCGTCGAAACGGAACGGCTCGTGCCTCCACGCGGGCGGCAGGTTCGGGTGGAGGACGGCGAAGTAGATGCCGTTGCCCGTCAGGATTGCGACCAGGTACTCGACCCAGCGCCGCGGCGTCACGCGGCGCAATCTATCGCGAGTCGGCGGCCGCCAGACGCTCGAGCGAGAGCGCGAGGTGCCTCTCCGAGAGCGCCCGGCCCTCGGCGAGTCCATGGCGCTCGCGGATCGCGACCGCTTCGCGGAGCGCGTCGGCGCTGGCCGCCAGGTGTCCCGCCGCGCGCTCGGGGTCGAGCTCGGCGAGGCGGCGCCGCGCGAGCCCGAGGTTGTGGAGCGTGACGCCCCGGGCGATCTCCCGTTCCGCCGTGCGCCAGAGGAGGGCCTGGCCGAACAGGGCCACGGCCTCCTCGAGGTCGGCCCGCGTCGCGCCGAGGTTCGAGAGGGCGGTCGCCAGGTTGTGGAGCGTGCGCGCGTGCCAGCCGCTCTCGACGTCGCCGGCGAAGTGCGCGAGCGCGACCGCGAAGGCCTCACGCGCCCGGCCGAGGTCGGCCGCGGGGCCGGGGCTGCCGTAGAAGACGGCCGCGTTGTGGAAGAAACGGGCCCGCTCCTCCGGGGCGCCGAAGGGGAGGACCGGCAGGGCGGTCCAGAGGTCGTCGGCGAGGGCCCGGCAGATCCCGGCGTCCCCGTGCTCGCGCAGCTCTTCCTGGGCGCGGAACCAGTCCCGATAGGACCCGACCGGGTCGGCGGACAGCGCGCCCCGAAAGTGCGCGCGCAGGTCGTCTTCGCGGGAGCTCACGGGAGCCCACGATACGCCGGCCACGGGCTAGCCCGCATCATTCACGATCGACTCCGGGCGCCGCTCCGATCTTTTCCGCCGATACGGCGTCATCGCTCCTCGGCGATGCGTTTCAGCATCGCCGTCGTCGCGCTTCCTTGTCTCGGCGAAAAATCTCTGTCGCGGACAAGTCGCGCCCGGGTAAGGGGCGCTCACGTCCCTGGAAGGCATTGCAGGGCCTGTCCCCGACTCTCGTATCGCCCGGGTGATCATGAATGATTCGGGCTAGCCCGTAACCTTCCGCGCCCCGGGCAGCGCGAAGTAGACCTTGCCGTGCCACGGGCTGTTTTCGTGGCCGATCAGGAGCCGCTCGACGCCGCCGTCGGCGTCGCCGACGAAGAGGCGAACCGCACCCGCGTCCGCCGGCGCTTCGAACACGAAGGTCGTGGAATAGGACTCGCCCGGCCGAAGCTCCCGGTCGAGCGGCGTCGAGCCGCCGTGAGCGGCGCGCCACGCCTCCGTGGCGGCCTCGGCAGCGGCGTAACGCCGGCCGGCGCCGTCGACGAGGAACACGTGCCGGCGGCCCGGCGCGTACGGTCCGTCGCCGCGAAACGGCGCGATCGTGCTCGGGTCGAACCACGTCCGGACCGTGACGACCCGCGTCGTCGCGTCGGGCGCTTCGGCGCCGGTCACCTCGTAGGCGAGGTGGCAGTCCATCTCGCAGAAGTACTTCCGCTCGCCGGGCGCGAGCGTCCGGTCGCGGGAGACGAGCGCGGTCGCGACGAGGACGGTCGCGTACACGACGGCGACGGCGAGCCCGAAAGCGGCGAGGCCGCGGGCCAGGCGAGTCCGGCGCGCCACGGCGGCGATGCCGGCGCCGACCGCGGCGCCGACGAGGAGGAAACCCGTGCCCAGGAACGCGAGCGCGACGACGGGGGAGAGCGCCGGCATGAAGGCGTCGAGGGCGAGGCCGATGAGCCGAGAGCTTTGTCCCATAAAGTGACTCTCCAAAAAATTTTCAGCGGCCCCGCGCGTGGGCGACCACCGCCTCGAGGTGCGAGAGGTAGCGTTCGAAAGCCCGGCGGCCCTCGGCGGTCAGGCGGTAGACCGTCTTCGGCACGCGCCCTTCGAACGACTTCTCGCAGGCCACGTAGCCGGCCTCCTCCAGGCGCCGCGCGTGAACCGAGAGGTTGCCGTCGGAGGCGTCGAGCAGCCGGCGCAGTTCCAGGAACGTCAGGCTTTCGCTCGCCGCGAGCGCGCTCACGATGCCGAGGCGCATCCGCTCGTGAATCAACCGGTCCAGATCGGGGAGCGGCTTGACTCGCGCCGCCGCCCGGCTCGGCCGCGAAGCGGGCTGCGCGAGGCGGGATTTGCGCGCCGTCCTAGCCACCGTGCCTCCGGGCGATGGCCGCGCCGAAGGCGACGTGCAGCACGCCGAATCCGGCGGCCAGGTAGGCCGTGCCCCAGGAGGCGGGCGAGGAGAGCGCCGCGGCGCCGAGGAGCATGCAGAGCGCGCCCATCCCGATGACCGTGCGCACCGACATCGCGCCGCCGGTGACGACCGCGGTCCCGTAGAGGAGGAGCCAGACGCCCGGCAGCATTTCGACCTGGCCGCGCCGCTCGAGGGCCAGCGTGAGGAGCGCCCCCGCCCCGAGCGGCGGCGTCAGGGTCAGCAGGAAGCGCCGCGCCGGACCCTGGAAAAGCTCGCTCCCGGTCCGCCGCGCCTTGCGCGCCATCGCCCACAGGCCGATCGCGAGGGCGACACAGGCTTCGGCGAGCCACACGCCGAGCCACTGCTCGGGCGTGCCCGCGAGTGTCGAGAGGCCGGCGGCGGCCAGAGCCGTCAGGCCCATGGCGATGCCGCCTTTGCCCGGAACCGCCGTGAAGGCCGACGCGCGCTCCATCGCGTTCCGGATGTAGCGGAGGTTGTCGGCGGCGTGGGCGTGCAGGGGTCGCATCGGGGAAGAAGTCTGGCGCCCCGGTGAAGCCGGTGTCAAGTACTTTATGACATAAAGTTAATGCGGCTCGTCGAAGAGCCCCCGCTGGGCCGGCTGCGGCCGCCGGTAGGTGCTCGTGTGCCGGGAGCCGTTCTCGTCGGGATTGAAGCCCAGGCGCCGGCATTCGACCTCGAACAGGCTTTCGATCGCCTGCCAGCGCGGTCCGGTGCCTTCCATGCGCGCGCCGAAGCGGCTCTCGTTGCGTTTGCCGCCGCGCGCCTGCTCGAGGTTGGAGAAGATGCGCGCGGCGCGGTCGGGAAAGGCCTGGACGATCCGCTCTTCGAAGACGAGGCGGGTCTCGGCGGGGAGGCGCAGCAGCGTGAGGAAGGCCCGCGACGCGCCCGCGGCCCGGGCTTCGGCGAGCACTTTCGGGATGTCGCTGTCGGAGAGGCCCGGGATCACGGGCGCGACGGCGACGCCGGTCGGGACGCCGGCGGCGGTCAGGGCGGCGATCGTCTCGAGGCGCTGCGCCGGCGAGGCCACGTTCGGCTCGAGCGCCCGCGCCGTCGTCTCGTCGAAGAAGGGGACGCTCACGTAGACGATCGCGTCGGCCTCGCGGGCGAGCGCGCCGAGGAGGCCGGCGTCGCGGCGCACGAGCGCCCCCTTGGTGACGATGCCGATCGGATTCCGGAACTCGCGGCAGACCTCGAGGCACTGCCGCGTCAGCCCGTAAACGGCCTCGAGCGGCTGGTAGCAGTCGGTGACCCCGGAGAACACGATCGTGTCGCCGGTCCAGGAGGGCTTCCGCAGCGCGCGCCGCAGGAGCTCGGGTGCGTTGACCTTCGCGACGATCTTCCGGTCGAAGTCGGTGCCTGCGCCGAATCCCAGGTACTGGTGCGTGGGACGGGCATAGCAATACGCGCACGCATGAAAGCAGCCGCGGTACGGGTTGACGCTGAAGCGGAAGCCGACGTCGGGACTCTCGTTTTCCGCGACGATCGAGCGGGCCTCTTCCTCGAAGACCTGGAGCGAGGCTTCCGGCGGCTCGCCGAGCCACTCGGCGTGGATCGACTCCCAGGGATTCGGAGGGTTGGAGACCGGGCGGGGCATCGGGTCCACCAGTATAGAGTCGCGGGGGTGCCGAAAGGAGACGCGATGAAGAGGATCCTCGCGGCCCTCGCGGGCGGCGTGCTGCTGGCGGCCGGTGCGCTCTTCGGCGCGGCGCCGGATCCGACGCCGACGCCCGACCACCACGGCCGCCAGCCCGGCGACGTTTTCCGGCTGCAGCCTCTGCGGGGCGGCGTCGACGCTCTCTACGGGCGGGGCGGCAACGTCGCTTTCTACGTCGGGGCCGATGCGATCGTGGTCGTGGACTCGGAGTACAAGGACGTCGCTCCCGGGATCGTCGCGCAGATCCGCTCGGTCAGCGACAAGCCGATCAAGTACCTCGTCAACACGCACCACCACGGCGACCACACGGGCGGCAACGAGGTGTTCAAGCCCTTCGCGGTCATCATCGCCCAGGACAACGTCCGCCAGCGGATGCTCGCGTCACCCGCGAGGATCCTGAAGGAATACCCGAAGGAGCTCGAGGAGGCGAAGAAAGCGGGCAAGGCCGACGACGTGAAGTTTCTGGAGGAGGCGATCGCCTGGGCACAGAAGGTCAGGGTCGAGGAGATCGCGGCGCCCATGGTGACCTTCGACTCCGAGCTCCGGATCCACGTCGGCGACGAGACGATCGAGGTCTGGCACACGCCGCCGGCGCACACCGACGGCGACGCGGTCGTCTACTTCACGAAGGCGAACGTCCTCCACATGGGAGACCTCTTCTTCCACGACATGATTCCGTTCGTCGACGTCTCCACGGGCGGGTCGGTGATGGGCTACGTCACCGCGATCGACAAGGTGATCGCCCGCGTGCCCCCCGACGTGATCGTCATCCCGGGCCACGGCGAGGTGACCGACCTGAAGGGACTCAAAGGCGCGCGGCAGTTCATCGCCGACCTCCTCGCCGCCGCCTCGGCGGCGAAGAAGGCGGGGCGCACGAAGGAAGAGTTCCTGAGCACGGTCGACCTGCCGGCCTACCGGAATTACGACGGCTACGCCGACCGCTTCAAGGGCGCCTGCGCGGCGGCCTACGACGAGGTGCCCTGAGCGCGGTTTCAGGCCGTCTTCGCCGGCCCCTTCCGGCCCGGACGGGCGTCGGCGAAGCGCTCGAAGTCGCGCAGGCCCTTGCCGGTCAGGAAAGGACCCGCGAAGCGGACGAGATCCGCCCGGAGCCGGCGAAAGGCGTCGAGCGGGTCCTTGGAAAGACCCGGGTAACGCATGGCCTGTGAGGCGCCGAGAGACTCCATGTAGTCGGGGTGGAGGAGCTTGCGCTCGCGCGCCGCGTACGCGGCGATCGACACCGCCGAGCGCACCTGGAGCTGCAACGCCCGGCCGCGCCGCGTCCAGGTGCCGACCGCGGCCGCGCGGCCGCCCTCGATCTCTTCGCGGGCGCCGCCGAACTTGAAGCCGTGCGGGCGCAGGGCGTTTTCGAGAAGCGCCGCGCCTTCCACGAGCAGCTCGAGATCCGAGCGCTTCGGGATCGGACGCCGGAGCGCCTCCATCAAGCCGTCGATCCGGCGGCGCAGCTCGTCGCGCGTCGCGCGGAAGGCGAGAGCGCGGGCCTGCTCGCCCGAGACGAAGCTCGGGTCGGCGATCGACCAGTTGACGATGTGCCGCGCGCCCGGCCACGTCGGGCAGTCGGCGGCGGCCGAGTCGCAGACGGTGACGACCAGGTCGAGCTTCGCGCCGGCGAATTCGTCGACGCCCTTCGAGGAGGCGCTCTCCAGGCCGAACCCGAGCTCCTCGATCGCGGCGATCGCCATCGGGTGCACGAATCCCGCCGGCCGCGATCCCGCGGAGACGGGCTCGACGAGGTCGCCGTAGTCGATGCGGGCGAGCGCCTCGGCCATCTGGCTGCGGGCGGCGTTGCCCGTGCAGAGGAAGAGGATCTTCTTTTTCGCGTTGGCCATGGCTGCCGAAAGGTCCCGCGTCGATTGTGTCACGACGCGGGAGCGCCGGCGTCGCGCGCGCTGGCCCTTTGCGCGTTTCCGTCCGATAATGGAACGGATTGAGTCAGGCACCCTTCTGGAAGAGCCGTCTCGCGAGCGAGGCGATCGGCATCCTGCTGCTGCTCGCCGGCGTCCTGGCGGCCCTGTCGCTGCTCTCCTACGATCCGCACGACCCGAACATTTTTTCGTGGACGGCCGGCGGCGAGGCGGCGGCGCCGACCAACTGGATCGGCGGATTCGGGGCGTCGCTGGCGGCGGCTCTCTACCAGCTCTTCGGCCTGGCGGCCTGGGCCCTCACCGGGATCGTCTTCGTCCTCGGCTGGCGACGCTTCTGGGCCCGGCCGCTGCCCAACCCGGGCACCAAGGCCGCCGGGATCGGGATCGGCCTCTTCTCGGTCCCGATGCTGCTCGCCCTCACGCTTGGGCGCCGCCACTTCCGGGGCGAGGAGATGGACACGGGCGGGCTGATCGGCCGGACCCTCGCCGACGTCTTTCGCGGCCGGATCGGTACCACGGGCGCGGTCCTCCTGGCGCTGACGCTCGTCGTTCTCGCGATTCCGCTCGCGACCCAGGTCTCCCTCGGCGACGTGTTCCTGAGGCTCCGCGTCCGCTTCGCCGCGCTGCTCGGGCGCTTCACGGTCGGCTGGGCGCGCCATCGCGACAAGCGGACCAAGGAACGGCTGCGCCGTACGGTCGTGACCAAGCACCTCGAGAAGGTCAGGAAAGAAGAAGTCTCCCTCGACGACATCCCCTTCGCGCCCGAGGACGCGCCGCCGATCGTCCGCGAGGTGCCGGGTCCGGGCAAGTTCTCCATCAAGAAGACGACGGCGCCCGCGCGGAGCAAGCCCGCCGCGGCCGCGGCGCCGAAGAAGAAACCCGAGCCGCAGCAGAGCCTCCCGCTGACGCTCGACGGGTACGCGCTGCCGCCGGTGTCGCTGCTGGAGAAGCGCGCCGAGACCGGCACGGTCGACCGCAAGGCGCTCGCCGAGACAGGCCGGCTGATCGCGGCCAAGTGCGCCGAGTTCGGCGTGGAGGGCGACGTCGTCGAGTACCATCCCGGCCCGGTCGTCACGACCTACGAGTTCCGCCCCGCGGCCGGGATCAAGGTCAACCAGGTCATGGGTCTCTCGGAGGACCTCGCCCTCGCGCTGTCGGCCGAGTCGATCCGCGTCGAGCGCCTGCCCGGGCGCGCGAGCGTCGGCATCGAGGTGCCGAACCCCGGGGGCGGCGAGATCATCGCGGTGCGCGACGTCGTCGAAGGCGAGCGCTTCCAGAGCTCGCGCTCGCTCCTGACCCTCGCTCTCGGCAAGGACATCCACGGCGAGCCGGTCGTGGACGACCTGCGCGCGATGCCGCACCTGCTCATCGCCGGCACGACGGGCTCGGGCAAGAGCGTGGGCATCAACGCCCTCATCACGTCGATCCTCTACAAGGCGCCGCCCGACAAGGTGAAGCTCATCCTCATCGACCCGAAGATGGTCGAGCTCGAGATGTACGAGAGCCTGCCGCACCTGGCGACGCCGATCATCACGGACCCGAAGAAGGCGGCCAACGCCCTGAAGTGGGCGGTCAGCCAGATGGAGGAGCGTTTCCAGACGCTCTCGGATTTCGGCCAGGTGCGCAACGCCGAGCAGTACAACGCGGCGATCAAGGACCCCGAGGCGGTGGCGCGCGTGCGGGCGCAGCATCCCGACGACACGGAGCTCAAGCTCGAGCCGATGCCCCTGATCGTCATCGTCATCGACGAGCTCGCCGACCTCATGATGACCGCGCCCAAGGACGTCGAGGAGTCGATCGTGCGCATCGCCCAGAAGGCCCGCGCCGTCGGCATCCACCTCGTCGTCGCCACGCAGCGGCCGTCGGTCGACGTCCTCACGGGCGTCATCAAGGCGAACCTGCCGTCGCGCATCGCGTTCAAGGTGTCGTCGAAGATCGACTCGCGCGTCATCCTCGACGGCAACGGCGCCGAGCGCCTGCTCGGCCGCGGCGACATGCTGTTCCTGCCGCCGGGCACGTCCCGCTTGAAGCGCGTCCACGGCGCGTACGTCTCGGTCCAGGAGACGGCGGCGCTGGTGAAGTTCCTCAAGAAGCAGGCCAGGCCCCAGTTCAACGAGGAGATCACCCGGGAACGCGTCGAGGCGTCCGCGCGCGGCGAGGACGGCGCCGACGACGCCGATCCGCTCTACGACGAGGCGGCGCGGCTGGTCGTGCGCGAGAAGATGGCGTCGATCTCGTTTCTCCAGCGGCGGATGGGCGTGGGCTTCTCGCGCGCGGGCAAGCTCATCGACATGATGGCGCGCGACGGGCTCCTCGGGCCGCCGCGCGGCTCGAAGCCGCGCGAGGTGCTGGTGGCCGAGGACTACTTCGCGGAAGTGGACCGCCAGCCGCGATGACGCCCGCGTGGCGGTATTTCGTCGTGGCGCTCGTCGTCGCGCCCGCCGCGGCCTGGGGCGTGTACCGGCTGGCGCGCGGCCTCGGGTTCCTCGACCCGCCCTGGAACCCGGAGCACGAGGAACGGCGCACGATCATCGCGGCGCTTTACGCGTTCCTGCTCTTCCTCTGCGTCTTTCTCTTCGGGTTCGCGAACGCGTGGCCCCGGATGTGGGTGTACTTCGGCATCGTCAACGCGCTCGCCCTGGTCTTCTTCCTGGGCATCGGGCTGCGCGCCGTGCGCCGCCTCTGGAAGCTGAGGCATCCGTCGCCGGCACGTCCGGCCGGGCCGGGGACCGGGACCGCGGCCGAGCCCGAGCCCCGCGACGGCGGCGCGCCGCTCTGAGCGGGGCGGGAGCCCGGTCTTGATGCCGCGCGTCGTCTACTTCGGGACGCCGGAGTTCGCGGTCCCGCCGCTTTCGGCGATCGTCGAGGCGGGATTTCCGGTGCCGCTCGTCGTGACGCAGCCGGACCGTCCGGCCGGCCGCCACGCCGAGCCGCGCGCCTCGGCGGTCGGGGCGTGGGCCGCCGCGCGCGGACTGCCGGTCGAGAAGCCGCTCCGCGTGCGCGGCGACGGCGACCTCCTGAAGACGCTCGAAGCGGCCCGCCCGGACGCCATCGCGGTCGTCGCCTACGGGCGGCTGCTGCCGCCGGCGATTCTCGCCCTGCCGCGCCTCGGCTGCGTGAACGTGCACGCGTCGCTGCTGCCGCGCCACCGCGGCGCTTCGCCCATCCAGGCGGCGATTCTCGCGGGCGACCACGAGACCGGCGTGGCCACGATTCGGATGGAGGAAGGCCTCGACACCGGACCGGTGTTTCTCGAGCGCCGCGTCGCGATCGGCGAGCGCGAGACGGCGGGCGAGCTCTCCGCGCGGCTTTCCACGCTCGGGGCGGCGCTGCTCGTCGAGACCCTGCGCGGGCTCGCCGAGGGGCGGCTGACGGCGCGGCCGCAGTCGGGCGAGCCGTCTTCCTGCCGGCCGATCCGGCGCGAGGACGGCGCCGTCGACTGGACCGCACCGGCCGAGGAGCTGTCGCGGCGGCTGCGCGCGTTCTCCCCGTGGCCCGGCCTCTACACGTTCCTCGGCGGCGAGCGGATCAAGATTCTGGAAGCGCACCCCGCGGCTGGAAGCGTCGCGGGCGCCCCGGGCGAGGTCGCGCTGCTCGAGGGCGCGCTCGTGGCGGCGGCCGGCGGCGGCACGGGGCTCGTGCTCGAGCGGCTGCAGCGGGCCGGCCGCAAGCCCGTCAGCGGCGCCGAGTTTTCCCGGTCGGCCCGATTGCCCGGGCGCTTCCAGGCCGCGCCGTGAAACGGCGGCGGGCGGCGACGGCCCGGGGCCGCGCCGTCGAGGCCCTCCGCGGCGTGCTCGAGAGGGGAGAGCGCGCGGCGGCGCTCCTGCCCGCGCTCGCGCGCGGCCTGTCGGCGCCGGACCGGGATCTGCTGCGCGAGCTCGTGCTCGGCGTCCTGCGCTGGAAAACGGCGCTCGACGCCGAAATTGCGGGCGCCTCGCGCATTCCGCTCGCGAAGCTCGCGCCGAACCTTCGCGAGACGCTCGAGGTCGCGCTCTACCAGGTGCGCCACCTCGACCGCGTTCCGGCGTACGCCGCCGTGAACGAGGCCGTCGAGGAGGCGCGCGCGAGCGGCGGCGAAGGCGCGGCCCGGCTGGTCAACGGCGTGCTGCGCGCGATCGTCGGGAAGCCGGCGCCGGCGCCGCCACCCGAGGCCGGAGGCGGGAGGCGGGAGGCGGGGGAACTGGCCCGGTACTTTTCCCACCCCGGGTTTCTCGTCGCGCGGTGGCTCGCGCGCTTCGGCGCCGAGCGCACGAGCGCGATCCTCGCGGCGGACAACGCGCCCTCGCGCCTGGACCTGCTCGTCAACCCCGGGCGCTCCGACCGCGACAGCCTGCGCGCCGCGCTGGCGTCCGAGGGCGTCGAGACCGAGGCCTCGCCGATCGCGCCGCTCGCGTTGACGGTCCTCTCGGGGAACCCGCTGCGGTCGCCGCTGCATGCCGGAGGCGCCTTCAGCGTTCAGGACGTCGGCTCCCAGGTCCTGCCGCTGCTCATGCCCGAGGGCGACCTCCTCGTCGATCTGGCGGCGGCGCCGGGCGGCAAGTCCTTCTCGGCGGTCGCCCACGGCCGGGCGCGGCGGACGGTCGCGCTCGACCGGTCGTGGGCGCGCCTCCGGCGCGTCGTCGAGAACGTGGAGCGCCTCGGCGTTCCGGAAGTGCGTCCCGTCGCCGGGGACGTCGCCGCGCCGCCGCTGCCGGCCGGCCGCTTCGCGCGCGTGCTGCTCGACGCGCCGTGCAGCGGCACGGGGACGCTCCGCAAGATCCCCGAAATCCGGTACCGCGTGAGCGCGGCCGCCATCGAGCGCCTCGGGCATGCCCAGGAGGAAGCGCTCGTCGCGGCCTCGGGGCTCGTTGCGCCGGGCGGCTGCCTCCTCTACTCGACGTGCAGCCTCGAGGAGGAGGAGAACGAACGGGTCGTCGCGCGGTTCTTCGAGCGGTCCCCGGAGTTCGCGCCCGCCGCGATCGAGGCGCCGCCGGGCCTCGAAGGGTTCGTCGAGGGCGCGCGCCTGCGCCTCTTTCCCGACGCCTCGACCGACGGCTTCACGGCGCACCTGCTGCGCCGGCGCTAGGCGGGGCGAAGCGCGCGGAGCCGCCGTTCCGGCGCGCTGATCAGACCGACTGATCGTCCTCGGGCGTGTCGGGCGGCGGCGCCGGCGGCCGTGTCTTCTGGCCCGGTGCGGTCTCCGGCTGGCCGGGCGTGGCCGCGTCGTAGACGCGCCGGATGGTGATCGGCGAGCCGCGCCTTCCGCCTTCCATCTTCGTCGTCACCGTCAGCTGCTTGTGGTCGGCCGTCATCGCGAAGGTCTCGGTGATCTTGCCGCCGTTCTCTGGCGAGGCGACGATCTCCAGGTGTCCGTCCTTCCAGGACGCGACGACCGCCGTCGTGCCGCCGTGGGAGCGCTCCTCCTCCGTCTTGCGCCCGTCGGTGTAGACGACCCGCTCGCGGCCCGCCGCGTCGGTGATCGTGAGCATCGGCTCCTTGTAGACGAGCGTCAGCGTCTGGAGCGCGGCGAAGCTCCCGCCGTCGGACGAGCTCGACCCGTCGCCGCTCGAGCTGCGGTTGCCGCGGCCCCACCCGCCGCCTCCGCCGCTGCTGCCGCCCCCTCCGCCGTGGCCGTGGCGGCCGCCGCCGCCGAAGCCGCTGCCGCCCCCGGAGCCGCCGCTCTCGGCGCGCGCCTCCTGCATCACCCTGGCGGGATCGTCGCTCGCGTCGCGATTGAGCTGCCACGAACCGCTCAAGTCTGGCATCGCGACCGCCTGCGCCAGGACGGTACCCGCCGCCATCATCCGGAGCGCGCTGAGCGCTGCGCGCCGCCGCATTCTCCTGGTCCTCGGCATAGCGCCTCCCTCTGGAACAAACGGGCCGGAGCCGCGTCGGGTTACCGCGCGGATAGAATCGCCGCCCGTGGCGACGCCCATCCCGGTCCTCGACCTGACCCGGTACGACGCGGACTCGAAGCGCGACGTCGCGCGGGCCGTCGAAGAGGTGTTTGCCTCGGGCCGTTTCGTCCTCGGGCCGGTGACCGAGGCGTTCGAGGCGGCGCTGGCGCGTTATCTCGGGGTGCCGCACGTCGTCGGGACCTCCTCGGGGACCGACGCGCTGCTCGTGGCGCTCATGGCGCTCGGCGTGGGACCGGGCGACGAGGTCGTCACCTCGCCCTTCACCTTCTTCGCGTCGGCCGGCGTCGTCGCGCGCCTGGGCGCCCGGCCCGTCTTCGTGGACGTGGAGCCGGACACGCTGACGCTCGATCCGGGCCGGCTCGAGGCGGCGCTCTCGTCGCGGACGAAGGCGATTCAACCGGTGCACCTCTACGGACAGCCCGCCGACATGACGGGGATCCTCGCGATCGCACGGCGGCGGGGAATCCCGGTCGTCGAAGACGCGTGCCAGGCGATCGGCGCCACCGTCGGCGGTCGGAAAGCCGGCACGCTCGGCGCGATGGGCGCGTTTTCCTTCTACCCGACCAAGAACCTCGGCGCCGCGGGCGACGCCGGCGCCGTCGCGACCGACGACGCCGCGCTCGCCGCGCTGCTCCGGAGCCTGCGGGTGCACGGCTCGTCGACGACGTACTTCCACGATCGCGTCGGCGGCAACTTCCGGCTCGACGCGCTCCAGGCGGCGGTGCTTTCCGCCAAGCTGCCGCGCCTCGAGGCCTGGAACGCGCGCCGCCGGGCGATCGCCGAGCGCTACGGCGAGCTTCTCGCGGCGCCCGCGCGCGCGGGCCGCGTGCGGCTGCCGGCCGAGGCGCCGGACCGCGGCCACGTCTTCCACCAGTACGTCGTCCGCGTCGCCGACCGCGACGGCGTCCGCGCCCGCCTCGGCGAGCGCGGCGTGGGGAGCGCCGTCTTCTACCCGGTGCCGCTCCACCTCCAGGAGTGCTTCGCGGCCCTCGGCGGCCGGGCGGGAGATTTTCCGGAAGCCGAGCGCGCGGCGCGGGAGGTCCTGGCGCTGCCGATGTTTCCCGAGCTGACGGACGCCGAGGTCGAACGCGTCGCGGCGGCCCTCGTCGAGAGCCTGGGGTAAATCCCCCTCACCCTTCCCTCTCCTCCCGAGGGGGGAGAGGATGGGCGCCCGTCTTTTCCAGGACGAGGTACCCCTTGCGCGCGCGCGCCGCGTCGAGCGTGCGCCAGAGGTACTCGCCGAGCACGCCGAGCGAGAGCAGCTGCACGCCCGAGAAGAAGGCCACGGCGACCATCAGCGACGTCCAGCCCTGGATCGGCTGGCCGTGCACCAGCTTGTAACCGACGAGGAAGACCGCGTAGGCGAAAGCGAGCGCGGCGAGAGCCGCTCCCGCAAACGACATCCAGCGCAGCGGCTCGTACGAGAAAGCGATCACGGCGTCGAGGAAGTACTTCAGCTTCTTCGCGAACGTCCAGCGCGATTTGCCCTCTTCGCGGGCCACGCGGTCGTACGGCACGAGCGACGTCGGGAAGCCCGCCCAGAGCAGGAGACCCGGCAGCGTCGTGTGGACCTCGCGTGCGTCGACCAGGAAATCCACCGCCGGCCGACCGATGAGAAAGCAGTCGAAGCCGCCCTCGGGCATCTCGGAGAGCGCGAGGCGGCGCAGCGTCCGGTAATAGAAGCCCGCGGCCGCCCGCGTCGCGAGGCCCTCGGGGCGGCTGCGCCGGACGGCGAGCACGGCGGTGGCGCCGCGGCGCCAGGCGGCCACCATCTCCGGGAGGAGCTCCGGCGGCTCCTGCAGGTCGGCCGAGAGCACCGCGGCCGCCGCGCCGCGCGCCTCGCCGAGTCCCGCGAGGATCGCCATCTGCGACCCGAAGTTGCGCGTGAGGCGGACGCCGCGCGCCGCCGGCCACGCGCGCGCGATCTCGAGGATCCGGTCCCACGACCCGTCGCCCGACCCGTCGTCGACGAAGACGGCCTCGAGGTCCCAGTCGGCCGCCGCGGTGGCGACCTTCTGCAGGCGCTCGGCCAGGCGCGGGAGGCTCTCCGCGTTGAAGTAGACGGGCACGACGACCGACACGAGCGGGCGCGTCATCGCGTCTCCTCGAAGAAGCCGGCGACCGCGGCGACCACGGCCTCGACCTGTTCGTCCGAGAGCGCCGTGTGGAGGGGCAGCGACACGACGGTCTCGCTCGCCTCTTCGGCGACGGGAAACGCGCCGCGCCGGTAGCCGAGAAAGGCGTACGCCGGGTGGAGGTGGAGGGGGGTGGGGTAGTGGATGCCGGTTTCGACGCCGCGCGCGGCGAGGTGGCCGCGAAGCGCGTCGCGCTTCGGGGTCCGCACCGGGTAGAGATGGCGCGCGGGCACCGAGCCCGGCCGGACCGCGAGGCGCGTCAGCGGCAGCGAGGCAAATGCCGCGTCGTAGCGGTCGGCGATCTCGCGGCGCCGGACGTTCTCGCGGGCGAGGAACGCCAGCTTCACGCGGAGGATCGCGGCCTGGAGCTCGTCGAGGCGGGAGTTCCAGCCCTCCGTCTCCGCGTAGTCGCGCCGCTTCCAGCCGTACTGGCGGAGCTCCCGTGCCCGCTCGGCGACGCTCGCCTCGTTGGTCGCCACGGCGCCGCCGTCGCCGTAGGCCCCGAGGTTCTTCGACGGGTAGAACGAGAAAGCGGCCGCGCGGCCGAAGGAGCCGGTCGCGCGCGACTTCCAGGTCGCGCCGTGGCTCTGCGCGCAGTCCTCGACGAGGAGCGCGCCGCGTTTGGCGGCCAGCACCGTCAGCGCGTCGAGATCGGCGACGCCGCCGTAGAGGTGGACGGGCAGGAAGAAGCGCGCCTCCGGACCGCCCGCCCGCCCGGCCGCCTCGGCGTCGAGGGTCAGGGTCTGCGGTTCCGCATCGGCGAGGAGCGCGCGTCCACCGGCCATCCGCACGCCGGCGAGTGTGGGGGCGCAGGTGTTGGCGGGCAGCACGACCGGGTCGCCCGGCTTCATTCCCGCGGCCGCGAGCGCGAGGGCAATCGCCTCGGTGCCGTTGGCGCAGCCGACGACGTGCGAAACGCCGAGGTATGCGGCGAGCTCTTCCTCGAACCGGCGGACCTCGTTGCCGAGGATGAAGCGTCCGCTCGCGAGCACGCGCGAGACCGCGGCGTCGATCGAGGCGCGCTTGCTCCGGTAGTCCTCGGCGAGGTCGCCGAACGGGACCCGGACGGAGGCGTCCGCCGCGCGGGTGCTCACGGGGTCTCGGCCACCTCGCCCGAGGCGCCCCGCGCGTACGCGCGGCCGCAGGAACACCGGGCCGTCCCCCCGGCCTCGTCGAAGCGCAGCGTCGCGGCGCATCGGCAGACGTGGCCGTGCAGCCGCGCCGGGCTGCCGTAGACGAGGGCGAAGTCGGGCACGTCCCGCGTGACGAGCGCGCCGGCGCCGACCATCGCGTACCGGCCCACGGTGACTCCGGGCAGCAGGATCGCGCCGGCGCCGAGGCTCGCGCCCTCGTGGACGAGCGTCCCCGGGTAGCTTTCGAGATGGCGTCCGCTCCGCGGCCGCGGGTCGTTCGAGAACGTCACGTCGGGCCCGACGAAGACGTCGTTCTCGAGCACGAGGCCGTCGTAGAGCGAGACGCCGCACTTGACCGTGACGCGGTCGCCCAGGACGACGTCGTTTTCGACGAAGCACCGGTCGCAGATGTTGCAATCGCGGCCGATCCGCGCGCCCGCCAGAATGTTCACGAACGCCCAGATCCGCGTCCCGTCGCCGATCGACTTCGACGCCACCAGGGCGGTCGGGTGGATGGAAAACATGCCCTGCCGCTAGCTTAATGGATCAGAAGTACTCGGCCCGCCGCTCGCGGTAGAACGCCACGGTCCGGGCGAGGCCGTCGCGGAGCGAGACGGTCGGCTCCCAGCCGAGCAGGCGGCGGATCTTCGTGATGTCGGAGACGAAGTCGCCCGGCTCCTGGGCCTTGCGCTCGGGCGTGAAGTCGGTGAACTCGAGGCGCGTCCCCGGAACGAGCTCGGCGAGCAGCTCCGCCACCTCGAGGAACGTCGACGGCCGGTCGTGTCCCACGTTCAGGATCTCACCCACGGCCGCGGGTTCCTCGGCGGCGCGGACGAGCGCCTCGACGCAGTCGTCCACGTAGAGGAAGTCGCGGAGGATCTTCCCCGATCCGAAGATCGGAATCGGACGCTCCTCGAGGGCCAGCCGCACGAACCAGTTCACGACGCCGAACTGCGAGTGCTTCATCTGGCCGCGCGGCCCGTACACGTTGGTCAAGCGCAGGGGGACGGTGCGGATGCCGTGAATGCGCGTGTAGGTGCGGCAGATCATCTCGGCCGAGAGCTGCGAGATCTCGTAGATTCCGCGCGGATCCGAGGGCGCTTCCTCCGAGACCGGCAGCGTGGTCGCCGGTCCGTACTGGCCGCGGGTTCCGGAGCGCACGACGAGCGCCGCCGGGTTGCGCTGCCGGCAGGCTTCCAGGACGACCGCGGTGCCTTTGATGTTGATGTCGATGTCCGGGTAGGGGTTCGACAGCGACATGACGTGCGAAACCTGGGCCGCGAGGTGGAAGATCACGTCCTGGCCCTCGACGAGACGGCCCATGGCGGCCTCGTCGCGCACGTCCGCGTCGTCGATGGCCACGTCCCGGCGGATGTCGGCGACGTTGGCGGCGTTGCCGCCGTAGCCCTCGATCATCGCGTCACAGAGCGTGACCGCTGCGCCTTCGGAGAGGAGGCGGCGCGCCAGGTTCGAGCCGATGAACCCGAGGCCGCCCGTGATCAGGATGCGCTTGCCGGAAAGGGCTCCCATGCGGATCAGAACCATAGCATGGACCCCGGTGTCAAAGTATACAAACCCAGTATTTACAGGTATTTATGCTTTAAGAGCTCAGCTGCCCCAGCTGGCTGCTAGCACTCGTCATAGAGGAGTGCTAGTATCTCGCTCCCCCCGGAAACCGGGGGCCAGACAGGCAACACAACTTCAAGGAGGAAGTTCATGAAAGTTCGGCCACTGTACGACCGGATCCTGGTCAAGCGACTCGAGATGGGCGAGATGAAGAAGGGCGGAATCATCATCCCGGACACCGCCAAGGAGAAGCCGATGGAGGCGGAAGTCGTCGCCGTCGGCAAGGGCAAGGTCAACGAGGACGGCAAGCAGTTTCCCCTCGACGTGAAGAAGGGCGACCGCATCCTCATCGGCAAGTACGCCGGCACCGAAATCAAGATCGACGACGAAGAGCACCTGATCCTGCGCGAGGACGAAGTGCTCGCGGTCGTCGAAGGGAAGTAAGGAGAACACACCATGGCTGCGAAAACGATCATTTACGGTGAGGAGGCGCGCCAGCGCGTTCTCCACGGCGTCAACAAGCTCGCCGATGCGGTGAAGGTGACGCTCGGCCCCAAAGGCCGCAACGTCGTCATCGAGAAGAAGTTCGGCTCCCCGACGGTCACCAAGGACGGGGTCACGGTCGCCAAGGAGATCGAGCTCCAGGATTCGCTCGAGAACATGGGCGCCCAGATGGTCCGCGAGGTCGCCTCGAAGACGTCCGACGTCGCCGGCGACGGCACGACGACCGCGACGGTGCTCGCGCAGGCGATCTACCGCGAGGGCATCAAGAACGTCACGGCGGGAGCCAACCCGATGGAGTTGAAGCGCGGCATCGACCAGGCGGTCCGGGCCGCCGTCGAGTCGCTCGACAAGCTCTCCAAGCCGGTCGAGGGCAAGGACATCGCCCACGTCGGCACGATCTCGGCCAACAACGACTCCGAGATCGGCAAGATCATCGCCGAGGCGATGGACAAGGTCGGCAAGGACGGCGTGATCACGGTCGAGGAGGCCAAGGGCCTCGAGACGACCCTCGAGGTCGTCGAGGGCATGCAGTTCGACCGCGGCTATCTCTCGCCGTACTTCATCACCGACGCGGAGCGGATGGAGTGCATCCTCGAGAACGCCAAGGTTCTTCTCTTCGAGAAGAAGATCTCCAACATGAAGGACCTGCTCCCGATCCTCGAACAGATCGCCAAGCAGGGCAAGCCGTTCCTGATCGTGGCCGAGGAGATCGAGGGCGAGGCGCTCGCCACGCTCGTCGTCAACAAGCTGCGCGGCACGCTCCAGGTCTGCGCCGTCAAGGCGCCGGGCTTCGGCGACCGCCGCAAGGCCATGCTCGAGGACATCGCGATCCTGACGGGCGGCAAGCTCATCTCCGAGGACCTCGGCATCAAGCTCGAGAACGTCAAGTGGGAGGACCTCGGCGACGCGAAGAAGGTCACCGTCGACAAGGACAACACCACGGTCGTCGTCGATGACCGCTCCAAGAAGAAGCAGGAAGCCATCCAGGGCCGCGTGAAGCAGATCCGGGCTCAGATCGAGGAGACGACCTCGGACTACGACCGCGAGAAGCTGCAGGAGCGGCTGGCCAAGCTGGTCGGCGGCGTCGCCGTGATCAAGGTCGGCGCGGCCACCGAGACCGAGATGAAGGAGAAGAAGGCCCGCGTCGAGGACGCGATGCACGCGACCAAGGCGGCCGTCGAAGAGGGGATCGTTCCCGGCGGCGGCGTGGCCCTGCTCCGCTCGATCGACGCGGTGACCAGGCGCGCCAACGACCTCTCGGGTGACGAGAAGATCGGCGCGAAGATCGTCATCCGCGCCCTCGAGGAGCCGACGCGCCAGATCGTGGCCAACGCCGGCGGCGAGGGTTCGGTGATCATCAACGACCTGAAGGCCAAGGGCGGCAACTACGGGTACAACGCCAACGCGGAAAAGGTCGAGGACATGCTCAAGGCGGGAATCATCGACCCGACCAAGGTCACCAAGAACGCGCTGCAGAACGCGGCGTCGGTGGCCGGCCTGATGCTGACGACCGAGGCCCTCGTCTCCGAGATCAAGGAGAAGGAGAAGGCTCCGGCGGCCGGCGGCGGGATGCCGGGCGGCATGGGCGGGATGTACTGATCGCGTTCCGAATCGAGTCGACTTCGGCCCCGGCGAAAGCCGGGGCCTTTTATTTGGGGAGAACCTCCTCGTCTTTGGCGCCCCGGAGTCGCCTTCGCACCCTCCCGTGCCCGGACCGGGTCCCCGGCCTCGAGCCGCCCGGCGCGATCTTCCCCGCAGCGCCGCGCGGGACGACATACGGCAGGCGGGTTTTCCGCGCACGAAGAGAGCGTCGGGCGCCTCCGCGAGCGGCGCCTCGGATCCGCGCCCGGTCTGCCGGCCCTCGATCTTCCCGCCCTCGTCGGCGTTCTCGCGGACGATCCCGGGCGCCAGGGCGCAGGGGCCTCCGACGCCATTCTCCGGTCGCCGCGGGGCAGAGTGGACCGGTATATAACGCCGCCATGCGTTGGGAAGACGGGCGCGAGAGCGACCAGGTCGAGGACCGGCGAGGCGTTCCGGGAGGCCGGCTCGCGATCGGCGGCTGCGGGACCCTGGTCGTCGTCCTCGTCATCTCGCTCCTGACCGGCGCCAACCCGCTCAGGGTCCTCCAGCTTCTCGGCGGCTCGGAGGCGACGACGGCGTCTTCGTCGTCCGGGCCGGCGCCCGGTTCGAGCCGGCCCGCGCCCGGCGCGGAAGACCCCGGCAGGAAGTTCGTCTCGGTCGTCCTCGCGAGCACCGAGGACACGTGGACCTCGATCTTCGCGGCCTCCGGCAAGCACTACCAGCTGCCGACGCTCGTCCTCTTCACCGACTCGACGCCCACCGCTTGCGGCCACGGGTCGGCGGCGCAGGGACCTTTCTATTGCCCGCTCGACCAGAAGGTGTATCTCGACCTCGGCTTCTTCGACGAGCTCGCCCGCATGGGCGGTCCCGGGGATTTCGCCCGGGCGTACGTCATCGCCCACGAGGTCGGCCACCACGTCCAGCAGCAGCTCGGCATCGCCGACAAGGTCGACGCCCAGAGCCGGAGGAGCTCGCGCGAGGACGCCAACCGCCTGTCGGTCCGGCTCGAGCTCCAGGCCGACTGCCTCGCCGGCGTCTGGGGCAACCGCGGCGCCAGGACGGGCCTGATCGAGCCGGGCGACGCGGAACAGGGCCTGCGCGCGGCGGCCGCGATCGGCGACGACCGACTGCAGCGCATGGCCACCGGGCGCGTCCAGCCGGAGTCCTTCACCCACGGCACGTCCGAGCAGCGCGTCGAGTGGCTCCGCCGGGGGCTCGAGTCCGGCGATCCCAGCGCCTGCCGTACCTTCGACGGCGTTCTCCAGTAGACAGGACAGGGGTTTCGTGGGGGAGGCCGCCGCGCCTCCAGCCTGGCCTTGCACACCTTCCGTGTCAACAATGGAAGCCGATTCTTTCGATTATCATGATATCCTGAAGCGAATGTTTCGGCGGTTAGTGCGGCTTCCGGAGCGCCCGAGAGAGTCGTTTTTCCTCTGGGGCCCGCGCCAGACCGGCAAGAGCAGTCTTCTCAAGGCCCTCTACCCGCAGGCGCGCCGGATCGACCTCGGCCGGACCGAGGAGTTCGTCCGCTACGGCGAGAAGCCGGCGCTCCTGCGCGAGGAGCTCGAAGAAACGCCGCGCGATCCGGTCGTGGTGATCGACGAGATCCAGAAGGTCCCCCCGCTCTTCGACGAGGTGCAGTGGCTCGTCGAGAACCGCGGGCGCGTCTTCGCCATGTCGGGCTCGAGCTCGCGGGTCGCGCACCAGGCGGCGCCCGCGCTGCCGGCCGGCCGCGTGGCGCGCTTCGACCTATTCGGCCTGACGTCGGCCGAGATCGGGCGGGCCTTCGACCTCGTCCGGATGCTCAACCACGGGTATCTCCCGCGCCACTACCTCGCCGAGTCGCCGGCCCGGCCGCTGCGCGCCTACATCCAGACCTACATCAAGGAGGAGGTGCTGCAGCCGGGGCTGACGCGGAACCTCCCGGCGTTCTCGACGTTCCTCGCGAAGGCCGCTCTCGCCGACACCGAGCTCGTCAACTACGCGACCGTCGCCCGCGAGTGCGGCGTCTCGGCGCCCACGGCGCGCGAGTACTACCAGATCCTCGTCGACACGCGCCTCGGGCGCTTCCTCCCGGCCTTCACGCGGCGGCCGAAGCGCCGCGTCATCGGCGCGCCGAAGTTCTTCTTCGCCGACGTGGGCCTCGTCAACGTGCTGGCGGGCCGCGGGGCCCTCACGCCCGGCTCCGAGCTGTTCGGCAAGGCCTTCGAGAACTGGATCTTCCACGAGCTGACGGCGGCGTCGCACTACCGCGAGCGCTACCACGACCTCGCGTACTGGCGCCTGGCGAGCGGCATCGAGGTCGACTTCATCGTCGGCGACCTGCGCTGCGCGGTCGAAGCCAAGGCGGCGTCGCGGATTACGTCGGATCACCTCAAAGGCCTGCGGCAGCTGGCGGTCGACCAGCCGACGGTCCGGCGGCGCATCGTTGCTTCCCTCGAGCCGTCGCCGCGCGTCACCGAAGACGGCATCGAGATCCTGCCGTGGCGGGTGTTCCTCGACCGGCTCTGGAGCGGGGAGCTGTGGGGCGAATGAGCGGCGCCGTGGGAGAGCAGACGTCGGCGGTGATCGTGCACTACCGCACGCCTGCCGAGACGCTGCGCGCGGCCGAATCCGTGGCCGAGACCGCGGCCGCGGCCGAAATCGTGGTCGTGGACAACGCGTCGCACGACGGCATCGCGGCGAAGCTCTCGCGCAAGGTCCCGGCGGCGCGGGTCCTCGAGGAACGCTCGAACCGCGGATACGGCGCGGCCTGCAACCGCGGCGCCCGCGAGACGACGCGGCCGTATCTGCTCTTCCTGAACTCGGACGCCGCGCTCCGGCCGGGCGCCCTCGCCGCGCTCGAGGCGGCGCTCGACGCGGATCGCCGCGCCGCCGCGGTCGGGCCGCGCCTGGTCAACGCCGACGGTTCCCTGCAGCCCTCGATCCGCCGGCTGCCGACGCCGTGGCGGATCTTCTGCGAGAGCTCGGGTCTGGCGTTCCTGTCGGGCGGGCGGCGCCCGTTCGAAGGACACACCGCCACGCGCCAGGACCACACGACGGCACGCGAAGTCGACGCGCTCATGGGAGCCGCGTTGCTCGTGCGGCGGGAGGCGTTTCGGGACGCAGGGGGATTCGACGAGGCGTTCTTCCTCTACGCCGAGGAGACGGACCTCATGGCCCGCTGGATGGCGCGGCGCTGGCGGCTCCTCTACGAGCCGGCCGCCGTCGTCGTCCACGAGGGCGGGCGGTCGGGCGGCGATGCGCTCTTCGGGCATCTCCACGCCTCGCTCGTGCGGTACGCCGGCAAGCACCATGGCCGGGGCGCGGCGCGGCGCGCGGCCCTCGCGCTCGACGCGGGCGCCGCGCTGCGCTACGCCGCGGCGCTCGTGACGCCGGGCGAGCGGGGCCGTGCTCGAAGGATCCGCTACGCGGCGGCGCTTCGGCGCCGGGGCGCGGCGGCCCTGCCGGTGCGATGAAGCCGGCCCTCTACGGCGTCCTGCCGCGCCCGCCGCACCCGTCCCGCGACGGCCTCGCGATTCGCAACTACCATCTGCTCGAGGCGCTCGCGGCGCGGTTCGACGTGCGGGCCTTTTCGCTGCTCGATCCGGACCGCGCCTACGGCGGCGGGGAGCTGCCGCCCGGCGTCGCGGTCGAGTGGATCCCTCAGCGGGCCCGGCGGCTGCGGCGCGCGGGCGCGCTCGTGCGGAGCCTCGCCACGGGGAGGGCGTACTCCGAGCTCCTCTACGCGTCGGAGGAGCTCGCCCGGCGCGTCGCGGCGGCCTGCGCCGCGAGGCGGCCCGCGTGGGTCGTCGCGCACTCGTACCACGTGGCGCCGCTCGCCCTGGCGTCGGCGGCTCCGGTCTGGATCGACTTCCACAACCTCGACTCGCAGATCTGGGAGCGTGTCGCCGCGACGGGGAGCTCGGCGGCGCGGCGCGCCTTCGCCGGGGTCCAGGCGCCCCGCGTGCGGCGGCTCGAGGGCTCGCTCGTGCGCGCGGCGCGCGGCCTGTCCTGCGTCTCCCGGGGCGACGCCGCGGCGCTCGCCGCGCTCGGTCCGTCGGCGGCGCCCCTCGTCGCGCCGAACGGGGTCGACCTCGCGCGGTACGCGTTCCGGCGCGAGGAGCCGCGCGGCGAGACGATCGTCTTCGTGGGGGACCTGTCCTGGCCGCCGAACGCGGAGGGAGTCGCTTGGTTCGCGAAATTCGTCTGGCCGCTCGTCCGGGAAAGGCGGGCCGGGGCGTCGGTCGAGGTCGTGGGACGGGAGGCGCCGCCGGCGCTCGCCGCTTTCGGCGGGGAGCGGTTCGTCTTCGCGGGCGAGGGCGGCGACACGCGTCCGGTGTGGGGACGGGCGGCGGTCGCCGTCGTGCCGCTGCTGGCGGGCGGCGGCACGCGGCTGAAGGTGCTGGAGGCGGCGGCGTGCGGCGCGCCCGTCGTGGCGACCACGGTGGGCGCCGAGGGGCTCGACTTTTCCGACGCGGAGATCCGGCGCGCGGACCGGCCCGAGGACTTCGCGGCCAGCGTCGTCGAGCTGCTCGCCGATCCCGAAGCGGCCCGGCGCCAGGCGGCGGCCGCGCGGGCCCGCGTCGAGGCGTCGTACGGCTGGCCGATGATCGGAGAGGCGTTCGCGGCGGAGCTCGAGCGTCGCGCCGGGGGCCGGCGGTGACGGTCGTCGCGGCCGTCCTGGCAGCGATCTCCCTCGCGCTCTTCCTCTGGTCGTACCTCGTCTACCCGGCGGTCCTCGGGCGGCTCGCGGCGAAAACGCGCGCGCACGATCGGGCGCCCGCCGAGTCCCCGGCGCCGTCCGTCGAGGTCCTGCTCTCGGCCGCGGACGAGGAAGCGGTCATCGGCGCGCGCGTCGCCAACCTCCTCGCCCAGGAGGGGAGCCCGTCCCCGGCGATCACGATCGGGTGTGACGGCTGCCGCGACGGCACCGCGGCCGCCGCGCGCGCGGCGGGAGGCGCCCGCGTGCGGGTCGTGGAGTTCGAGACCCGCCGCGGCAAGGCCGCGGTCCTGAACGACCTCGTCGCCGCGTCCTCCGCGGACCTGCTGGTCTTCACCGACGCCAACACCGCCTTCGAAGCCGGGGCGGTCCGGGCGCTCGCCGCGGCGTTCGCGGACTCCACCGTCGGCGCCGCGTGCGGGCGGCTGCGGTTCGAGACGGCGCCCGGAGCGCGGGAGACGCCCGAGGCCGACTACTGGGACCGCGAGACGCGGCTGAAGGAGGCCGAGGGCGCGCTCGGCGTCTGTCTCGGCGCCAACGGGGCGATCTACGCGGCGCGGCGCGAGCTCGTCGCCCGCCTGCCCGAAGACACGACCTCGATGGACGACTTCCTGATCCCGGCGCGCGCCGCCGGCCGCGGCCGCCGCGTCGTCTTCGCGGGAGACGCCGTGGCGCGGGAGGACGCCGCCCGCGACGTGCGCGCCGAAGTGTCGCGGCGGTTCCGCATCGGGATCGGGGGCGGCCAGGTACTGCGCCGCGAGCGCTGGCTCTACGCGGCGTCCCGCCACGGGCTCCTCACGCTCGCGTTTCTGTCGCGCAAGGCCGCCCGCTGGCTCGCGCCGACTCTGGCGCTCGCCGCCGCTGCCGCCGCCCTCTTCTCGCCGGCGTGGCGCGCGGCGGGCGCCGCCGTGCTCGCGGCCGCCTTGCTCGCCCTCGTCGCCGCGCGCGGGCGGCCCCGGCTCCGCGGCCCGCTCGGCAGGCTCTATTATTTCGGCGTGTTGAACGTCGCCCTCGCTCTCGGCGTGGCGGCTGGACTCGCCGGCTACGCGCGCCCGGTCTGGACGCGCACGGCGCGGTCCTGATGGCGCGCCGCGCGCTGACGTCCTTTCGCCTCGTGGCTCTCGCCGGCGACGCCGCGATCGCGGCCGCCGCCCTCGACGTCGCCTTCTTCCTGAGGACCCACGTCAGCATTCCGGGGACGCTCCGGCTTCTCCCGCCCGAGAACGCGCATTTCACCTTCTGGAACGTCGTGATCGTGGTGGCCGCGCAGGCTGTCTCGCTGTCCTTCTTCGGGCTCTACCGCGACCACGAACGATTTCGCGAGCCTCTCGGGCGGCTGCTGCTGCCGGCGCTCTTCGTCGAGCTCCTGACGCTCGCCTCCGTCTACTTCCTGGCGCAGCCGTATTCGTTCCCGCGCTCGGTCCTCGTGATCTACCTCGCCGTCAACGGCGCCGGTCTGGTCGTCTGGCGTCTTTCCCTCGACCGCGCCTTTCCCGCGCCACGGCGCCGCGCCGTCATCGTCGGCGGCGGCCCGGCGGCGGCGCTCATCGCCGACACGATCCGCCGCCACGCGTGGACGGGCGTCGAGGTGGTGGGCGTCGTCGGCGAAGGCGACGGCGTGCCAGCGGGCCTGCCGAGCCTCGGACCGGTCGAGAAGCTGCTCGAGATCGTCGAGGCCCGCGCCGTGGACGAGGTCATCCTGACTCCCGAGGCCTCGTGGTGGCGCGACGAGATCGCCGAACGCATTCCCGGGGGCTGGCGCGCCGACCTGCTCGTCTGGCCCTCGCCGTTCGAAACCATGATCGGCCGCCTCCGGTTCCGCATCGTCGGCGACCTGCCGCTGCTCGAGGCGCGCGTGCGCCCGCTCGAAGGCGCGGGCGCCTTTTTCAAGCGCGGGTTCGACGTGACCGCCGCGGCGGTCGGCCTGCTGCTGCTCCTGCCCGGGCTCGCGGTCGCGGCGGCGCTGGTCGCGGCCACGTCGCGGGGCGGCGTGTTCTACCGGCAGACGCGCGTGGGGCGCGACGGGCGGCCCTTCGAGCTCTGGAAGCTGCGGACGATGCACGAGGGCGCCGAGGTCGAGACCGGCGCGGTGCTCGCGGTTCCGGACGACCCGCGCGTCACGGCGATCGGCCGGGCCTTGCGCGGAGCCCGCCTCGACGAGATCCCGCAGCTCTGGAACGTGCTGCGCGGCGACATGAGCCTCGTCGGTCCCCGGCCCGAGCGGCCCGAGTTCGCGGAGCGGTTCGCGAAAACGGTGCCGGGCTACGGCCTGCGTCATGCCGCGCGCCCGGGCCTCACGGGCCTGGCGCAGGTCTCGGGGGAGTACACGAGCGAGCCCGACATCAAGTTGCGCTACGATCTCGCGTACTTGAACAACTGGTCGTTCTTCCTCGACCTCGCGATCCTGTTGCGCACGCTGCCGGTCGTCCTGACGCGCCGTGGCATCTGACGCGCGATCCCGCGGCCGGGTCGCCGTCGTCATGCCCGCGTACAACGCGGAGCTGACCCTCGAGCGGACGTACGCCGACGTGCCGAAGGCGCACGTGGACGACGTCATCCTCGTCGACGACGGCTCGCGCGACCGGACGGTCGAGATCGCCAGGCGCCTCGGCATCCACGTGGTCGTCCACGCCAGGAACCGCGGCTACGGCGGCAATCAGAAGACCTGCTACCGCACGGCGCTCGACCGCGGCGCGGACATCGTCGTCATGGTCCATCCAGACCACCAGTACGACCCGACGGTCATCCCGCACCTGCTCGCGGCGCTCGCCGACGGCCGTTACGACGCGGCCTTCGGGAGCCGCATGCTCGGCGGCCGCCCGATTCAGGGCGGGATGCCGAAGTGGAAGTACCTCGGCAACATCCTGCTGACGGCGATCGAGAACGCCACCTTCCTGATCTATCTGACCGAGTACCACAGCGGCTTCCGGGCCTACACGCGGAAGTACCTCGAGACGGTCAACCTCGAAGCCAACTCGGACGGCTTCGTGTTCGACACCGAGATCATCGCGCAGGGCATGGCCCGCGGGCTCCGGATCTGCGAGATTCCGATCGAGACGCGATACTTCGACGAAGCCTCCCAGATCGCGTTCGGGCCGTCGGTGCGGTACGGGCTCGCGATCCTGAAGACGATGGTGCTCTACAAGCTCCACGTCTGGGGGATCTGGTCGAGCCGGATCTTTCGCGAGAGGAAGTGAGCGGGGCGCGGCCTAGCGCCGCTCCTCCGACGGCAACGGCGGCGGAGCGTCGAGCCGTCCTTCCCTGAGCGCGGCGCTCTGACGCGCGACCTCGGCCAGCGCGGCCTCTTTCGCGGGCGCCGGCAGCGACGCGAGGATCTCGGGGTTGACCCAGCCCGCCCGCAGATAGGAGGCCCGCTCGCTGTCGCTGCGGTGGAGCATGCCGTACGCGCGCCCCAGGTTCAGGTCGATCTCGGCCCGCTCGCCGGTCGCGAATCCCTCGCGATAGAACTCGAGCGCGCGCTCGGGCTGCCCGGTGACGAGAAACGAGGAGCCCGCCAGCATCCACGGGCGCGGGTCGCCGGGCAGGCTCGCCGTCGCCTGGAGGGCGAGGGCCCCGACCGCGACGATGTTGTGCGCCGTTTCGGGATCGGCGGCGCGGTCGAGCAGCGCGCGGAAGGCGCCGGTGGCGTAGCCGATGCGGCGCTCGGCCGCGTAGCGCGCGAACTCGGGCCAGACGAGAAACGCGAGGAGCGCGGCGAGGACGATTCCGGCGAGTCTTCTCATGCCTCGCCCCCGTCGGCCCCGGGCGCGCGCGCCGCGATCTGCCAGGCGCGGCCGGCGGCGAGGAGGATCGGCACCGCCGTCACCGGGCGCTGCAGGGGAAACCAGGTCAGTGCCGCGGTCGCGCCGGCGGCGAGCACGGCGAGGAGAATCACGGGCTCGGGGGATCGCGAGCGCTTCGCGGCCGCCCCGATCGCGGCGAGGAGACACCCGGCCGCGGCGAGCGTGAGGAGCCCGGCGGGCGCCCCCGCGTCGCTGAAGACCTGCAGATAGTCGCAGTGAGCCTCGGCGTAGGAGCTCGTCAGGAGGGGCGCGACGAACCGCCGCCGCGCTCGAATCTCCGCGGCGAGGCGGTGTGGGACGTACTCGTTGCCGAAGGTGCCGGGTCCGAAGCCGAGGAGCGGCCGCTCGCGGGCCATCTCGACGCCGGCGGCCCACGCGCCGCCGCGGAACGAGACGATGGCGTCCCAGTTTCCGGCCCGCGCCGCGCCGGCCATCTCGCGGGCCCGGTGCTGCAGGGGCGGGTAGGCGGCGACGGCGACAGCCGCGGCGAGAACGGCCGCGGCCAGTGGGATCGCGGCGCGCCGCCCGTGGAGCACGAGGAGGAGGACGGCCATGCCGGCGAGCGTCGAGGTGAGCGCCGTGACGTTCTGGTTGACGACGAGCGCGGCCCCGAAAAGAACCAGGGCGGCCGCGGCCGCGAAACGCACGCCGCGCCGCGAGGTCTTCAGGGCGATCCCGAGGGCGAGGACCGCGGCGAGAGCGAGCGTGATCGCGAGGTAGCCGACGTTGCCGGCGTAGGCGCCCGTCTCCTGCCGGTCGCCGAATGTCTCGAGCGGAAAGGGGTGGAACAGGCCGCGGCTCTCGAGAATCGAGACGACGGCGTTGACGGCGGTCGACCCGAGAAAGACGCCGGCGAGCCAGCCCCGGCCGCGGGCGACCGCCGCGGAGGCGCCGAGCGGCAGAAGCAGCGCGAAGATCGCGACCGACCGCATCGCGTCGAGCGAAACGGCGCGGCGCGGCGAGGCGAACGCGGCGGCGAGCGCCAGGACGAGGGCGGCTCCCGCGAAGTAGAGGGCGTAGCGCCGCGCCGGCGGGGGCGCGGAGAAGGGCGGAGTCTCCGGCCGCCGCGCCGGCGCGAAGGCGAACGCCGCGACGGCGGCGAGGGCGATGCCGACGAGCGCCAGCAGCCGCTTGGGCGCGTCGAACGCGGCCCCTGCTTCGGTGTCGACGACGAGCGCCGTTCCGGCGAGAACGGCCGCGAGCAGGACGGCGGCGGCGACCGCCCCGGCGGCGGGCGGGCGGGGAACCGCCGCCTCCTGTTTGCGCCGCTTCTTCGCCAAGCGGACGGGATGTTACGACGTTTCTCCGGCGGCGCGGCGTTCCCCCGCCGCGAGCTTCTTCGGAAGCCCGGCCCCTTCTGTGTCGGGCCCGGGCTTCCGACGCGGCGTTCCCCCGCCGCGAGCTTCTTCGGAAGCCCGGCCCCTTCTGTGTCGGGCCCGGGTTTCCGACCTCGCCGCGAGGGTATCCTCCCGCCGTGGACGACGAATCGCCGCGGGCGCGGCTCGTCTCGCTTCCGGTCTGGGTGTACCGGCACCGGCTGCCGATTCTTGCCGTTTTCGGCGGCGCGCTCCTCGTCGGGATTCTCGGCCTCGCGTATTTCACCGCGCGCGTGGTGCGCCGGTTCGACGGGCGGCGCTGGAACCTGCCGTCGCGCATCTACTCGGATCTCTACGTGCTGCGCCCGGGCGACGCGGCGACGATGACGGGCCTGACGGCCAAGCTCGCGCGGCTCTACTACCACGACACCAGCGGCGCGCCGGAGCGGCCGGGCCACTTCCGCCGGGAGAAGGACGTCTGCGAGATTCACACGCGCGGCTTCCGTTATCCCGGCCGGACGTTTGCGGGCCGGCGCGTGCGCGTCGTGCTCGCCGGCGGGCGCGTCAAGTCGCTGACCGACGCCGCGGGCGATCCGGTGCCGGCCCTGATTCTCGAGCCGGAGCTCCTCGGCTCGGTCTTCGGCGCGGAGCTCGAGGACCGCACGGTCGTGCGCCTCGCCGACGTTCCGCCGTCGCTCGTCGACGCCGTGCTCGTCACCGAGGACCGGGACTTCTACCGCCACACCGGCGTTTCGGTGCGGCGGCTGCTCGGGGCCGGGCTCAAGACGGCGACGGGCGGCATGAAGCAGGGCGGCTCGACGCTGACCCAGCAGCTCGTGAAGAACCTGTACCTCTCGCCCGAGCGCACCGTGCGCCGCAAGGCGACCGAAGCGGTGATGGCGGTGATCCTCGACGCGCGGTACTCGAAGGACGAGATCCTCGAGGCGTATCTGAACGAGATCTATCTCGGCCGGCGGGGCGCCGTCGCGATCACGGGCGTCGGCGAAGCGGCGCGCTACTACTTCGGGACGGAAGTCTCCGACCTCGATCTCGCCGAGTCCGCGACGCTCGCGGGCATGATCCGCGCTCCCAACGC
>Ga0335071_10000867_pt1 | contig 32618 bp, 28 predicted proteins | sample Lox_Sample_15_FD_206724 | JGI IMG/M metagenome (GOLD analysis project Ga0335071, IMG submission 206724) | Soil microbial communities from Loxahatchee National Wildlife Refuge, Florida, United States - Lox_Sample_1.5 | ecosystem: Environmental > Terrestrial > Soil > Wetlands | place: USA...
TGCGCCGCGGCATCGCCTCCGGGTGAACGGAGTAGCGGACGCGCTGCCCGGGCGCCTGCCGGCCCGGCGAGGCGGCGGCGGCCGCCGCCGGCGGCGGGGCGGCCCGCTGCCGAGGACGCTGCGGGCGCGGAGGAGCAGGCGGGTCGGGGGCGGCCGGCAGCGGCCCGGCGGCGAGCTGGGAAAGGACCCGGTAGGCCTCGGCCACCCGGCGGAACTCGGCGGCCAGCGCCGACTCGGAGCGGCCCACCGTCCGGGCACGATCGGGGTGGGTCTCGAGCGCCCTCCGGCGGTAGGTCGTCTTGAGGTCTTGGCGCCAGGCCTCGCCCTCGGCCCGGAAGGCCGGCCCGAACAGCACCCGGCCCGCCGCCACCACGTCGTCTAGCGTGAACTGGACCTCCACCGTCCCACTCCCGCGACCTGCGCCCTACCCTTGCTAGCGCGCCCGTGGCGGCGCTTCCACTTTTCTCCTCCTCCGAGCCGCACGGCCGGCCGAGCGAGGACTCCAGGCCGGGCCCGGCCCCCCTCACCGGGTGGACCCCCAAGAGCGCACGCTGCGCCGGGCGGGCTCAACGCCGGCCCCGCGCGAGCGTCTATCTCCTCTTTCGGCACGTCCCGGCCGGCGCGATAAGCGAACCCTGGGCCATGCGCACCGGCTCCTCCCTCGCCGCTGCGCTATATCCGGGACCGTGGAGCCGCGAGTCCGGATCCTGCTCTTCGCCCTGGAGGAGCTGCGCGCCCATTACGGCCATCTCACCCCAGCGGGCGCCGATCCCCGCCACGACACCTCTCCCTTCCGCGCCTTCCGCGCCGCGCTCCTCGCCGCCTGCACCACCGCCGCCCGCGAGCCGGCCACGCTCTCGATGTGGTGGGAGGGAACCTACAACGGCTACGCGCTGGCGGTGGCGGCCGAGCCCGCCGAGGCGTTTCCCGACCTCGACCTCGGGGGCGTGTGCGCGCTCGAGGCCGAGCGACTCGCGCCCCCGCGCCGCGATCGCTATCCTCTGGGGCGAGTCGAGCCGGGGAGGGCCCTGCCGGCGCCCGATGCCGGCGGTGCGCTCTGGGAGGCGCCCTTGGGCGCACCTGCAGGCCACTTCGGCGCCCCGGGGATGCGGAGGATGACGTGAGAGCGGTGGTCTTCAAGGGAAGGGGTGGACCCGAGGTGGTCGCGGTCGAGACCCTCCCCGACCCGGAACCCGCTCCCGGCGAGGTGCTGGTGCGGGTCCGGGCGGCGGCGCTCAATCGCGCCGACCTGCTCCAGCGGCGCGGGCTCTATCCGCCACCGCCTGGAGTCCGGCCGGACGTGCCCGGCCTGGAGCTCGCCGGCGAGGTGGCGGCGCTGGGCGCCGGCGTCACCGCCTTCAAGGCCGGAGACCGTGTCATGGCCATCGCCGCCGGCGAGGCCCAGGCCGAGCTGTGCCGGGTACAGGAGCGGATGCTGCTCCCCGTACCGCCGGCGCTCTCCCTCGAGGAGGCGGCGGCATTGCCCGAGGCGGGGATCACCTCCCACGACGCCCTGTTCACCCTCGGCGGGCTCCGCCCCGGCGCGGCAGTCCTGCTGCATGCGGTCGGATCCGGAGTGGCCACGCTGGCGCTGCAGATCGCCCGGGTCGCCGGCGCCACCACCGTGGGGACCTCCCGGACCCCGGCCAAGCTGGAGCGGGCCCGCTCGCTCGGGCTCTCCACCGGGATCCTCGTGACGGGTGACCCGCCTCGCTTCGCCGAGGAGGTTCGCAGGCTCACCGGCGGCCGCGGCGCGGCGCTGGTGCTCGAGTTCGTGGGTGGACCCTACCTGGCAGAGGATCTCCTGGCCCTGTCCCCGGGGGGCCGCGTGGTGGTGATCGGCACCATGGGGGGGGGTAGTACCGCGCTCGACCTCGGACTGCTCCTCGGTCGCCGGGCCTCGGTGATCGGCACGGTGCTGCGGCCGCGCCCGCTCGAGGAGAAGATCGCCGCCTCGCGCGCCTTCGGGCGGGACATCCTCCCGCTCGTCGCCGCCGGCCAGGTCCGGCCGGTGGTGGACGCGGTACTGCCGCTCGAGGAAGCGCGCCGGGGGCACGAGCGGATGGAGCGGAACGAGAGCTTCGGGAAGATCGTCCTGACCCTCTGAGCGGCCGAGCCTTGAAAGCAGGGGCCTAGACAGGAACGCACCGTCCGTGCTGCGATCCCCCCATGCGCAACCTGCTCCTCGAGCCCGTCGAGTACCGCACCGAGCAGACCGCGTTCGGCACCTGGAGGAGCTTCATGTTCCCGACCGGGGCGGTGTATCAGGAGTTCACCTCCCACCGCACGGTGATGGGGATGCCGTTCCTCCACTACACCGCCGGGGTCTGCCCGGAGACCGGGCGACGGAGGGTGGCGAGAGGTTTCATCGCCGTGGGCCGGCGCGCGGTGGGAGTGATCGCCGTGGGGCAGATGGCCGTTGGCGCCGTGGCCATCGGCCAGGCGGGCATCGGCCTGTTGCTCGGCCTGGGACAGCTCACCTGCGGGCTACTGGCGGTGGGGCAGGCGGCCCTCGGATTCGGGATGGGCATCGGCCAGCTCGCGACCGGCTGGGTCGCCGTGGGGCAGCTCGCGCTCGGCCACTGGGTCCTGGCCCAGATCGGCCTCGGCGCCCACGCCTGGTTGCCGAGACACGCCGACCCTGCCGCGGTGGAGTTCTTCCGGAGCCTGCTCTCCTAGCGAGAGGGCACCCCCCACCTCGCTGCGCGGCCGAGCGAGCACCTTGCTCTTGCCCCGAGTGCTTGCGTCCATCCGCCTTCCCCGGCCGTTCGCCCTGCCCTGACGCCGGTCGGTGCGTCGATCCGCGCTCGCCGCTCCGCCCAGAACGCGAAGGGGCTCGACGACGGGGGAGCCATCGCCTCGGGCCGGGGCAGGTGGCGGGCGCCTCCCCGGCCCCGTCGACCCCTCCGGGCGTCCCGCCGGGTGGACGCGCCGCGTCCCGTCCGCCCTCAGCTTGGGATCCGGGATCCGCCGCCCCGGCCGGACCCGCCGCGATGCGCCTTCTTTACCTCCACTACGGGCCGCAGTCTGGTGTCACCGACGCCATCACCGGGCGCCTGGCCGGAGCGGGGGTGGAGGTGATCCAGCACAACCCGGTCCGCGCCTTCCTCTACCAGCTGCGCACCGGCTCCCGGATCCCCAATGCTCGCCCGGCGGTGGTCCGAGCGGTGCTCGAGGCGATGCGCCTGCACAAGGTTCACTGGAAGGCCTACTACCTCCACACCCCCTTCGCCTTCGACCACCTCTCGCGCCAGGCGGCACGAGCCATCGTCCGGACCGCTCCCGACCGGGTGGTCCAGGCGGGTGCGCTCTTCGGGCCCGGTCCCTACCCCAGCGGACCGTACCACCTGTATCTCGACCACACCCGGGCCATCGCCGAGCGCTACCCATCCCTGCCCGGGCTCCCGCCCGCGGTGGCCTATCACCGAGAGTGGAGGGCGCGCGAACAGACCGTCTACCGAAACGCCTTGTCCATCTTCACCATGAGCGAGTTCGTGCGTAACTCGTTGCGGGACGACTACGGGGTCGACCCGGCCCGGGTGCACGTGGTGGGCGCAGGCCCCAACGTGGTCCCCGACCAACCGGCGGCTCCGCCCCGGGAGCCCCTGCTGCTCTTCGTGGGAAAGCAGTTCGCCCCGAAGGGAGGCCCGGAGCTCCTCGACGCCTTCACCCTGGTCCGCCGGGCCCACCCCCGCGCGCGCCTGGCGGTGGTCTCGGCCAGCGTACCCCGGCCCCTTCCTCCCGGCGTCGAGTTCCATGGCCTGCTCTCCCGGGAGGCACTGGCCCGCCTCTATTCCGCGGCGGCGGTCTTCGTCCTGCCCACCCTGCGGGAGGCGTTCGGGCTCTCCCTGCTCGAGGCGATGAGCTTCGGGCTGCCGGTGGTGGCCTCGCGCATCGAGGCCATCCCGGAGATCGTGTCGGATGGTGAGACCGGGTTGCTCGTCCCGCCGCGGGAGGCCGGGGCGCTGGCCGACGCGCTCATCGCGCTGCTCGCCGATCCCGTCCGGGCTCGACAGATGGGTGCCGCCGGTCGGCACCGTGCCCAGGCCCGCTTCGGCTGGGAGCGGGCCGCCTCGCGGATGCTGGCCGTGCTGAGGCCCGAGCCCGCTGCTCTCGAGACCGGGCTCTTCACCGCCTGAGGGGGACGGGGAACACCGTGGCGCAATCCATCCTGGGCCGGGCACGGCCGCTCCTCGTGGCCCGGCTGGCCGGCGCCGGCCTCACCTTCGCCGTGCCGCTCTTCTTGGCCCGCGCGCTCTTGCCGGCCTCCTACGGCACCTTCAAGCAGGGCTGGCTCTTGTCACAGACCCTGCAGCTCGTGCTGCCCATGGGGCTCACCCAGAGCCTCTACTACTTCGTCCCCCGCGATCGGTCGGGCCGCGACCGGTACGTCGCCCAGACGCTCTGGGCCACCATCGGCCTGGGCCTGTTCTCCGCGGTGCTCCTCCTCGCCTTCGCGCCGCTGGTGGCGGCACGGTTTGCGAACCCGGAGCTGACCCGGAACCTCCCCTGGGTGGCCGCCTTCACCGCCCTCACCCTGGCCGCCTCCCCGCTCGACGTCGTCCTCAACGCCAGCGGCCGAACCGGGGCGGCGGCGCTCGTTCGCGTCGCCACCGAGGCCGGCCGGGGTGCGGCCATGGTGGCCGGCGCCGCCCTGACCGGCTCGGTGGTGGGCGTGTTCGCCGGGATCACCCTGGCCAGCGGGGTGCGGGCGGCGGTGTGCGCCCTCACCCTGTTCCGCGCCCACGGGGTCTTCTTCGATCGGACCACCCTGCGCCGCCAGGCCGTCTACGCTCTCCCCTTCGGCCTGGCCTTCCTGCTCATCGTCCCCCAGCAGCAGTACCACCAATACGCGGTGGCCGCGGCGGTGAGCGCCGCGGCCTTCGCCGTCTACAGCGTGGGTACCTTTCAGCTGCCGCTCGTCGACGTGCTCTACACCCCGGTCTCCGAGCTCCTGCAGATCGGGCTGGCCGAGGCGGACGGCGCCGGGCGGCCGGCCCGCGCCGGCTTGCTCCTCTTCCACGAGGCGGTGCTCCAGCTCTCCTTCGCCTTCGTGCCGCTCACCGGGCTGCTGCTCGTGGCCGGCCCCGACCTCGTGGTCTTCCTCTTCTCCGCACGGTACGCCGCCGCCGGGTCGATCTTCCGGCTGGCGGTCATCTCGGTGGCCCTGGCCGCCCTACCGCTCGACGGGGTGATGCGGGCGCGAGCCCAGAACCGGTTCATGCTCCTGCTCTCCGCGGCCAAGCTCGCCGCCACGGTCGCCGCCGTCTCCGCCGGGCTGCGGCTCCTCGGGCCCTTTGGCGCGCTTCTCGGCTGGGTGGTGGTGGAGGCCGGAGCGCGTGGGGCGATGCTGGTGCGAACGGCCCGGGTGTTCGAGGTTCCGCTCCGCTCGGTGTTGCCCGCTCGTGCCCTCCTGCGGCAGTTCGCCGCCACGGCGGTGGCGGCGGTCGCAGCCTGGGTCGCGCTCCGCACCGTCCCCGGGACGGCCTTCCTGCGGCTGGCAGGTTGCGGCATGGCCTTCGCCGCCGCCTACCTGGGGCTGTCCTGGGCGCGCGGCTGGCTGCCCCCGGGCTGGGTGGCGCTCTTCCGAGCGCGCTCGGCGGCAGCCTCGGGGAGCTAGCGTGCGGCGGGTCCCGACCGCGGCGCTCATCGGGGCCCTTCTCGCGCTGCTCACCCTGGCACGCCTCCCGTCCGCCTGGGCGAGCGGAAACGCGCTCAACCACGTGTCCGGCGCCTGGATGGCCCTGGCCGACGACCTGGCCCACGGGCTCCTCTACCGCCCGGTCCGCGATCCGGCCCTGGGCTTCGGCGGCACCCGGTTCTTCCCGCTCACCTTCGCGCTCGAGGCGGTGCTCTTCCGCGCCGGCCTCCCCTTGGTGGTCGCCGGCCAGCTATTGGCCCTCGCCGCCGGTCTCTCCGCGGCGCTCGGCGCCGCCCATTTCCTGCGCCGGGCCGGCCACACCCTCCCCGCGGCAGCGGGCCTTGGGGCGCTCCCCCTGGCCGGCTTCGCCGGACAACTCGGGCTCGCCTCGGCACGGGGCGACCTTCCCGCCGCGGCGCTGTCGATCTGGGGCCTCTCGTGCCTGCTGCCCGATCCGCGCCGGCCGGGCGCGAGGACTGTGGGGAAGGGCGGCATCGCCGCGGTCCTGTTCGTGCTGGCCTTCCTGGCGAAGCCCACCGCGCTGGCGGCGGCCGCCGCAGGCACCGCCTTTCTGTGGCGAAGCGGCGAGCGGGGGCCGGCCGTGCGGCTGACGATGCGGGTGGCGGTGGGCTGCGCCCTTGCCCTGGCCGCCGTCGACGTCCTCTCGGCCGGCCGCTTCCACGAGCTTCTGGGCGGACTGGGCACGGGTGGCGCCCACCTGGCCGGCCTGGTCCATGCCCCGCTGCGGCTCGCCGAGGTGATGGTCCGGGAAGATCCGGCGGGGCTCGTCCTGCTGGCCGCCGCCGGCTCGGCGCTCCTCGGGCGGCACCCTTCCGCCGCAGCCCGCTCGCCCGCCCTGCTCCTTGCCTCGCTGTGGCTCGCCTCGAGCCTCGCGACCGTGCTGGCGGTCTTGGCCAGCCCGGGCACGGGCGTGAATCATCTACTCGAGCTCGAGGCCGCCGCCGCCCTCCTCGCCGGCTCCGCCCTCTCGCCTCCCCGCACGAGGCTCGCCGGGCCGGGGGGCCTTTCGCGGCTCGTCAGCGCCGCGGCGGCGCTGGCCGCGGCGGTCAGCCTTTTCACCTCGGCTGCCGCCTGGCGACGAGACCGCGCCGGGAGCCGGATCGCCGAGGCCCGAGAAGCACTCGACGCGGCTCGGGAAGGTGCACCGGCGCCGCTCCTCTCCGAGGATCCGCTCGTCCCGCTCCTCGGCGGCGAGCGGCCATTCGCGTTGGACGCCTGGATGCTGCGGATCGAGGCGGACCGCGATCCGACGGTGGCGGCTGCGCTCGTCGAACGGCTGCGCAGCGGCGGCTTCCGCGCGGTGGTGCTCCTGCGCGCCGTGGACGCTCCCGACGCCGAGGAGTGGTTCTCGCACGAGCTGGGGTCGGCCGCTCTCGCCGAGATCCGCCAGCGCTGGCGCCCAGCCCTGGCGGTCGGTCCCTACCACGTCTACCGATTTGCCGAGGCCGGCCCGCCCTCCGAGCGGCTGCCCTGATTGCAACCGGACTCGGCCTTTGCCGACCGGGCCCGTCGGAGCGCGAGCTCGCGAGGGGCCCCGCTGTCGTGGCGGCCCGGGGCCGGCCGCCTCGGCAGCCCGAGGGAGTGGGGCTACCGGACGAACTCCACGTGGGGGCTCATGTGCCGAGCGAGAGGGGAACGCGTGAGCAACCTCAGCGCCCGCTCCAGTTTCTTGTCGCCGAACCCGGGAACGGCCTCGTACGCCGCAGAGATGACGTCGCCGAGCGTGGTGACGAGCTTCTTCCTGCCCTTGCCGCCTCTCGTGCCGTTGCTGTGCTTCATGGTGCCCTCCGGTGTCCGCCTCCACCTCGTCCGTAGCAAACGGCTTGCCTTGACCGCATGGAAGGGGTTACAGGGCCTTGGCCCATCACCCCTCCCAAAGCCTGTAGTTGTTTCAGCCACGGAAGCGAAAAGGCGACAGCACCCTGACGGGATATCGGCCCGTCTCCTAGCCCGAAGGAGTTACCGATCCGCATGCCCAGCAAGCCTTCGCGCGATCTGCAGACGTTCCCGAACCCGAAGCCCGGCCGCCCCTTCGAGATCTCGATGGAGTGCCCGGAGTTCACGTGCGTGTGCCCGATGACCGGGCAGCCGGACTTCGCCACCATCCGCATCCGATACATCCCCGCCGACAAGTGCGTCGAGCTGAAGAGCCTGAAGCTCTATCTCTGGAGCTTCCGCGATGAAGGTGCGTTCCACGAGGCGGTGACGAACCGGATCTGCGACGATCTCGTCGTCCTGCTCGCCCCGCGTTTCATCGAGGTGATCGGCGACTTTGCCGTGCGCGGTGGGATCCACACGGTCGTCACCGCACGCCACGGGGTTCGGCCAGAGGAGTGAGCCTGGCGCACGGGGCACCGGCAGGCGCGCATCCCCTGGTTCGCCGTTCGGCCGCGGCACGGCCTGGCGAGCCCGGGCTGCACTGGCACCGTCCGCCCGGCCCGGCGGCGCGAGGCTTCCCCTTCACCCGCCCGCTCCACATCGTTCCCTGCGGGGGAGGGGATGGCCGAGCGGCTCTCGATCGCATACGTGCACTACGGGCAGCAGAGCGGCGTCACGCTCGCAGTGGCGCGCGCCCTGGCCGCCCGCGGCCACGAGGTACGACCGATCGCGGCCACCGGCGAGCTGGACCTGCGCCACCCGGTCACTCGCCTGCCCCGCCTGCGCCCGTCGGTTGCCATCCACCTCGCCCTCTCGGCCGTGCGCTACCGGCGGCTGTTCCTCAGGCATCGCTGGAACACGGAGTACGCCTTCGACCTCCACTCCCGCTGCGCCGGCACGGGGCTCAGCGCGCTCAGCCCTGCGCCCGACTTGGTCCTGCAGAACGGCGCACTCCTCTCGCCGGGCCTCCCGCCGCGGTTTCCCTACGCCCTGCTCCTCGATCACACCCGCGCGCTGGCCATGGCCGGGCCGGCCTGGCCCCAGCTCGGCCTGCCCCCGCCGCCCGACTACGGCCCGGGGTGGCGGGCGCGAGAGGATGCGCTGTACCAGGGCGCCCGGGCGGTGGCGACCTTCTCGGCCAACGTGGCCCGCTCGCTCGTCGAGCACTACGGCGTCGCCGCGGACAAGGTCGCCGTGGTCGGGGCTGGAGCCAACGTCTTCCCCGCCGAGGCCGCGCGGCTCGACGACGGGGGCACCATTCTCTTCGTGGGCAAGGACTTCGTGCGCAAGGGCGGTCGGGTGCTGCTCGAGGCCTTCGCGCGCCTGCGCCGCCTCTTCCCCAAGTCGCGCCTCCTCGTGGCGGGCCCACCCCGCCCGCCCCCGCTGCCCGAGAACGCCTTTCACCTCGGTCCGGTGCCCGAGGCCGAGCTGCCAGCCCTGTTCGCACAGGCCACCGTCTTTTGCCTCCCCACGCTGCGAGAGCCGTTCGGGCTCGCCTTTCTCGACGCCATGGCCTGCGCCCTGCCCTGCGTCGGCACTCGGGTCGAGGCCGTCCCGGAGATCGTCGCCGAGGGGGAGACCGGGCTACTGGTGGCCCCCGGGGACCCGGTGGCGCTCTCCGAGGCCCTGGCCCATCTGCTCTGCGACCCTGCCCGGGCCCGGGAGATGGGAGCGCGTGGCCGCGAGCGGGTCGCAGCGCGCTACCGCTGGGAGCTCGTGGCGGCTCGGCTCGAGGACCTGGTCAAGCCGCTCGCCGGGTGGCGTGGACCGAGGCCGGCGCGTGGGCCGCTGGCGGGCGCGGAGGCGGCGCGGTAGCGGGCCCGTCGCTCATCGCGCCGGATCGGACGCGGGCCGCGTGGGCGCGCCGGGCCCATGTGGGCAGCTGTCGGTCCGGGACCCGGTGGGCAGGTGCGCCCGTGCCAGCGCGGTACAATCTTCGGAAGTGTCGGCGCCCGTCCCCGCCCTCGCCACCTCCTTCGATCCGGCCTCGCTCCTCGGCACGGTGCTCGACGGACGTTACGAGCTCATCGGCCACCTCGCCTCGGGCGGGATGGGGGCCGTGTTCCGTGCTCGCCACGTGCACCTGCGCAAGGACGTGGCGGTGAAGGTGCTACGGCCCGAGCTGTGCACCTCGCCCGACCTCGTGGAGCGCTTCCGGCGGGAGGCGGAAATCGCCGGCGCCCTGGCTCACGAGAACATCGTCCGGGTGACGGACTTCGGGCGGAGCGAGGACGGGTTGCTGTACCTCGTCATGGAGCTGCTCGAGGGGGAGAGCCTGTTCGCGCTGTTGCGGCGGGAGCGGATCCTGGCGCCAGCGCGCGCGGTGACCCTGCTAAACGAGATGTGCGCCGGCCTCGAGGCCGCCCACCGCCTCGGGGTGGTCCACCGCGATCTCAAGCCGGAGAACATCTTCCTGGCCCGCACCCCGAGCGGGCGGGAGGTGGTGAAGCTGCTCGACTTCGGCATCGCCAAGTTTGTCTCCGGGGACGTCGGCTCGACCCAGGCCGGGGTGGTGGTAGGTACCCCCGAGTACCTATCCCCGGAGCAGGCGATGGGTCTGCCCGTCGACGCCCGCGCCGACGTGTACACCGTCGGGCTCATCGCCTTCCGGCTCCTGACCGGCCGCCATCCCTTCCAGGCGGAGGACGCCCGGGGGCTGCTCCTCCTGCAGGCCCGTTGCCCGGTACCACCGCTCGCCGAGGCGAGCCCCGAGCTGCGGGCCTGGCCGGCGCTGTGCCAGGTGGTGGACACCGCCTGCGACAAGGACCCCAAAGCACGCCCGCCCTCAGCCTCGGCGCTGGGTGGGCTCCTCGCCGAGGCGCTCGGGCCGGCCTTCGTGGCCCCCGCCCGGCCCACGCCGACGCGGTCCTCGGGCGAGGTGCTGGGGGTCCCGGGGAGCCTGGCGTCTCGGCCCTGGCCGCGGCCGGTGACCGGGCGGCACCCGGCCCTCCCGCGGCGCCGCCGCCTTCTCCTCCGGGGGGGCGCCGCGCTGGCCGCCTTCGTCCTTCTGGGGCTGGCGGGGATGCTCGCGGCACGCACCTTTCCCGAGCGGCCGGCCGACGAGGCGCGCGCCCTGCTGCGCCGAGCCAGGGCCCCCGAGGCGCTGGCGGTGGTGCAGGCGGCGCTCGGCACCCGCGCCGGCGATCCCAAGTTGAGGCTCTTGCGGGCGCGGGCCCTCCTTGGCATCCCGGGACGGAGCGCCGAGGCGCTCGAGGATCTCGCCGCCGCCCAGGCGGAAGGGCTGCTCGAGCCGGAGGACTACCAGGCGCTCTCGGCGCTCCTGGGTGACGAACGGAGCCTCGCCGACCGCTCCGCGCGCCTCTTGCGCGAGGCGTCGCGGGAGGCCGTGCCCACTCTGGCCGCCGCCGCCACCGGTGGTTCCCCCGTCCAGCGGCTGCGCGCGCTGGCCATCCTCCGCGATTTGGGCGCGGAGGACATAGTCGACCGGGTGGCCGCTTACGGAGCGCTGCTCTCCGACGCCGACTGCGACGTCCGCCGGGCCGCCGCCCGCCGGCTGGGAGAGCTGGGGGACCGGGCCGCGCTGCCCGCCCTGCGGAACGCCGCCGCTCTCACCCGCAGCGAGCGGCGGTTCCTCCTCGGCACGACCAGGGTCCCGGCCTGCGGAGCCGGCGATGCGAGCGAGGCGCTGAAGCGCATCCGGTCGGCCAACTGAAGACCTTGCTGTCCGGCCGCCCGCCCCTCACACGCCGGCGTCCCCAAGCACCTCGGCTCCCTCGAGCACCTCCCGCAGCCGTCGGGCGAAGCGCGCCGCCGGAGCCCCGTCCACGATGTCGTGGTCGACGCTGGCGGTGAGCGACAGCATCTGCCGCACCTCGATCTTCCCGTCGACCACCGCCGGTCGGGCGGTGATGTCCCCGACGGTGAGGCAGAGGGTGTGCAGAGGAACGATGCCCAGGACGAAGCCGCTACCCATTCCGAACATGCCCACCGCGGTGACGAGCGTGGTGCCCGCCGTCCGCTTCATCCAGGCGGGGCTTCGGCGGAGGAGGCGGAAGAAGAGCCGGCGGGAGAAGCCCGGGGCGCTTGCCGAGAGGCGGGCGAACGGTCCGGTGCGCTGGCGGCTCGTCCTCGGCTCCGCCTGGACGCGGCGGATTTCGGCATGGATGTCTCGGACCGTGCGCCGGTTCGCGGCCCGGATGACGTGGGGGATGGCGACCGCATCCACCTCCGACTCGACGAGCGTCACGACGTCCACCTCGTCGAACAGGACCAGCCGGCCGCGCCAGTCCCGGTAGGCATGCAGCCGCCGGTCCGACTCGATGGCCCGGGCGAGACTCGAGACGACGAAGGCGGTGAACGAGAGCCGTTCGCCCGACCCCGCCGCGGCGCGGATGCGTTCGCGGGCCCGGGTCACGTCTACCTCCAGGAGCGCATGCACGAGGTGCCGCCGGACGCCCACCTCGAGCGCGTCGATCACGGTTCCCCGATCGCGCGCGAACGGCCTCACCTCGTGAGCCGGCCTGACCATGGCCGAGAGGATGCCATGGGATGCCGCCTGCTGCCGCCCGCCCGGGCCATCTTTGCCGAGGCGTGCATCCCCGGGCATCGGAGGGCAGTACGGGCCCTCGCCGGAGAACCGAGAGGGAGCGGGGCTCGCTTGCCCGGACCGGTTGCTCCGCAGCGAGGCTCCGCTCGTCGGCCGAGCGAGCCTGGACGGAGGGTCCGGGCAGCTCTAGGGCTTCACTCGGCCCCGGACCCACCCGTAGATGATGAGGAGGATGAGCGCCCCGATCACCGACCCGATGAACCCGGCCCCCTGGCCCGCCCGGTAGATCCCAAGCAACTGGCCGAGGTAGCCCGCCACCACCGAGCCCACGATGCCGAGCAGGGTGGTGAGGATGAAGCCCATGTGTTCCCGGCCGGGGTGGATCAGCTTGGCAATGACCCCCACCACGAACCCCACGATGATCGCCCAGAGGATCGACACGGTGCCCTCCTCGTCGCCGATACGCCCGCGATCGGACCCACGTACCATGGGTCGCTGAGATGCTGTCAGAGGGCGGGGGGACTGGCAAGCGCCTCGACGCCGCGAGCGGCGGACAGACTCGCGCCGGACGAGGCGCCTCCGCACCCCGCCCTGGCCGTGCTCTCGAAACCGGCGGTGAGGGTATGATGCTCCCTTCCTCATCCTCTCGGATCCGGCCTGGCTCGAGGCCCACGAAGGATGGGGCGCACCAGCTGTTCTCCCCCCGGGAGCGTGAGCGATGAGGCTCGAGGAGCGGGAACTGTCACATGCCGCGGATCGCCGGGGCGCGGCCCTTGTTCCCGGGCGTTCCCGGGGTCCGGCGTGGCCTCGGGGGCGCGGTGCTGTTCGCGGGTCGGCCGGCTCACCGCGGAGTGATCCACGCCTGGTTCGGCTGAGGATCGGGGTCCCCGCGCCTTGGGGAGCGAGGGAGCCCGGGGGATTGCGGCGCTTTCGGCGTTGAGCCGTGAGGGGAGCGGATCATGGATGACCGGCGGGCTTCGAGCCCCACGAGAGGCAAGGGGCCGGCGGTGAGGACGACCGGCTCGCCCGCGCTGTCGATCGCCGCGGACGCGCTGGTGCTCTTCGCCACCGAGGAGGACCTTTCAGGGCGCGGCCGTGGCCCGCTGGCCTCGCTCGACCGGGCGCTCTCCGGGGAACTCTGGGCAGCCGTAGGGGCCGAGCGCTTCGCCGGAAAGGTCGGCCAGGCGCTGACCCTGACGCCGCTCGGCAAGATCCCCGCCCGGCGCCTCACTCTCCTCGGCCTCGGCCCGGGGGAGAAGATGGCCACCGCGGCGCGCCGGGGCGGGCACGAGCCGCTCCGCGCCGCCGCCGGTCGCGCCGCCCGGGACGCGGTCAAGGCCGGAGCCTCGAGCCTGGCCCTAACCGTGCCCCCGCTTCCCTCGGGCGGCGTCCCCGGCGCGGCGCGGGCCCTCGTCGAGGGAGCGCTGCTCGGCGCCTACTCCTTCGAGCGCTACCGCAAGAAGGAGGAGGACCGGCCCCCCGGGCTGGCGCTCGTGGAGGTGGCGGTGCCCGCGGCGGCGCTGGGCGGGGGGGAGCTCTCCCGGGCGGTGGCCCTGGCCCGCGAGGTCGCGGCGGCGGTGGCCTGGGCCCGGGATCTCGTGAACCTGGGCCCGGCAGATTGCACGCCCACCCGGCTGGCCGAGGCGGCGGCCGGGCTGGCACGCCGATATCGACTGAAGGTGAAGGTACGCGGCCGGCGCGAGATCGAGGCCCTGGGAATGGGGCTGTTCCTGGGGGTGAGCAGCGGCTCGGCCGAGCCCCCCCGGTTGGTGCAGGTCTCGTACTCGCCCCGCGGCGCCGCCGCAAGGCGCCCGCCTCTGGTCCTCGTCGGCAAGGCCATCACCTTCGACTCGGGAGGCCTCTCCCTCAAGCCCACTGAGTCGATGGTCACCATGCACACCGACATGGCGGGGAGCGCGGCGGTGCTCGGGGCCATGAGGGTCGTCGCCTCGCTCCGGCCGGCCTTTCCGGTGCATGCCGTGCTCGGGGCCTGCGAGAACATGCCCGGGGGCCGCGCCTACAAGCCCTCCGACGTGCTCCGGGCCTTCGACGGCCAGACGGTCGAGGTCGTGAACACTGACGCCGAGGGGCGGCTCGTGCTGGGGGACGTGCTGGCCTGGGCGGCGAGGGCCTTTCGGCCGGAAGGCATGGTCGACGTGGCCACGCTCACCGGCGCCTGCGTGGTGGCGCTCGGGCAGTCCACCGCCGGCCTGTTCGGGCCGGACGGCAAACTGGTGGAGGCCGTGGCCGCCGCCGCCCGGGCCGCCGGCGAGGACGTCTGGCGCATGCCTCTCACCGAGGCGCTCGAGGATCAGTTGAAGAGCGACCGGGCCGACTTGAAGAATGCCGGCGAGCGCTGGGGGGGAGCCATCACCGCCGCCCACTTCCTGCACCGCTTCGCCGGCGAGGTCCCCTGGGCCCACCTCGACATCGCCGGCCCGGCCCGTGCCCCAAAGGACCTCGGTTACCTGTCTAGCGGCGGGACCGGATTCGGGGTCCGGACCCTGGTGGAGCTGGTCCGGGCCTGGGGCTGATCGCCACCGGGCCTCGGGGCGACCTCCCGGCCTTCACTCCCCCGGCTCCTCGGCCGAGTCGGGGGTGGCCAGCACCTCCCGAGCCCGCTCGGCGTCCTCAGGGGCCACGAGCAGCGTCAGGCCGCCGTTGGCCATGGCCACCGGGGGCAAGAGGGAAGCCAGCGGCTCGTCCCGGACGACCACTGAGATCCCCTCCGCGGCGAGGACGCTCCTCGCCACCTCGGCCTGGGACAGATTCTCGAACGACGCGATGGCCACGAGATCACGGTCCTGGTCCATGGCTCCTCCGCCACCCCTGATCGTACCTCCACCCCGGGCTCCCAAAGTCAACCCGCCCCGCACGAGCCGGCCCGCAGCTCCCGCAGGAGCGCCAGCCCCAGCGGCCAGTCGCCGAGGCGGCTTCCGCTGTTCAGGTGTCCCTGCCCCTTGACCTCGGCGAGCCGGCTTCCCCAGGCCGCGGCGAAGGCCCGGGCGCGTTCCACCGTGACGAAGGTGTCGTCGTCGCTCACCACGGCGATGCTCGGGAACGGCAGTCGCTCCATGGGCATGGGCTCGAAGCCGGTCGGGCCCCTGGGATAGCTCGGTGCCTCGACGTCGGAGGGAGCCACGAGCAGGGCCCCGGCCACCGTCGCCCGGGTACGGCGGGCAAAGTGGCAGACCAGAGCGCAGGAGAGGCTGTGGGCCGCGAGCAGCGCCCCTGGCGCCGCCAGCGCCGCTGCCTCGAGCGCCTCGATCCAGTCGGCGGCGGCTGGCGCCTCCCAGTCGCGCTGCTCGACCCGCCGGAACACCCCCGGCCAGCGCCGCTCCCAGTGGCTCTGCCAGTGATCCGGCCCGGAACTCCACAGGCCGGGCAGGGTGAGGACCAGGCCTTGCGGAGGGGTGAGCTCTGCCGCGGACATGCCTTGGAGTATGCACGAGCGGCCGCGGCCTGACGCCGCCGGGCCGCAGGTGGGGGCCCCCGGACCTGTCCGGGGCGGTACGCCGGAACGGTTGCCCGGGCCCTTCACTTGCGCCATGGGCATTGAATGGCCGACCTCGCCCGTCTCCCGCCATACGACCTCCAGGGTGCGGTCCGGGTTGTGGTGGAGTCGCCGCGCGGGTCGACCGTCAAGCTCAAGTACGACGCCGCATTGGCGGTGATGAGCGTCTCGCGGCCCCTGCCGCTGGGGTTGGCCTACCCCTACGACTGGGGTTTCGTACCCGGTACGCGTGCATCGGACGGTGACCCGGTGGACGCACTGATCTACTGGGACGTGCCCAGCTACCCGGGCGTGGTCGTCCCCTGTCGGGCCGTCGCCGTGGTCCGGCTGGAGCAGGACTCGAAGAGCAACGGCCGGGTACGGAACGACCGGGTCCTGGCCGTTCCCGTGAAGCACTCGCGAGGCGACGCCATCCGCTCTCCCGACGATCTCCCCCCCCGGGTGAAGGACGAGATCGCCCAGTTCTTCCTCTCGGCCATCTTCTTCGAGCCCAAGAACCCTCGCCTGCTCGGGTGGGGCGGCCCGGACGAGGCGCTGCGGCTGGTGGACGAAAGCACGGCCGCATAGCGGGTCCTGCGCGCCCATTCGACGTCCGGCCTGCGCTCGATCAAGAATCCGCTCCAGGCCGGGTGGGATCCTGCTTGCCCGCCGGGCAGCCGGCCCGGGAGGATCGATGATCAAGTGGACACCCGACCTGGCGGTCGGAATCGACGAGATCGACGCCCAGCACCAGGAGCTCTTCCGCCGCGCGGAGCGGTTCATCACCGGGCTGGCCGAGCCCACCCGCCAAGACGTGGGCATCCTGCTCTCGTACCTCCGGCTCTACTGCGTGACCCACTTCGGCGCGGAGGAGTCGTGGATGCGCCAGGTGAGCTATCCGGACTACGACCGGCACAAGGCCGAGCACGACGGGTTCATCGAGCACATTCTGGAGCTGTCACGCGAGCACGAGCGCCGGGGAGGCCCGGGGCTCGAGCCGCTCCGGGTGAGCACCTGGCTGCAGCGATGGCTCGAGGACCACGTCTCCGGTACCGACAAGGCCTTCGCCCATTTCGTGCTGGCTCGAAACGCCTGATCCACCGCCGCCGATCTCTGGCTGCCCGCTCTGTCAGCGCGCCGCCCGCTCCTTCTTGCGGGCGTGGCGCTGCCGGGGACGGAACCGCTCGCCGTCCTTGTGCGCCCCCGGTTCACGGCCGGCCCGGGCCGGCCCCACGAGCTTCGGCAGGTTACGATGGGAGAGGATCTCGTCCAGCACCAGCACCGCCGCCCCGATCACCCCGCAGTGTTCGCCGAGGGTCGACCGCTTCACCACGAGGTCGGAGGTGGCGAGAGGGGTCGAGCGCCGGTAGACCGACTCGCGGATGCTGGCGATGTATCGCTCTCCTGCCGTGGTCACGCCCCCGCCCACCACGATCACCGAGGGGTTGAAGAAGTTGACGAGCTTGGCGAGGACGTCGCCGACCTTCTTGCCCGACTCCATGAGCACGTCGTTGCAGCACTCGTCCCCCGAGGCCGCCCCGAGCGCCAGGGCGGCCGCATCGAGCGGCTCGCCCCGCTCGGCCCGGCGCGCCAGGAAGGCACTCCGCCCCTCCCGGGCCGCAGCCTCGGCCACCGCCTGGAGCCCCTCGCCGCCGGCCACCACCTCCAGGCAGCCGCGGTTGCCGCAGCGGCAGACGGTGGCGTCCCCGTCGAGGCCGATGTGGCCGATGTCGCCGGCCGCCCCCTTGGCGCCGCGGTAGATCTCGCCCCGCACCACCAGGCCGCAGCCGATCCCGGTGCCGATCTTCACGAACATGAAGTTCTCGACATCCTGGGCCGCGCCCCGGTCGCGCTCGCCCAGGGCCATGGTGTTCACGTCATTGTCCACGAACACCGGACAGCCGAACCTCTCCGCGAGGTAGGCGGCCACCGGGAAGTGATCCCAGCCGGGCATCACCGGCGGGCTCACCGGGATCCCGCGCACGTGGTCCACTGGCCCGGGCACGCCCACGGCGATCCCCAGGAGCCGGCCGTGGTCCGCCTGGAGGCGACGCACGAGCTCCAGGGACAGGGCGCTCGCCCGCTCGAGCACTGCCTCCGGCGTCTCCCGGCGGAGCAAGAGGGGCACGTTCCTCGACTCGAGCAGCTCCGCCCGAAGGTTGCATACCCCGACGGCCAGATGCGTTTGTCCCAGGTCCACCCCCACCACCAGCCCGGCGCTGTCGGCCAGCTCGAGCTTGCGCCGCTTGGAACCGGGCCGGGTCTCCTCCCGCACCAGCCCGGCATCGAGCAACCGGTCGAGGTTGATGGAGACGGTGCTCTTCGCGAGCCCGGTCACCCGGACGATGTCCGAGGCGGCCAGCGGGCCCCGGTCCCTTATGATGCGCAGGATCCGGCCCACGGCGGCGGTGGCGCCCGGGTCGGGGCTCATGACGCTGGGGACCTCCTCCATGGCGCACCCCGCGGCCTAGCCGCGAACCCATTCGCCCAGAGGAAGAGGTTCGATCGGCAAACTCGAGCGTATCCCATCGGCCGAAAACGTTCGACCCCCGAACAAGTCCTCGGCCCGGCGCTCGCACCTCGCATACGCTCCTATTGGTGGTGTCCTCGGACCTGCTCGCCCGCCTCCTCCGCCCCGCCGGCGGTGGTGTCCACCTCGTCTCCTCCGGCCGTGAGGAGCAGCTCGGGCTCGAGCGGCGACTCTACGGCGCCGCCGAGCAGGGGGAGGTGGAGGCGCGCTGGCGGCGGGACCTCTCGGCGGCGACGACCGCGCAGGTGGTGCTCCTCGGCATCCCCTCCGACGTCGGGGGAGGGGTGCAGCGGGGGGCCAATCTCGCCCCGGCCGCCGTCCGGGCGCGCCTCATCGCCGACCACGCCGCCCGCCTGGCCCGGGCGCGGGCCCGCGGCCTGGTCGACATCGGTGACGTCTTCTGCGTGCCGCAGCTCCTCGAGGACGCCATGCTCTCCGCCGACCAGCTCGAGAGGACACGGCGAGCCATCTACCCCGACGCCCCCGAGGGCGAGCGCCAGGGCCTTCCCGCCTCGCCTCTCACCATCGCCGAGCGGGCGCTGTCGCTCGTCCTTTCCGACAACCCCGGGGTCCGGGTGGTGGTCCTCGGAGGCGACCACTCCACCGCCCTGCCGGCGGTGCGGGCCCTCTCCACGGTCCGCCCCGGCCTGGGCATCGTCCAGGTGGACGCCCACACCGATCTCCTCGCCGAGCGGCTCGGGATCCGGCACTGCTTCGGAACCTGGGCCTACCACGCCAACGACGTCGTGGGCCGTGGCGGACGGATGGTCCAGATCGGCATCCGCGCCTCGGCCAGGGATCGCACTCACTGGGAGTCGACGTTGTCGGTGCGCCAGCTCTGGGCGGCCGAGGTGCGTGCCGATCCGGTGGCCGCCATGGAGACGGTGATCCGGCAACTCCGGGCCGCCGGCGTCCGCTCGGTCTACCTCTCGAACGACATCGACGGCACCGACCCCGCCCATGCCGGGGCCACCGGTGCGCCCGAGCCGGGCGGGCTCGAGCCGGACTGGGTTCGCTCGCTCGTCCGGCGGCTGGGAAGCGAGATCGGCCTCGCCGGTGGTGACGTGGTGGAGGTCGCGCCACAGGTGGCGAGTCCGCCCGGGGACCGGACCCTCGAGGTGGCCGCCGAATATCTCCTCGAGACCATCGAGGCCGCCCTGGGCCCAGGGTGAACCCCCTTCCGCCGGGCGGCGACGGCGCAGGAACGACGGTCCTGGGGGAGGGGATAGCGAAGACCGGTGCTCCGGCATCGCCGGCCCTCTTCCTCGCAAAGGGCCCGGGTGAAGGGCCCGCGAACCGGGTCTGGCCATCCCGGCGGGTGTCGGGCCCCCTTCGCTCGGGCCACGCAGCCCGACGGCGGCGGGGCACGCGCCGTGCTAGGTTCTTCCGGGTGAACGCCTTCAAGCCGCACCTGGCCTCGCCCGCCGAGTACCCGTACGCCCGTTCCGAGGCGACGGTGAAGCTCGACCAGAACGAGAGCCCGGACGACCTGCCGCCAGAGCTGAAGAGCCGGGCGCTCGAGCGCCTCGCCCGCACCGCCTGGAACCGCTACCCCGAGCTGCATGCGGAGGACGTGCGGGCGGCACTGGCCCGGCACGAGGGCTGGGACGAGGCCGGGGTGGTGCTGTCGCCGGGGTCCAACGTGCTGGTCTTGGCTCTCGCCACCGCCGCCCGGACCGTGCTCGACACCGATCCGTCCTTCCCCTACTACCGGGGGAGCGCCCAGGCGGCGGGCACGCCCTGGCGCGGGATCTCGCTGGGTCCGGAGTTCGAGCTGCCGCTCCCGGCGCTCTTCGAGGCAATGGAGGGCGGCCCGGGCGTGCTCTTCCTCGCGAACCCCCATGCCCCGACTGGCCGGCTCTTCCAGCCGCAAGACCTCGAGGCCCTGGCGCGGCGTGCCGAGGAGCGCAACTGGCTCCTCGTCGTCGACGAGGCCTACCAGGCCTTCTCCGGGACCGACTTCCGGCCGCTGGCCCGGCGGAGCGGCAGCGTGGCCCTGCTGCGCACCTTCTCCAAGTCCTGGTGCCTGGGCGGCATCCGGGCCGGGTACCTGCTCGGCTCCGGGGAGGTCGGCGCGGTGGCCCGCGCCTGCATCCCGCCCTTCTGCCTGCCGGTGCACACTGCGGCCATCCTGCTCACGGTGCTCGAGTCTCCCGGCTACGTGGCCGAGGTGGTAGGCCGCATCCGCGCCGAGCGCGACCGGCTCCGCGCCGCCCTGGAGGCTTCGACCAGCTGGCGCGTCTACCCCTCGGCGACCAACTTCCTCCTCGTGCGGACCGCCGACGCGGCGGCCGCGGAAGCGCGGCTCCGGGAAGGGGGCGTGCTGGTGCGCAGGCAGGATCGCAGCCCGGCCATGCACGGCTGCATCCGGATCACCGTCGGCTCACGCGCCGAGAACGACGCGCTGCTGGCGGCGGCGAGGGGAATGCGCTAGCCGGGGCGGGGCCCCGATCGCCTTCCGCGGTGGAGAGCGCCCGGGGGGGCGGTGACCGCCCGCGCCAGAACGTCGAAAGAAACGGGGGGCGCCGGGGGACCGGAGGGGGGAGCCCCCAGGGCTCCGCCTCACCCTCGGCCTTCATGTCGGGAAAGGTCCGTCGCCGGGCGCCGCCCGTCGCGCCCGGCCGTGCCGCCCGGAGCGGACCCATGCGAAGATGAAGGCCACCACACCTGCTCGGAGGGTTCCCGTGAACGCTCGGCCCGTACCGCTCCGGTTCTTTGCCGGACTTGCCCTCTTCGCTTTGGGCGCCTGCGCCCACGAGAGCCGTCCACCGCCGCCCAGCGGGCACGACCAGCTCGAGAGCTGGGAGCGTCGCCACCCGGCCGCCTCCAAGGACCTGGGCAACTTCGTGCACGACCATCCGCAGGCCGCCGAGCGGTTCTTCACCTGGGATGCCCACCACCCCGGCGCCGCCGAGTCGTTCGTGGACTGGTCCCTCTCTCGGCCCAACGCCGACATCGACGACTTCGCCAGCCGGCACCGGGCCTGGGAGGAGTTCAACACCATCATGGAGCACCACCGGCCGGCGGCCAATGCGTTCATGGCCTGGTGCCGCCGCCACCCCGAGGCTTCCCGCGAGTTGATGCACTACCCGTCGGGCCTGTACTGGGCGGGAACGCACCTCTACCACAGCTACTGGGATATGAAGGCCGCGGGGTGAGGGGCCGGGCTGCACCCCAGCCCAGGCCCCTGCCTACTCCCACTCGAACCGCTCGGCGTGGATGTCCTCGAGCGGGATGCCCAGCGCCGCCAGCGCCGCTTCGGCGACGTCCATGGCTGCCGGCGGCCCGGCCAAGAAGCAGATCCTCCGCCCGCTGCGCGGGAGGTGCCGTTCCAGGAGCTCCGGCCCGATGAGGCCGGTCTCCCCGAGCCAGCCGCGCGGCGGCTTCTCCAAGACGTGGACCACTCTCAGGTCGAGGCGGCTCGCCAGCTCGGCGAGTTCCTCCCGGAAGGCAGCCTCGTCCCAGGAGGCGCTGCCGTAGACCAGGGTGTGGGGGCGTCGATCGCCCCGGTCGGCCAGCGTACGCAGCATGGACATGCAGGGGGCGATGCCGATCCCGGCGGCCACGAAGAAGTACCGGTCGGCATCGGGGAAGGCGTCGAGCGAGGTCGCACCCAGGGGTCCGTCGACGTAGGCGACGGCGCCCGGCTTCACCTCCTGCACGGCCCGGGTGAAGGGGCCGACCGCCCGCACCGTGATCTCGAGCCGTGGCGCTCGCTGCGCGCTCCCCGAGAAGCAGAAGGGTCGCTCGCGAGCGGCGAGCGGCGAGCCACCCAGGGTCAACCAGCAGAACTGGCCGGCCCGGAAGCGAAAGCCGTGGTGGTTGTCGGGGTCGAGCACCAGGGTCACGGCACCGCCGTGCTCGGGGCGGACACCGGTCAGCCGGTAGGGGCGGCCGAGGAGCCGGAATGGCCTCACGAGCCGAGCCCAGGCGAGCAGCGCCACGGGCGCCAGCATCCAGATCCAGAATGCGGTCCGGGTCACGGGATCGTGGGCCAGCCCGGAGGAGGTGATCTGGAACAGCCCCAGGACCACCGCCGCCGTCGCCAGGAGCTCGTGCAACCCGCGCCAGGGAACGTAGGGGATGCGGAGGACCCGTCGGCCGGCAGAGGTTACGACCAGCGCCGCGACCGACCAGAGCAAGAGCGCCCCCGAGAGGCCACTGCCGCCTTCCCCGCGCCACCCTAGGAGCTCGCCCGCCGCCCCACGAGGCCCGTGGGCCAGCACCGCGCCCGCCGCGGCGAACACCAGGGCCACGACTCCCATGCCGCGGTGGAAGCCGAGCACCAAGTCGGCCCCGAAGGGCGGGGTGAGCAGCTCGAACCGCGCCGTCAGCAAGAACTGCATGGCCAGGACCGATACCGCCAGGCAGACCAGTTCAGCGCCCAGCTGCTCGGCGAAGCCGCCCCCTGCCCGGCCGAGCCAGGCCAGGGGGAAGAGCACGAGGACCACGTACAGGCCGAGCCAGAGCCCGCAGCGGACCAGCCCGCGCAGGGTCAGGGTCATGAGAGGCTCCGGGCCAAGGTCAGCAGCGCGGCGGCGGCGAGCAGGAGCAGGCCAATCGCCGCCGCGGCCAGCATGGCGAGCCTCCGACGCACGGTCGGCTTCTATCACGCGTCGTGCCTGGGAAAAGTGCGCCCAGGAGTCGCACAGGAACCGGCGCGGCGATCGGCAACGGATCTCTGCCCGCGAGGGGTGCGGTGCGCCGGCGGGCCCGGCTCGGCCCCTTCCTCGGGGTGGGGGAGCCCAGAGCCGCTCCTATCCGCCGACCAGCGCCCACACCGACGCCGCCGGAAGGCGCGCCGGCTCCCGAGGTACCCGGGCCAGTGCGAATCCCCCGATGAGCTGCCGCGGCCACAGGCGCGCCCCGGCCGGCGCCAGGCCGGAGAGGGAGGCCAGCAGCCCCGCCACGGCCCGGGGATCGGCGCCCCGCGCCCGCAGCTCGGGCAGCGAGAGCGCTCCGTGCCGCTTCGCCAGCCGGGCGCCGTCCTCGCCGAGCACGAGCGGAAGATGGGCGAAGCGCGGCTCCTGGAGCCCGAGCGCGCGATAGAGCAGGAGCTGGCGGGCCGTCGAGGGGAGGAGGTCGTCCCCGCGCACGACCTGCGTCACCTGCATCGCCGCGTCGTCCACCACCACGGCCAGCTGGTAGGCGGGGATGCCGTCGGCCCGGGCCACGACGAAGTCCCCGCATTCCCCGGTCACCTCGCGCCGCTGCGAGCCGTGCACGCCGTCCAGGAAGGCGATCTCGCCGGAGGGGACCCGGAACCGCCACGCTGGCGGCCTTTGCGCCGTGCGCCGGGCCACCTCGGCAGCGGGGAGGTCGCGGCAGGTCCCGGGATAGCGCGGGCCCTCGTCGCCGGGCCCCTGCGGCGCCTGGACTGCCGCCGCCACCTCGGCCCGCGAACAAAAGCAGGGGTAGATGAGTCCCTGGGCGCGCAGCTCGGCCATCGCCGCGGCATAGCGCTCGAGCCGCTCGGACTGGCGGTATGGTCCGGCCGGCCCCCCCACGTCCGGCCCCTCGTCCCAGTCGAGCCCCAGCCAGCGCAGGTCCTCGAGGATGGCCTTTTCGGCCCCCGGCCGGACCCGTGGGCGATCGAGGTCCTCGATGCGCAGGACGTACCCGCCGCCACCCTCCCGTGCGGCGAGCCAGGAGAGCAGCGCCGTGCGGGCGTTGCCCAGGTGGAGTGACCCGGTGGGCGAGGGGGCGAATCGGCCGCGGGTGGCGATCATCGAGGGAGCCCGAAATCGGGGTGCCGGGAGGGCGTCCGTCTGATATCCCGGTGGCCGCGGCCCCACAAGGGCCGCCTCCGGCAGGGGTCAACGACATGTCCACTCGGCAAGCAGGCGTCCTCCTCCCCCTGTTTTCCATCCGGTCGGCCATGGGCTGGGGCCTGGGTGAGATCCCCGATCTGGTCCCGTTCTCGCGCTGGGCTCGCGATGCCGGGATCTCGCTGGTCCTTCTTCTCCCGGTGAACGAGGCGGCGCGCGGCCAGAACAGCCCCTATTTCTCCCTCTCCGCTTTCGCCATCGACCCGGTGTACCTGGCGCCCGAGGCCATGGCCGACTTCCAGGCGGCCGGCGGCGTCGACGCTCTCGAGCCGGCCGACCGGGAGCGGCTCGCGAACCTCCGCGGCGCACCGCGGGTGCACTGGGAGGAGATCCGTTCGCTGAAGCGCCGCGCCTTCGAGATCGCCTTCGAACGGTTCCGGCGGGAGGAGTGGGAGAGGAGGACCGACCGGGCGCGGTCGCTACAGTCCTTCCGGGAGCGGGAGCGGGGGTGGCTTGCGGACTACGCGCTGTTCGTGGCCCTGCACGACGGGGAGATGGGTGGCAAGGCGTGGATGGACTGGCCGGAGCCGCTCCGCGAGCGCCGTCCGGAGGCGCTGTCCGAGGCTCGCCGGCGGAACGAGCGCGAGGTGCTCCTGCTCGAGTGGCTGCAGTGGGAGGCCGAGGAGCAGTGGCACGCGGCGCGGCGGGCGGCCAACGGCGCCGGGGTCCAGCTAGGCGGCGATCTCCCCTTCATGGTGGCGAGCGACGCAGCCGACGTCTGGGCCCGCCGCCAGGACTTCCGCACCGATGCCCGGGTGGGCGTCCCGCCCGACGCCTTCAGCCCCACCGGGCAGGACTGGGGGTTCCCGGTATATCGCTGGCCGGAGATGCAGGACGCTGGCTATCCCTGGATCCGCGAGCGGGCGAGGCGCATGGCCGACCTGTATGACCTCTATCGGGTCGACCACGTGGTCGGCCTCTACCGAACCTACTTCTTCCCCAGCGATGGGACCGAGCCCCGCTTCGTCCCGGCCGAGGAGCCGGAGCAGATCGAGAACGGCGAGGCGGTCCTGCGCATCTGCACCGAGGGCGCGCGGGTCGTCGCCGAGGATCTGGGCGTGGTCCCGGACTTCGTGCGCCAGTCGCTCACCGGCCTCAAGATCCCGGGCTACCGCGTGCAGCGCTGGGAGAAGAACTGGGAGGTGGACGGCAAGGCATTCCGCGATCCGGCCGGGTGGCCTCCCCTGTCGGTGGCCACCTCCGGCACCCATGACACCGAATCGCTGGCCGACTGGTTCGAGGCGCTCTCCGAGGAGGAGCGGGAGCAGCTGCTCGCCCTGCCGCAGCTCGCCGGCCTGCGGGAGCACGCTCCCGCAGCCTACGGCGACGGGGTCCGCGACGCGCTCCTCACCATGATCTACTCCGCCGGCTCCGACCTGGCGCTCCTCCCGTTCCAGGATTTGCTCGGGGCCCGCGAGCGCATCAACCTGCCGGGGACGGTCAGCGAGGACAACTGGACCTACCGGACGCCGATGGACATGGTGGCCCTGGCGGCCGACCGAGCCACGCGGGAGCGGCTCAGGGCATTGGCGGCCCGCGCGGGGCGGGCGCCGACCGGGTAGGCGGCGGCCGAGGGGGGCGTGGTGGAACAGGAGGTGAAGCAGGAGCTGCTCGACGAGCTCCTGCCAGCCCTTCGGGAGTCGCTGGCCCGCGGGGAGGGCGTGACCCGCAGGCCCGCCTCCACCTACCGGCTCCAGCTGCACCCGGGGTTCGGCCTCGACGCCGCCGCGAGCGTCGTGCCTTACCTGCACTCCCTCGGCATCTCGCACCTCTACCTCTCGCCCATCCTGGCCGCCGCGCCCGGCTCGACCCACGGCTATGACGTCGTGGCCTACGACCGGATCAACCCCGAGCTGGGAGGGGAGGAGGCGTTCCGGCGCCTGGCGGCCGCCTGCTCTGCCCGGGGCATGGGCCTGCTCCTCGACTTCGTGCCCAATCACATGGGCATCGGGTCCCTGAACGCCTGGTGGATGGACCTGCTCGAGAACGGTCCCTCCTCCCTCCACGCTGGGGCCTTCGACGTGGACTGGACGCCGCTCAAGGCCGAGCTCGGCCATAAGGTCCTCGTGCCCGTGCTGGGAGACCAGTTCGGTCGGGTGCTGGAGCGGGGGGAGCTGAAGCTCGTCCGGGAAGGGGGGGCGCTCCTCGTCCGCTACCACGACCGCGTGTTTCCGGTGGCCCCGCGCTCGGTCCCGCTCGTCTTGCGGCTTCGTCTGGGGGAGCTCGTCGAGCGGCTCGGGCCGACCGATCCCAGCCTCCAGGAGCTGCAGTCGATCTGCACGGCGCTCGAGAAGCTGGCGCCGCGGACCGAGACGGCCCCCGGGGCGGTGCTGGAGCGGGCCCGGGAGAAGGAGGTGGCCAAGCGGCGCCTCGCGGCCCTGTGCGAGGCCAGCGCGGTGGTGCGGGAGCAGGTGGACGAGAACATCCGCCTGTTCAACGGAACCCCCGCAGACCCACGCAGCTTCGACCTCCTTCAGCGGCTCCTCGACGCCCAGGCCTATCGCCTCGCCTTCTGGCGCGTGGCCGGCGAGGAGATCAACTACCGTCGCTTCTTCGACGTGAACGGCCTCGCCGCCATCCGCATGGAGGAGCCATCGGTGTTCAACGAAGCCCACCGGGTGGTGCTCGGCCTCCTGCGCGAGGGGCTGGCCGACGGGCTGCGCATCGACCATCCCGACGGGCTGTATGCCCCGGCCGCCTACTTCCGCCGGCTGCAGGCCTCGTACCTGCTCGAGCGGTCCCGGGCCCTCGCCGCCGCCCGGGGAAGGGCCCTCGACCCGCCCACCGAGGCGGCGCTCCTGGAACGGATCTTCGCCGAGCTGGAGCAGGACCGCCTCCCCCGGCGAGCGCTCTACCTCGTGGTGGAGAAGGTGCTGGTCGGCGAGGAGCAGGTGCCGCGAGGCTGGGACGTCGACGGTACCACCGGTTACGACCTCTTGGCGGCGCTCAACGGGCTGTTCGTGGACCCGGCCGCCGAGCGCGCCTTCGACACCCTCCTCACCCGCATGGCCGGCGGCCGGGAGGAATGGCGGGAGGTGGTGCCGGAGAAGAAGCGGCTGGTCATGTCGGCGTCGATGGCCGGCGAGATCAACATGCTCGCCCACCGCCTGTCCCGGATCTCCGAGACCGACCGGCGGACCCGCGACTTCACCCTGAACGAGCTGACCCGGGCGCTGGTGGAGTTCGTGGCCCTCTTCCCCGTCTACCGCACCTACATCACCCGCCGGGCCGAGGTGGAGGAGCGGGACCGAGCCATCGTCGAGGCCACCATCGCCCGCGCCCGGCGAAGGAGCCCGGTGGTCGACCCTTCCATCTTCGACTTCCTGCGGGATGTCATCCTGCAGCGCTATCCCGAGGGCCTGTCCGACCCCGACCGCCAGGCGCGCCTGGAGTTCACCCTTCGTCTACAACAGGTGACCGGCCCGGTGGCGGCCAAGGCGGTGGAGGACACCGCCTTCTACACCTACCTGCGGCTCGTTTCGCTGAACGAGGTCGGCGGCGAGCCGAGCCGTTTCGGATCGACCCCCGCCGAGCTGCACGCGCTCCTCTCCCGGCGGCATGCCCGCCTCCCCGGTTCGCTCTCGCCCGGCTCCACCCACGATACCAAGCGGAGCGAGGACGTGCGGCTGCGCATCGACACCCTCACCGAGATCCCCGGCGAGTGGCGGGCCACGGTCACCCGCTGGACCCGCGCCAATCGGGCCCACGTGCGGCGCGACGACGGCCGCCTCTCTCCCGATCGCCGGGACGAGTACCTCATCTACCAGACGCTGGTCGGCGCCTTCCCGGACGAGGGGCTCGCCCCGGGGACGCCCGGCCACGCCCTCTTCCTCGGGCGGATCCGCGCCTACCTGGAGAAGGCGTTGCGGGAGGCCAAGCGGCACACCAGCTGGACCCACCCCGACCTGGAGTACGAGTCGGGAGTGCACACCTTCGTGGAGCGGATCCTCGGCACCCGCAGCTTCTTGGAGCAGCTGGCGGAGCTGGCCGGGCGGCTCGCCCGGGCCGCCCGCGTCTCCTCGCTCTCCCAGACCGCGGTACGGCTCTTCGCCCCCGGCGTCCCCGACATCTACCAGGGCACGGAGCTGTGGGATCTCTCCCTCGTCGACCCGGACAACCGCCGCCCGGTGGATTGGGATCGCCGCCGGAACACCCTGGAGGAGCTGCGGGGGGCGCTCTCCGCAGGGAGCGATCGGGCCGCCCTGGCCCGGGCGCTCTGCGCCCCCGGCGCCCTGGCCGACGGGCGGGCCAAGCTGTTCCTCCTCAGCACGGGGCTCGTGGTCCGCCGCGCCGAGCAGGAGCTGCTTCTCGAGGGTGGCTACTTGCCCCTCTCCGCCCTGGGGAGCGACGCCGAGCACGTCTTTGCCTTCTCGCGGACCCTGGGCGAGCGAGCCGCCGCGGTCTGCGCCGTCCCCCGCCTGGTTCTCGGGCCGCTGGAGCGCGGTGCCGGCCGGCTGCGCCTCGAGGGCGAGCTGCCTCTTCCCGGGCGGCCGCGGCGCTGGCGCGACGCCCTGACCGGCGCCGAGCACCAGGGCGCGGCCATCTCCCTGGCCGCCTTGTTCGCCGACTTTCCGGTGGCCCTGCTCCTCTCGCGCTGAGCGGCTGGCCCGCAGGGGGTGCTAGTCCCAGGAGATCTCGAACCGGGCGATGTGGCCCGCGTCGACCCGCACCCGCGGCGGCTTGTGACTCACGAGGATGCGGATCGCGGTGAGCCCACCGGTGAACACGCACACGGCGCCGCCGCCCACCAGGAGGCCGAGCTTGCTCGTGGGCTCGGGGTCGAGAAAAGCGAGCACGATCATCAGCACGCCGGCGCCCCCCATTCCCAGGGCTACCGCCACCGCCGCCATCTCCCGCGGGCTCAGGCTCACCATCCGGGCCATCTCGAACACGGTCTGGCGCGCCGGGTCGATCCCCGCTCCGGCGTCGTCGATCACCACCACCGGGGCACGCTCCCGGTAGGCGAGGGCCAGCCGTTCCATCCACCCGGTATCGGAGGTCTTGATGATGTCGCTGGGCTCGTCGGCCATTCACGCCCCCGCTTGCCCCTCGGTGCCCCGGCAGGCCCCCACGGTACCACGGTCAAGGCCTAATCTACGTCCATGCCCACCCACCGCGTCTATCTCGTCCGCCACGGCAAGGCCGAGCCACGATCCGACGACGACGCCGCTCGGCGGCTCACTCGCGAGGGACGGGATCGGTTCTCCCGGCTCCTCCGTGCGCTCGGAGACCGGCTGCCGGTCTCGCGCGTCCTCACCTCGCCGCTCGCTCGCGCCCGCGAGACCGCGGAGATCCTGGCCGGCTCGCGTCGCGTTCCGCTGGAGCTCGCGGCCGCCCTGGCGGCAGGCGCCTCGAGCGGCCAGGACATCCTCGCCATGGCCCGGGAGGCTTCGCCGGACACGGCGCTCGTGGGCCACAACCCCGAGTTGGCCGAGGCCGTCGCGCTCGCGGCCGGTGAGGAGCTGGAGCTCAAGCCGGGCGCCGTCGCCGCACTGCAGGTCCGCGGCAGCGAGGTGACGCTCGCCTGGCTCGAGCGGCCGCCCAAGCCGTGATCGCAACGGCGGCCTGCCGGGGCCTCCCCCGCGCCACCGCCCGGGAGGCCTTCCTGGGCCCCGGAGACCTCCGCAGGTCAAGGTGACCGAGCCCCCGACGGGCCGGGCCCTCGTGTCAGCGTACATGCCGGGCTCACCCCAGGGTTGCCCTGCGAGGGCGGCAATGCGAGGCTGGGCCGTCGCGGGCGTAGCCTCGATTGGATTTGGACGAGAACGCCCTGCGCGGGAAGGTGGTTGGCTGCCGCTTGAGCATCCGAACCGTCCTCGATCGGCTCTACCGGGGTGCGCAGCTCGCCGGGCGCGCCACCGTCCTCGGCGCGCTCCTGCTCACCGCCTTCCGGGTCGCCTTCGTGGTCCGCTACGCCGGGCCGACGACGCACCTCACGCTCGCAGACGTGGCCCACGCCTTCATCATGGGCACGCGGTTCGACCTCAAGGTGGCGGCGCTCCTTTCGTTGCCCCTGCTCGCCCTGGGAGCGCTGTGGCCGGAGAGGCGCTGGGTAGCTGCCGTCTGGACGGGCCTGTGCGGCTTCGCGGTGGTCTTTGCCGCCATGATCAACGACGGCTACTTCGGGTTCTTTCACACGCCCATCGACCCCATGATCTTCGGCCTCTTCGAGGACGACACCGGGGCGGTCATGGGCTCGCTCTGGGCCGAGCACCGGGTCATCGCTGGGCCGGCGGCGGCTGCCGCCCTGGCCGCGCTGTACGCCTGGCTCGTCGTCCGACCGATCCGGGCGTTCCCTGGCCGCCGGGCACAGATGATCGTCCTCGTGCTCGTGCCGGTGCTGCTCGCCTTCGCCGCGCGCGGCCGGCTGGGCGGGTTCCCCTTGAACCAAAAGGACTTCACCGTCTCCACCGAGGACCTTCTCAACGCCTCCGTCCCGAACGGCCCCATGGCCCTGCTCGTGGCCACGACCGACCGGCGCCTGGTCGACATCGGCACCGATCGCTATGCCGGGCTACGAGAGCGCGGGTTCCGGCGGCCTTCGCAGGCGGCAGCGATCCTGGGGCTATCGCCTTCCGAAGCTCCCGATGCCGAGGTGGCCGAGGCGCTCTTCACCCGCTCGCGCGAGAACCCGTTCGCCGCGGCCCACCCCCCTCACGTCGTGCTCGTGGTGATGGAGAGCTGGGGGGCCGACGCGCTGCGCTACCAGTCGGCCGGAAACGACCTGCTGGGACGGCTGAAGCAGCACCTCTCGCGCGGCCTCCTCTTCCGGCGTTTCACCTCCTCCCAGAACGGGACCGACGGGTCGCTGGAGGCACTGCTCGTCAATACCCCCATCACCCCCCTCACCGCCGGACGGCCGGGGTTCGTCCACTTCGAGCAGGCCGCTGTCCTCCCCTTCCGGGCGGCCGGCTACCGCACCGTCTTCGGGATGGGCTGGAGCGCCGCCTGGCGCGGGATCGCCCGTGCCTACAAGAACCAGGGGTTCGACGAGGTGGCGGACGTGGCTGCGGTGCGGGAGGTGGTCCCGGAGGCCAAGGAAGGGGTCTGGGGCGTGCCGGACGGAGCCCTCTTCCGTTGGGCCCTCGAGCGGATCCGACGGGCCGATGCGAGTGGCGAGCGGCTCCTGCTCGTTCTCATGACCGCCACCAACCACTCCCCCTTCACCATCCCCGACGATTACCACCCGGGCCCGCTCGACCCGGCCGTCTTCGCCGGCCGCAGCATGGGTTCACCGGACCTGGTCCGCGCCCAGATGCGGACCTACCAGTACGCCTGTGATGCCCTAGGTGGGTTCCTGGATGGGCTCGAGGAGGCCGGGCTCTCCACAAAGACCATCGTGGCCGCCACCGGCGACCACAACACCCGCGACTTGTTCGAGTACTCCGGGACCCGGGACCTCGCCTGGCGCTACCGCGTCCCCTTCTTCCTGGCGGTGCCGCCGGAGTACCTGGCCGGTAGCACCCCCGACCTCGATCGCTGGGCCAGCCACCGGGACATCTTTCCCACCCTGGCCGGGCTGGCGCTCTCGCGAGCTCGCGTCTACCGCTCGGGCGAAGATCTCCTCGCGCCGCCCACCCGCCCGCCGCGTGCGCTCGCCTGCTATCACACCATCCTGTCCGATGCCGGGGTGGCGCCCACGCTCGAAGGCCCGGCTGCCTGCTGGTCGGGGGAGGGTGAGCTGTCCGTGCAACCGGCCGGCCCCTGCTCCGGGGCGGTAGAAGCGCTGGTCCGGGAAGAGCTCGCCTACGAAGCGCTCCTCGACTGGAACGTCCGCCGTCAGGCGATCCGCGATCGAAGCGAATCGATGGCGGCGGCGGTGGCGCCCTGAGCGCCGCCGGCTCGGCCCGCCTCGTCCCTCTCACGGCGGGGCAGGGGCTCTTGCCCCACCCCGCGCCTCGAGCGCGGCCATGTCGTCGGCGTCGAGGCGCACGTCGAGCGCACCCACGAGCTCCCGCACCTGAGCGGCGGTGGTGGCGCTTACGATGGGCGTCGTGACCAAAGGCCGGTGCAGCTGCCAGGCCAGCGCTACCTGGGCGACCGTGACCCCGTGCCGGCGGGCGACCTTCCGGGCCCGCTCCAGCGTCCGCATTGCAGCGGGATCGTCCAGGTGACGCTGCACGCTGGCGGATCGCGCTCCCCCCGCCCTCGGCCCCGGGTACTTCCCGGAAAGGAAGCCGGAGGCGAGCGCGCAGTAGGTGCAGACGCCCAGCCCGCGCTCGGCGCAGAGCTCGGCGAGCGGTCCCTCCAGAGTGCCCCGATCGACGAGATTGTAGGGCGGCTGTATCACCTCGTAGCTGGCCAGGCGCCGGGTAGCGCTGCTCCTCAGCGCCTGGTCGAGCCGGTCCGGCGCGTGGTTCGAGGCCCCGAGCACGCGCACCTTCCCTTCCCGCACCAGCCGGTCGAAGGCGGTGAGGGTCTCGTCGAGCGGGGTGGCCGGGTCGTCCCGGTGGGCATAGAAGAGGTCGAGCCGCTCCACCCCCAGCCGGCGCAGGGATCCCTCGCACCCCCGCCTCACCTGCTCGGCGGACAGGCCTGGGCCGCCTCCATCGGGCCCGCCCATTCCCACCTTGGTGGCCACGATCATCTCGTCGCGGCAGCCGCGGGCGCGCATCCAGGCGCCGAGGATCTCCTCGGATTCCCCGCCGCGGTGTCCGGCCACCCAGTTGCTGTACACGTCGGCCGTATCGACGAAGTTGCCTCCCGCTTCGCGGTAGGCG
>Ga0335071_10000868_pt1 | contig 32522 bp, 33 predicted proteins | sample Lox_Sample_15_FD_206724 | JGI IMG/M metagenome (GOLD analysis project Ga0335071, IMG submission 206724) | Soil microbial communities from Loxahatchee National Wildlife Refuge, Florida, United States - Lox_Sample_1.5 | ecosystem: Environmental > Terrestrial > Soil > Wetlands | place: USA...
GACAATCCGACGATGTACGGCCTGTTGCTGCTCGTGCTGACCACGGTCGTGGTCCTGAATGCGATCGTCTTCCACTGCGAGCGGCGCGTGTACAGGCGCTGGCAGCGCACATGACCCAGCCTCCGCTAAAGCTCCGGCGGGCAAGCCTCGTGCGCCGAAGCTCCGGCAGGGGCGAAGGCGGATGACGACGGTGCCGCCCTTCCGGCTGCCGGGCCCGCGCTGGGACGCGCTGTGGTTCGCCATCGCCGTACTCCTGGTGTGGCAGGGGCTTGCCGCCTGGGTCGGCACGGAGGGTCTGTCGTCGCCGGAGGTCACCGCGGCGCGGCTCGGCAACATGATGGCGGCCCCCGATTTCTGGATGCATGCCGCGGCCACGGCGCGGGCGATGCTATGGTCGATCCTCTACACGATCGTGGGCGGTCTCCTGATCGGCCTCAGCCTCGGGCTGTGGCGCATGGCGGGCGAGATCGCCGAGCCGATCCTCAACTCGCTCTATGCCATCCCGAAGATCACGCTCTACCCGGTCATCCTGCTGTTCTTCGGCCTCGGCATTCCGGCCAAGGTCGCCTTCGGGGTAGCGCACGGCATCTTCCCGGTGGTCCTGCTGACGATCAGCGGCGTGCGGGCGACCCGGCCGGTGATCGTGCGCACCGCGCGCGCGATGCGGCTCTCGCCCGTGCAGACGATCCTCCATGTGCTGGTGCCCGCCGCCCTGCCGGAGATCTTCACGGGGCTGCGGATCGGCATCGTGCTGGCGATGTTCGGCACCTTGATCGGCGAGCTGTTCGCGTCCGAGCGCGGGCTCGGGTTCCTCTTGATGCAGGGCGTGGACCGCGGCGACGTGCCCACGATCATGGCGCTGGCGGTGCTCCTGTTCGCGGTCGCGGTCGCGACCGGCCTGGTGCTGCTCGCCATCGACCGCAAGCTCCGGCATGCGGGCTAGCCTGCAGGACCCCGGCTTCAACATCGTCGCCCGCATCGAGCGGCTGCCGGTCTCGCGCTGGCATCACTGGATGCGCAGCATCGTAGGGACGGCGATGTTCTTCGATGCATTCGACGCCATCGCGATCGCCTATGTCCTGCCGGTGCTCATCCCGCTGTGGAAGCTCGGCCCGCAGGAGATCGGTGGGATGATCTCGGTCGGCTACGCGGGCCAGGTCGTGGGCTCGCTGCTCTTCGGCTGGCTCGGCGAGCGCATCGGCCGCATCCCGACCGCGATCATCACCATCGCCCTCTTCTCGCTCGCGAGCCTCGCCTGCGTGTTCGCCGACAGCTACCAGACGCTCCTGTGGCTGCGCCTGGTGCAGGGTGTTGGGCTCGGAGGAGAAACTCCGCCGATGCACGCCTACATCAACGAGTTCGCGAAAGCCGAGCAGCGCGCGCGGTTCACCCTCGTGTTCCAGCTCGGATTTGCGTTCGGCATCCTGGGGGCATCGCTCGCCGGCGCGTGGGTCGTGCCGACCCTCGGCTGGCGCTGGATGTTCATCCTCGGCACCGTGCCGGCCTTCCTTACGGTGCCGCTGCGCTGGATGCTGCCGGAATCGCCGCGCTGGCTGGCGAGCCGCGGCCGTTTTGCAGAGGCCGACCGGGTTCTCAGCCGCATCGAGCAGACCATCGCGCGCCAGCATGGCCGTGCGTTGCCGCCCGTCGCTGCCGATGCCCCCGCGGCCCCGTACGCCGAAACGCGGCTCGGCGATCTGTTCCGCGGGATCTACCTGCGCCGGACCCTGTCGGTCTGGGGGCTGTGGTTCTGCACGTACTTCGTCGGCTACGGCATGACCGGGTGGCTGCCGTCGCTCTATCGCACGCAGTTCCATTTGAGCGTGCAGGACGCGCTCAATTTCAGCCTCATCGCCCAGGCGGTGAGCATCTGCGGCTCGATCGCGGTCGCGTTCCTCGTCGACCGCACGGGACGAAAGGCCTGGTTCACGGCCGCGTTGCTGCTGGCCTCGCTGCCGCTGTTTGCGCTGTGGAACGCGCCGCAGATGAGCGTCGTGACCGTGCTGATCCTGGTTTGCGGCTGCCTGCCCGCGATCGCCTCGGTGTCGATCTCGCTCGGCATGTTCACGGCCGAGAACTATCCGACCCACCTGCGCGCCTTGGGCGGCGGCATCGCCGGCGCCTGGCTGCGCGCCGCCTCTGTCCTCGGGCCTTACCTGGTCGGCCTGATCCTGCCGATGGCCGGGCTCGGAGCGGTGTTCGTCATGTTCGGGATCGCCGCCGTCATCGGCGGCGCGATCTGCGCGCTGTTCGCCACGGAAACCGGCGGCAAGGTGCTGGAGCGCGTGTCGCCGGCGGCGTGACGCGCGCTGGCGCTCAGGGCGCCAACACGGCCAGGAATTCGGGTTGGGCCGCCGCGCCCGATTCCGCGGCCTGGCAGACCCGATCGGCGGCCACGGTCGTCCCGGGCGGAATGACGATGCAGAGGTTCTCGGCCAGCTGCCGCCACTCGGCGGCTCCGGCGGTGACGTTCCAACCGAGGGCCACGGCCAAGCTCAGCCCGCAGCACATCGCCATGAAATCCGAAACCCAGTTCTCCGGCATGATGAACTCCATTCATGTGCCGGCCTGCTGGTTCCTGGGCATCCCGTCCTCCCGTAACGTGATGCAATCCGCTTGCCAGCGCCGCCATCTCAGCCTGGAGCGGTTTTAACCTAAAAAATTTAAGAAAATGTTGCGCCGCAGCGGTATTTCGGGGCTTGCGGCCACGAAATCTCAGGCCGCAGGGGGGCCGTCGTCGCTTACCGGTGCCGTAACCACAATGAAGGTCAGCGCCCCCAGCCCGGTGTTGTAGAGGGCGTGCTCGACCCCCGGCGGGATGAAGATCACGTCGTGCCGCCGCACCACCTGCTTCTGCCCCGCGATCTCCATCAGCCCTTCGCCCTCGAGCACGTGATAGACCTGCTCCTGCACCGTGTGCGTATGCGGGGCCACGTACGCCTTGGGCTGATAGGTCGAGATCCGGTGGTCGACCTGCCGCGAGCCGGTCGTTTCCGGATGCACCAACAGCTTCGAGAGCGCGCCGCCGTGGTGGCCCGGCAGCTCGTCCCACGGCACCTCCGCAATGTTGCGGATCACGGGCTTCCGGTCGCCCGCAGGCTTCGCCTTGGTCATGGCCCCTCTCCTACACCGGCTGGTAGCGGCCGCCGATGGCGGGCTTGCCGTGGCCGAGCCCGGGCAGCTCCCACACCCCGGCGCCGCCGGGGTTCTTGTCGGCGCTGATCATGGCGTCGATAAGGTATGGTTTGTTGCTGGCGACCGCCGCCTTGATCGCATCGCCGAGATCCGCCGCCCGGTCAATGGTGACGCCCTCCACGCCCGCGGACCGCGCCATGGCGGCGAAGTCCGGGTTGTAGGGAGCGCCGGTCTTCGGATGGTGGAAGTCGGTCGCGAGCTCGCGGCCGTCGAGATAGCCGCGCTGCAACCCGCGGATCGAGGCGTAGGCGAAGTTGTTCCACACCACCCAGACGACCGGCAGGTCGTACTCGACCGCGGTGCCGAGCACGTTCGCGTGCATGAAGAAGGCGCCGTCGCCGCACACCGACACGCACGGCCGGTCCGGCGCTGCGAACTTGGCGCCGAGCACGCCGGCCACGCCGAAGCCCATCGGGCCGAATCCCATGGAGCCCACGAGCGACTCAGGCCGCTTCGGCTTGCAGAACAGGTTCAGCCAGTTGTGATGCACGCCGATGTCGCTGACCAGGATCGCATCGTCCGGCAGTGCGTTGTCGATCTCGGCCGCGGCGCGCTGCGGGTGGATCGGCGTCGCGTTGTCGACGAAGCCGGGGGCGATGAACGCGTCCCACTCCTTGCGATAGCCATCGAGGGCGGCCAGCCATTTGCGGCGCGCCGCCGCCTTCGCATCCACGTCCTTGCGCGCGGCGATCTCGGCGAGCAACTGGCGCAGAAACGTCCGCACGTCGGCCATGAGGCCCAATGTTACCGGATAGTTGCGGCCGATCTCCTCCGGGTCGATGTCGACGTGGATGAGCTTGGTCGGCGGGATCGTGAACGAATAGCCGGGGATCCACGAGCTCGAGGTGCGGTCGTCGAAGCGCACGCCCAGCGCCAGCAACACGTCGGCCTGGCGGCATCCGTGGTTCGCCTGATACGTCCCGCTGCGCGACACAAGGCCGAGCGACAGCGGATGCGAGGCGTCGATGGCGCCGAGACCGGACGCGGAGCTCGCGACCGCGATCTGCAGACGCTCGGCGAGCGCCTTCAGGTCATCCGCCGCTCCGCCGTATTTCACCCCTTGGCCCACGATGATGACCGGCCGCTCGGCCGCGAGCAGCAGGTCGACGGTCTTCTTCACACCCTCGGGGTCGGCCCCGCAGCGCGAGGAGATATTGGCGCTCCACTCCTCGGGATTGGGCGTCTCCGCCGCCGCGGCCTCCTCGAACACGTCGAACGGGACGTCGAGCACCACGGGGCCGGGCCGGCCGGTCACCATCGTCTTCCACGCCTGGCGGATGGCGAGCGGCACCATCTCGCCGCGCGTCGGCTGGAACACGCGCTTGCAATAGGAGCGCACGGTCGAGGGGAAATCGGCCTGGTAATGGCGGTACAGCTCCTGGAAGGCGCCGCGGTTGAACTGGCTGGTCGGCACATTGCCGGTGATGGCGAGGAACGGGACCGAATCGAGAAACGAATTGGCAAGCGCGATCGGCAGGTTCGCCGAGCCGGGTCCGCACGACGTGAAGGTCGCGGTCGGCCGGCCGGACACCCGGTAGTACACGTCCGCCATGAAGCCGGCGACGGTCTCGTGATGCACGGAGATCGTCTTGATGTCGCTCTTGCGCTCGAACAGCGCGTCGATCAGCTGGATGTTGCCGTGTCCGCACAACCCGAAGACGTAAGGGACCTTCTCGCGGACCAGGTAGTCGACGATCACCTGGCCGCCGTCGAGCATGTTCTTTGTCATTTCTAAGCCTCCCCGGCTTCCTGCTGCTTACCCCATCCAGCCCTGTGCGTAAACGCACAGAACCGCCTTCCCTACGATCGTATAAGGGGATCGGACACGTAACCCCTTCCGCGGACTGCGATCATGGCCACGGCCGCCTCCACGTCCCCGCTCCCCTCCAAGGCAGAGACCGTGCCGCTCTCGGCGCTTCCCGTCGCGGACCTGCCGGTATCGGCACCGGCGGATGAGCCGACCTGGCGGGAGCGCCTCTGGCAGCGAAGCCAGCCGGCCGTCGCCTACGGCACGCTGTTTCTCATGGGTATGTCCGGCGGCCTTGGGGTCGCGACCACCGCGAGCCTCACGATCCGCATCCTCAACGGCGGCCCGGACAAGCAGGTCGCGGCAGTCCGCCTTGCCGTGCCGCGGCCGGAGCCCGAACCGCTCGACGTGGAGATCCAAAAGGCGAAGGCCGAGCTCGACGCGGCGGTCGCGCAGCACGGCTCTTAGGCAGCAAAAGGGGCGGCGCACGCGCCGCCCCTCTTTTTGAGGCCCCAGTCTTTACCGGATTTGAGGCCCAGTCTTTACCGAACGATCGGCGACGTGGTCGGCGGATATGCCGTGGCCGGTGCCGGCGGCACCGTCGTCGTCGGAGAGGCGCACTCGTAGGTCGCCACGCCGTTCTGCACGGACACGAGGCGGGGCGGCACCATCTGGTTGCGGCAGTAATCGGCCGCGCGCTGATTGGCCTCGGCGAGATTGCTGCCCGTCACGTTGTACGACACCATGGCCGGGGTGGAACTCACGCGTTCGGGCCCGCCGCACCCGGTGAGCGCGCTGACAGCCAGCAACGCGCCAAGCAGGAGGGGGAAAGACAGGATCAGGGACTTGCGCGCTGACTGACGCATCGGCAGTTCTCCGTATTGCACAAGGGGTATCAGGGCCCGAGGTCCGCAGCCTGGCTATCAGGTTGCCCGATACTGACCGGGCAAAACTCGACGGGCCCTGTAGTTCCCAGCCACATGTATCCGTCGTGGGAACTTTCGTACCGCCCCTATCGTTGCCTAGCGACATAGACCCTGGGAGACTCGCATGTCGATCATCGGATGGATCGTGCTCGGGCTGATCGCCGGATTCATCGCGAGCAAGATCGTCAACAAACAAGGCGAAGGCTTCTTCCTCGACATTGTGCTGGGGATCATCGGCGCGCTGGTCGGCGGGTTCATCTTCAGTGCAGCTGGCGCCAGCCCGGTGACGGGCTTCAATGCCTATAGCCTGCTCGTTGCGGTGATCGGCGCCATCATCGTGTTGTTCCTTTATCACGCGCTGTTCGGCCGCCGCACGACCTGACCCATCGCGGGCCTCCCCGGCCCGATTGCACCCTGCCGTCTGGGTCGAAAGTAGAACGCCTCACCCCTCCAATCGGCGGCAATTGCCGCCCGGTTTTCATTGTGCAAAGCTGTCCACCGAGGCATCAGCGGGGTGGACGGCCCGGAACGGGTCGAATCGCCCCCTACGGGGAGGCAAGCGATGGCAGATCAACCGGTCATTCAAGTCTCGCGTCTGCTGGACGAGCGCGGGCTGAGCTCGTTCCAGATCCGATTGCTCGCGTGGTCGTTCCTCATCGTCCTCATCGACGGCTACGACATCGGGGCGATCGCGTTCGCCGCACCCCACCTGATCGGCGAGTGGCACGTGGCGCCGAAGGCGCTGGGTGCGGTGTTCAGCGCCAGCCTCGTCGGTATCCTGCTCGGCTCGGCCCTGTTCGGCTGGGTCGGCGACCGCGCCGGCCGGAAGGTGGCGCTCGCCAGCGCAAACCTCCTTTTCGGCATTTTCACCCTGGCCGCCGCCTACTCGACGAATCTCGACCAGATGTTCTGGCTGCGCCTGTTGGCCGGCATCGGCATCGGCGGCGTCATCCCCAACGTGGTGGCGATCAACGTCGAATCGGCCCCGCACAATCTGCGCGCGACCCTGGCCCTCATCGCCGTCGGGTGCGTGCCGCTCGGCGGCGCCATCCCCGGCTTCATCACCGCGTTGTTCGTCGCGAAATACGGCTGGCAGATCCTGTTCGTGGTCGGCGGCATCGTGCCGATCCTGATCGGCCTGTTCGCAGTCGGCGCCCTGCCCGAGTCGATCAAGTTCATGGCGCTGCACGAGAGCCAGCGCCGGCACATGGAGAAGATGATCGCCGAGATCCGGCCCGACATCGTCGTGCCGCCGAACGCGCGCTTCGTGATCGAGGACGAACGGCAGTACCCGGGCTTCAACCCGGCCTATCTGTTCCGCGACGGCATGGCGTTGATCACCCCGCTCCTCTGGCTGCTGTTCGCGCTCAACCTCATGGGCTATTTCTTCCTCGCGAGCTGGACGCCGACCTTGATGGCAGCGGCGAAGCTGCCGCCTGAGACGGGCGCCCTGGCCGGCGCCTTGCTGCAGGTCGGCGGCACCGTGGGGGCCCTGGTCTTGTGCCGGTGGCTGGAACGCCACCGTTTTTTCGCAATCGCGATCATGTTCGTGCTCGCGGTCCCGGTGGTCGGCTATATCGGCTTTGCCGGCCTGACGTCGCAGACGACGCTGCTGGTCACGACGTTCTTCGCCGGCTTCCTGGTGCTCGGCATCCAGTCGGGCATCAACGTCGCGGGAGCGATGGTCTATCCGACCTCGCTGCGCGCCAACGGCTCGGGCTGGGAGCTCGGCCTCGGGCGCATCGGCTCGATCGTCGGCCCCCTGGTCGGCGCCCTGTTCGTGGGAATGCCGGTCCAGAACCTGTACATGTGGTCGGCGCTGCCCTTCGCGGCGGGTGCGATCGTCTGCTATGCGATCCACCGGCTCAACACGGCGCGGCTGGCGGAGCGGTCGGGCCTCGCCGAACAGCCAGCGGCGGCGGAATAGTCAGAACGGCTCGTAGCCGCGCAAAGCCGGGATCACTTGTTCGCCGAACAGGCGGATCGACCGCAGGAGCTCGCGCTCCGGCAGGTCGGCGAAGTTGAACTCGCCCATGAAGACGTTGAATACGCCGGCCTCGGCCGCGGCGCGGATCTTCCCGGCCACGGTGCGCGGCGAGCCGATGAACACCAGCTCGTTCTTCAGGATGTAATCCGGGTCGAACAGGTTGGCCATGATCTCGGAGGCGCCGGGCTCGCCACGGCCGATGAATTTCTTCGCGTGCGCCTGGGCCCGCTGCTCGAACGTCTCGCCGGGCTTGGGCGGTGCGAGGAATCCCTCGTAGGCGCGGCTGGCGCGGAGCCGGGCGGTCTCGATCGCCTTCTCGTCCGTCTCGTCCACGTAGATGACGGTGCAATAGGCGATCTTCGGCTTCCTCGGGTGGCCGGCCTTGGCCCAGTCGGCGAGGAACTTGCGATAGCGCGGGGCCGCGTCGGCGCGCGGGTAGACGAGGAAATAACCGGGATTGATGCCTTTCTCGGCGCAGAACTCGAGCGTCTGCGGATCGCGGCTCATCATCCATAGGGGCGGATGCGGCCGCTGCACCGGCGGGACCGAGATCTGCGCGCGCTCGGTGTGGAAGTCGTGGCCCTGGAAGGAGAACGGCTGGTCCGGCCCGAAGGCCGCGCGCAGATAGTCGACGAACTCGAGGGTCGGCGATTTCCTCTGGCTGTAGTCGAGCCCGAACGGGCGGAAATAGTCGGCGTTGATTCCGGGAACCAGGCCCAGCTCCATGCGGCCGGCCAGCATCTGGTCGACGATCGCGATCTCCTCGGCGAGGCGCAGCGGATGATAGAGCGGCACGATGTACCCCATCGGGCCGATGCGCATCCGGCGCGTGCGCGCCCCCGCCCCCACCGCATAGAGGCTGGGCGAGGACATCCAGCTCTCGTCCGGGCGGAAATGGTGCTCGACGCAGAACGAGTAGTCGAATCCCAGCTCATCGCAGAGCTGAAGCTCGCGCCACAGCTCCTCGTAGCGCTGGTGCGGCGTCATTCCCGGCTTGCGCCAGATATGCGAGAAATGGGCGAACTCCATCGGCACTGCTCCTCGAGACTCCGGAGAGATCATGCTCCCCTCGCGCGACCGTCTGACGATCTGCTTTGCCCATGTGGCTTATCAGCTTCAGGACCACTTCGCCAGACGGCGCAGCGGCCTCAAGTCGGTCGAGGCGCGAAGCCGCGAGGCGCTCGAGGCAGCACTCCCCGATGCCGACGTCCTCGTCGTCTCGGGGCTGTGGCACAACGCGCTTCTGGACCGGGCGCCCAAGCTGCGCTTCATCCAGTCGATCGGCGCCGGGGTCGATCAGTTCCCGCAGGACCGGCTGAAAGAGCGTGGCATCCGCCTCGCGAGCGCCCGCGGCGTCAACGAGCGCGCGGTCGCGGAGCACGCGCTGGCCTTGATCCTGGCGCTGGCGCGGCGGCTGCCGGAGGCCCGCGACAACCAGAAGAAACATTTCTGGCGGCAGATGATCAGCGCCGTCGACCAGCGCGAGGATGAGCTTGCGGGCAAGACCTTACTGATCATCGGCATCGGCGGCATCGGCGGCCGCCTCGCGCGGCTTGCCAAGGCGCTCGACATGCGGGTGGTCGGGATCCGCCGGGATGCAGGCGCCGGTGCCAACGGGGCCGACGTGGTCCACACCCTGGCCGACCTCGACCGCCTGCTGCCGGAGGCCGATATCGTGGCCCTGACCTGTCCCCTGACGCCGGAGACCGCCGGGGTGATCGGCACCCGGGCGCTGGCGTCGATGAAGAAAACGGCGGTGCTGATCAACGTCGCGCGCGGCCGCTGCGTCGACGAGGCGGCCCTCGTCAGCGCCTTGACCGAACGCCGCATCGCCGCCGCCGGGCTCGACTGCTTCGCCGAAGAGCCGCTGGCTTCAGCCTCGCCCCTGTGGGACTTCGAGAACGTCCTCATCACGCCGCATACGGCGGGCGAGACGCAGCGCTACGAGGAGAACGTGCTCGACGTGATGCTCGAGAACCTGGACCGCCTGTGGCGCGGCGAGGTGATGCTCAAGAACCAGGTGGTTTAAGCGCCGGCGACGTTGCGTGCCGGGCGAGGGATCTCGCTCACCTGGGCCTCGGCGGCGGCCGCCGGTGCCACAGGCGGCTTCGGCACGTCCTCGGCGCTCGCCGGAACGGTGACCGTCTGGATCATCACGTTCGAGCTCGCGAACTCGATGCCCTTCTCGCGGAAGCGCTGGGTGATGCGCTTCAGCGCCTCGCGCTGAAGCAAGGTCGGCTGTCCCGGCCGGGCGGTGAACTTCAGGCGCACGACGAGGCCTAGCGGGTCGATTTCGGACACGCCCTGCATCTTCAGCGGCTGGAGCAGCTCGGAGGCGAATTCGGGATCCTGCATCATCTCCGCGCCGATCTGCTTGACCGTCTTGCGGACCTTGTCGATGTCGGTGTTGATCTGCAGGCGGAGATTGAACTTCACCGTGGTCCAGTCGCGGCTGAAATTGGTCACCTGCTGGATCTGGCCGAACGGGATCACGTGGATCTGGCCGTTCTGGTGGCGCAGGCGCAGCGAGCGCACGGACATGCTCTCGACCGTGCCCTTGGCCTTGCCGGTGTCGATGTATTCGCCGATGCGGAACGCATCGTCGGCCATGAAGAAGATTCCCGAGACGATGTCGTGCACCAGCGACTGCGACCCGAAGCTGATGGCAAGGCCGAAGATCGAGGCGCCGGCGATCAGCGAGGTCGTGTTCACGCCGAGATCCGACAGCGCGATGAGCGCTGCCACCGTGGCGATCGACACGAGCACGAAAATCCGCAAGACGGGCAGCATGGTCTGCAGGCGGGTGGCGATGGGCGGGATGCCGCCGTTCTCGTCGGATTGCAGCGGACCCGACGCCAGAGGTGTGGTCTCCGTGTGGATCGAGACCACGTGCCACAGCACGTAGGCGACGTACATCGTCGCGGCGGCACTCGCCACCGGCCGGCGGAGCGCCTCCCACTCGGTCACCGGCAGGACCTGGGACAGCGGTTCGATCCAGATCTCGGCGATCAGGACCGCGGCGGCCAGCCACAGCAGCACGCCGAAGCAATGCCGGATCAGACGATGCCAGCGGGCCGTCCGGCTCGTCTCGGCAGGAGCGGCAGCGCCTCCTGCCGAACGCAGCAGCGATGCCTTGAGGATCGAGTGGAGAACCAGGGCCCCAAGCACCACGCCGCCCGTGCTCACCAGCGCCCAGGTGAGCGACAGATCCACGACGATGACGCCCCAGAGCCAGGCCAGGGTGACCGCCAGCACGTAAACGAGTGCGACCGGATACCAGAGGTGCCCCGCGACCGACCTTTGGGAGAGCTCCGCGGCCGCCGCGGTGGTGGGTGTGGCGCGCAAGGTGCGGTGCAGGCGTCCGACGAGGTAGAAGGCCAGACCGCCGTCGATGATGCCGACGCCGAGCGCCATGAACTGCACCGCCGGAAGCGGCATGTTCGCGCGCAAAAATGCGCGGAGGAGCGCGCGCGAGAACGCGAAGAACGCCAGTAGCCATGCTGCCAGACGGTGCATCTCGGCGGCATGGATGTCGCCAGCCTCGACCAGGCGCGCGCCGGGCTGGCGATGGCGCAGCAGGACGTCGACCGGCAGCATCGTGAGGCGCCAGTGAACGAAGCCGGCGAGAAGCGAGACGGTCAACGCCGCGCGGGCAGAGTCGTCGACGAACCACAATGTCTTGGCCGCGCTGAAGATGGCGATCTGTACGGCGACGCCGCACAGATCTCCGATCAAGGTGCTGACCATCTGCGGGCCTTGCCGGCCCGATCGCGAGAAGAAGCCGCGGCAAACCCGTTCGACCCATGCCGGCACCAGCAGGAACGCCGCGAGTGCCGCCGCGAGTGCCATCAGCGATTGCCAGATCCATGGTCCGGCCGGGCCTTGGGCCGGGTCGGCGATCTGGTTCATGAACCGGCGGAGATCGGAACCGAGTGCCGGGGCTTCGGCCAGGATCGGCCTCAGACGGTCCATGATATCGATGGCCGTCGCTGCCACGGCCTCGGCGGGACCAGATGAGAAAACCTGGCGGGCCGCCCCGGAGCGGCCCGAATCGGTCGCCGCCAGGGCGGAAGGTGCCTGGCAGATCAGGAGGGCTGCGAGCGGCAGGAGCCGCGCGAGCCGCAGCGGAGATCCGATGCGCCTGAGAGTCACTCTGAAGATCCTGCGTTCACGGTGACCTCATTCTACGCCTTCTACGCCGGACGCCGCGACAGCATCCACAGCCCGCCGCCGATCAGGGTGAGGCCGGACAGCCGCGCCAGCAGCTTGGTGCGCGAGGGCTTCAGGAACCACAGCCGGCCGGCGCCGGCGACCAGCGCCCAGGCGGAATCGCTGACCGCCGCGAGCGCCACAGATGCGGCGCACATGACCGCGAGTTGCCGCCCGACCGGCAGGGTCGGATCCACGAACTGCGGCAGGAACGCGGTGAAGAAGGCGAACGTCTTCGGGTTCGACAGGGCGACGAGCAGCCCGCGCAGGAAATGCACGTGGCCACCTTGTGGCGACAGGTCGGCGGGCGCACCGCCGCCGCGCCACGCCTGCACGCCGAGCCAGATCAAGTACGCAGCACCGCCCCAGCGCAGGACCTCGAACAGGTACACGGCGTTGCTCAGGATCCAGCTCAAGCCAAGCGCGATCGCCGTCAGGAGAACGGCCGTGCCCGACGATGTCCCCGCGACGGTGGCAAGGCCCGCCCGGGGCCCCCGGCTGGCACTCGTCGCGATGACCAGGGTGACGATCGGCCCGGGGGCCAGGATCAAGACCACCGTGAAGACCAAAAAGGTCGTGAAGAGCTGCCAGTTCATCGCTTGCTCCGCCGCGTCTGCCGCATTTCGCGGTCCAAAATACCGCGTTTTGCGGGAGCGAACAGGTCGGTGTTGCGTTTACCAGGAGGCGAGAGGCTGATCGCACCGTAGTACCACCCATGGCCGAACCGACACTCCGCGAATGCCCGGATTGCGGGCTTTGGGCGACGTTGGAGCCGCACGAGCGCGGCTTCGAACTGCGCTGTCCGCGCTGCGACGGCGTGGTGCGCGGTGTGTCTCGGCCGCAATTCGATACGCCGCTCGCCACGGCATTGGCCGGCCTGGTCTTTTATGCGGTCACGATCAGCACGCCCTTTCTCAGCGCCATGCTGTACGGCCCCTGGCAGGCGAGCGACCTGTTGACCGGCTCCTTGGTCCTGCGGGCGCAGGGCTGGTGGGAGCTGAGCGGCCTGGTCTTCCTGACCACCGTGATCCTGCCCGCCGCCAACCTCCTTGGCGTCGTGGTCGTCCTCATCGGCATTCGCCGAGGCGCTTCGCGCGAGCTCATGGCGCAGATCTTCCGCTGGGTCCGGACCTTGCGGCCGTGGGCGATGATCGAGGTGTTCCTTCTCGGCTTCGTGGTCGCTTACACGCGGCTGACCGCCGTCGCCTGGGTGACGATCGAGGACGGAACATTGGCACTCGCGGCTCTGGTGCTGACGACGCTCCTGGTGGACGTGACGCTCGATCTGGATTCGGTGTGGGATGCGCTCGAGCCGCCGCACGCCCCGTCTGTCGCTCCACCGGCGGCCCCGGCGCTGGCCTGCCATCTGTGCCAGAAGACGAACTTCGCGCAACCGGGTCAGCATTGCGCGCGCTGCGGCGCACGTCTTGCCGAGCGCAAACCGGACAGCCTGGCCCGCACCTGGGCCCTGATCGGTGCCGCGGCCATCCTGTACGTGCCGGCGAACATTTTCCCGGTGATGACCATCAACTCGGCCTACCCGCAGGCGGCCAGCACCTTCATGTACGTGCGGACCGGCTCGTTCACGATCCTGGGCGGGGTTCGCGAGCTCGCCGATGCCGGCTACTGGCCGACGGCCCTTCTGGTGCTCGCCGCCAGCATCATCGTGCCGGCGTTCAAAGTGCTGAGCCTCGCGGTGATGCTGAGCCTCACCCACCGAGGGTCATCGGCATTGCTGCGCACCCGCACCAGGTTGTGGAGCGTGATCGATTTCATCGGGCGCTGGTCGATGATCGACGTGTGCATGATCTCGATCGTGGTGGCGCTGATGCGCTTCGGGCAGCTGGCGCAAGGAGGAACCGGCGTCGGCATGGTGTGCTTCGCGGCCGTCGTCGTCCTGACCATGCTGGCCACCGAGGCGTTCGACACCCGGCTGATGTGGGACGCGGCCGAGCGCCCGTGGGCGCCCGGCTGGGCCGCAGCACCAGACGGCGCATGAGCGATCCCCACATCCCCACGCGCGGGCCCGTGCCGCCCACGGCCTCTCCGCGGCGGCCGCGCATCCCGCTCGTATGGCTGGTGCCGGTCGTGGCGCTCGCGATCGCCGGATTCCTTGCCTGGCGCAGCTTCTCCGAGGAAGGCAAGCTCGTCACCCTGACCTTCGAGACCGCAAACGGCCTCACCGCGGGCGTGACCCAGGTCCGGCATAAATCGGTGGCGCTCGGGACCGTGCGCGACATCAGACTCAGCCAGGACATGTCGCACGTGATCGTGCATGTCCGCATGGCGCGCGATGCAACGCCGATCCTCACCGACCACGCGCAGTTCTGGGTCGTACGCCCACGCCTCTCGGCGGGCTACGTGCAAGGCCTCGAGACGCTCGTGTCGGGAGCGTATATCGACGTCGATCCGGGGCCGCCCGGCGGCAAGGCGCAGACGAGCTTCAAAGGTCTCGAGGCGCCGCCCTCGATACGGTCCGATGAGCCCGGCCATACCTACATCCTGACGGCGGACCGCGTCGGCGGCATCGGGCCGGGCTCGCCGGTGCTTTATCGCGACGTGAACGTCGGGGAGGTCCTGAGCTATGACGTGGACGGCGACGACAAGCCGGCCGTCCTGCACGTCTTCGTGCGTGCGCCGTTCGATCAGTACGTGCACACCAACAGCCGCTTCTGGAAGGCGGCCGGGGTGACGATCAATTACGGCGCCCAAGGGCTGCACCTCGAGCTTGAGTCGCTGCAGGCCGCTCTGTCCGGCGGGCTCACGTTCGACACGCCGCGCGAGGCGTTGAGTGCGCCCGCCGCCGGCGACAACGCGACGTTCACGCTCTTCGCCGATCACGAGCAGGCGATCGAGTCCGGCTACCGGCTGCGCGTCCCGCTCCTCGCCTATTTCCAGAGCTCGGTCGCGGGGCTCGGCCCGGGCAGTCCGGTCGACCTGTTCGGCCTCGACATCGGCCGGGTCACGGCGGTGACGCCGCAGATCGCACCCGACCGGCCGCAAGTGCAGGTCGCAATCGAGATCGAGCCGGAGCGCGCGTTCCCGGACGCAGCAACCTCGTGGCGCGATCCGGTCCAGGTCCTGCAGCGTCTGGTGGCGGGCGGCCTGCGGGCCGAGCTGTCGACGCGCAATTTCATCACCGGCCAGGAGGCGGTGTCGCTCGAGTTCGTGCCCGGAGCCGCGGCGGCCACGATCGGTCGTGAGGGCGATGCGATCATCGTGCCGAGCCAGCCCGGCGGCGCCGCCGGCCTGGTCGATGCGGTGAGTGCGGTGGCCGCCCAGCTGAGCCAGGTGCCGTTCGGCCAGATCGCCGGGAACCTCAACCAGCTGCTGGCCAATGCGAACCAGACGCTCGGCAGCCCGGACATGCGGACGGCGATCCGCTCCCTGTCCGCGACCTTGCAGGACCTGCAGAAGCTGGTGCGCCAGACCAATTCTGGCCTCACCCCGGCCCTCAACCGGCTGCCCGCGATCTCCGAGCAGCTGCAGCAGGCGATGACGCATGCGAACAATCTCCTGGCCGGGGCTGGCAGCAGCTACGGCACGAACTCCGACTTCCACCGCGATCTCGAGCAGCTGATGGAGCAGGCGAGCGACGCCGCACGCTCGGTCCGCATGCTCGCCGACTTCCTCAACCGCCATCCCGAAGCGCTGGTTCGCGGCCGCGCCAGCGAGAGCCGGCCGTGAGCCGCGGACTGTTTCTTCTGATGCTGCTGGCGGGGTTGTGCGGCTGCGCCTCGCCGGAGCCTGCCTATTATACCCTGGCGCCCGTGCCGGGCCCGGTGCTGGCCGGCGGCCCGCCGACGATCGAGGTGCGGCGGCCGGGCCTCGCGGCCTACCTCGATCGCACGGACATCGTACGCCGCGGCGAGGACTACCGGCTCGTGATCGCGAGCAGCGACCAATGGGGCGAACCCCTCGACACCCTCATCGGCCGCGTGCTGGCCGAGGACCTGACCGACCGCCTGCCCGGGAGCACGGTCTTTTCCGACGACGCCGTGTCGCCGCACGAAGCGCTGGTCAACGTCGATATCGGGCGCTTCGACGCCGACGCCAAGGGAACGGTGACCCTGCTCGCCCAGATCGCGGTTCAGCGCGGCCCCAACCAGCCGCAGGCCACGCGCGCCCTGCGCCTGACCGCGCCGACGCGCTCGTCCTCCACCTCGGACATGGTCGCAGCGATGAGCCAGCTGCTCGGCCAGCTGGCGGATGCGATTGCAGGGATGCTGCGGCCGGGCTGAGCCGCTACCCGCTCTTGCGGCCGCTCACGGTCGCGGCCCACCACGGACACGAATCGGCGGCGACGTCGTGGTTGCCGTTGAGCACCTGCACCGGCACGCGCCCTCCGGCCTCGGCGACCTTGATGCGCATCGCGCGCGCATCGGCGCGCGCCTCGGCCAGGAGCCACTGCCGGTCATGGCCCCACAGGCTCGGTCCCTCGGTTCGCTCGTGCGGCGTCCAGTTGGCGGGATCGACCGTGCGGCCACCCCATCCGTACTCGACCAGGAACTTGCTCGGGGACCAGGAGTAGAACGACGTGACGTAGTCGTTCACGTGGCGGCCCAAGGTGGTGCCGATCATCTCGGGCTGGCCGAGTGCGAGGTCGTAGGCCTGGCCCACGTCATCGAGATAGCAGAGCTCCAGCATCAGATGATGGATGCCGTTCTTTCCGGTGTCGATGAAGGCGAGGCTGTGGTGGCGCGGATTGATGTGGAAGAAATACGCCTTGAAGGGCTTGAGGATGTAGTCCGTCGGCCGGAAACCGAGCACGTCGCGGTAGAACGCGATCAGCTCGTCGATGCGCTCGGCGGTCAGCACCGCATGGCCCATGCCGAGGGGCCCGGTGCGGAAGCCCGAGATCGAACGGCCTGGTGAAAACGGATCGGTCGTGCTCTCGGCCCCATGGCACACCTCGACCCGGTTGCCCGCCGGATCGGCGAACACGATCAGGTCTTTGACCCGCCGCTCGTCGGCGAGCGCCCGCGAGCCACGCGCCACCTGGATGCGGGCGCGCTCGAGGTCGCTTGCGACCTGCTCGAGTGCCGCGGCGTTGGCCGTCTCCCAGCCATAGAAGGCCGGCCCCTCGCCGTCGCCCTCCTGCACGATCACGCGCTGCTTGCGGTCGTCCATGCGGAACGCAAGGGCGGCGCGGGTTTTATCGGTGAGCTGCAGCCCGAGGAACCGCGTCGCGAAGCCCGTCCATTCATCGAGCTTGTGCGTGTTGACGCCGACATAGGCGAGCGCTTGCAGAGTCATGAATGGGTCTCCGGCTAGATCTCTACGACCAGCTTACCACGCACGCGGTTGGTGACGGAGCGGGCAAACGCCTCGCGGACCTGTTCCAGCCGGTAGACGTGCTCGATCGACATGCGGATTCTGCCCTCGGCCACGAACGCGGTCGTGGCACTCAGCATGGCATTGTCCGGCTTGATCATCGACCAGAAGTAGCCGCGCCCATACTTCGAGCGCTGCTCCTCCGCCTTGGTCTGGCGCTGCGCGTTCACCTTGACGATCCCCGCCTCCCAGCCGAGCTCGTCGGTGACCGGGATGACCGGATGGACGATCGACACGAAATTGGCGCCGCCGTCCGTGCGGAGAACGCTCAATGCCCGCTCCTCGTCGCCCCCGACGGTGTCGTAGACGAGGTCGACGTCGTGCAGCACGCGCGCGTAGTCCTGTGACCCGTAGTCGATCACGACATCCGCACCCAGGCCGGCGACGAAGCCGGTATTGGCGGCACTGCAGGTTGCGGCCACGCGCGCCCCCCACAATTTGAGAAGCTGGACCGCGAAGCTGCCGGTGCCGCCGGCACCACCGAGGACCAGGGCCGTCTTACCGCCAAGACTTCCGGGCTTGATGCCGACTTCGTTGACGAAGGCGGACCAGGTCGTGAGCCCGGCATAGGGGTAGGTGGCCGCGGCCTGCCAGGACAGCACGGCGGGCTTCTTGACCAGGAGGTCGGCGCGAACCGCGACCAGCTCGGCGAGGGCGCCGGGCTCGCTCGACACGACGAGACCCACGACCTCGTCACCCGGCGCGAACCGGTCGACGCCTGGCCCGACTCGCTCAACGACGCCAGCCACGTCGCGCCCCAGGATCATCGGCAGGCCGATGCCGAGCGATGTCAGGCGCGCCCGCGCATAGCCCCCCGACATGCGCACGTCGATCGGGTTGACCGAGCTTGCCTTCATGCGGACCAGGACCTGCCCGGGCCCGATCGCCGGATCGGGGTAATCAGGCTCGATCCGCAAGGTGCTCCCCGCCGCACCGTACTTCCGCAAGACCGCCGCGCGCATCGTCCTCCCCCTGCCGTCCTGTCGTTGAAGCGATTATAGTCTGGGATCGAAGGCCCGGGGAAACACCGGCCAAACCACAGGGAGGACGCCATGAAGCTCGGGAAGCTGATTGCCGCGATTGCGCTCGTGCTCGCGCTCGGACCGGCGCTCGCGCGAGCCGAGCCGGTGAAAATCCGTGCCGGCTGGATCAACGTGCCGGCGTCCCTGATCCCGATCCTGTTCGTGAAACCGGGCGTCGCGCGCCACCAAGGCGTCACCTATACGTGGGAGCCGATCTACTTCTCGGCGTCGGGCAAGCAGATCCAGGCGATCGCCACCGGCGAGCTCGACATCGCCCCGCTCGGCTTCTCGACCGTCAGCATCGCCGTGCAGAACGCGGGCCTGAACGACCTGCGCATCGTCGCCGACGAAACCCGCGACGGGGTCGAGGGCTACAACACCGTCGAATACCGGGTGCTGCGCGACGGGCCGGTCAAGACTGTCGCCGACCTCAAGGGCAAGGTGGTGGCGACCAACGGGATCGGCGCCGGCGTGGACATCGGGATGCGCGCCTTCCTCGCGAAGAACGGCTTGCTCGACAAGCGCGACTACACGGTGATCGAAGCGCCGTTCCCGACCATGGCGGCGATCCTCGCCGACCACAAGGCCGACCTCGTCACCGCCACCTCACCGTTCAAGTACCGGCCGGATTTCGAGCAGCTCGCCCGCACCCTATTCACCCTGCGCGACGCGCTCGGCCCCTCGGAGCTGTCGTTCTGGACGATGCGGGCTGGCTTCCTCAAGGAACACCGGGCCGCGGTCGTCGACCTCCTCGAGGACTATATCCGCGTGCTCCACTGGTTCAACGACCCTGCCAACCACGCCGAGGCGGTCGACATCGTGGCCAAGTTCACGAAGCAGCACCGCGAGGTGCTCGACGGCTGGGCCTTCACCCACAAGGACTACTACCGCGACCTGACCGCTCAGCCGGACATGAAGGCGCTTCAGAACAACATCGACGTGCAGGTGAAGCTCGGCTTCATCAAGTCCGAATTCGACGTGAACAAATACGCCGATCTCAGCCTGGTGAAAGAGGCGGCCGCGCGGGTGAAATAAGATCGTCCGGTCACATCCGTCATTGCGAGCGTCAGCGACGAAGCAATCCAGAGCGACAAAGACTGGATTGCTTCGTGGAGCCCGTCCTCGGGCCGGCCTTCGGCCGGACCCGTGGGCTCGCAATGACCGAATTGGCTACCGGTACTTCTGGGCCGCGGCGAGAAGCGCGTCGTAGTCGGCCTTGACCTTGGGATTGGCGGACAGGATCGGCGGCATCACCGAGGTGACGTCGGCGAGATACTGCTTCGCCTGGTCGGGCGCCATGGTGATCACCTCTCCGCCCTTCTGCTGCCAGGTGTCGGCGGCGCGCTTGGCGTCGTCCACGCCCCAGGTCGAATACAGGCTTTCGGCCTTGGCCGATTCCTCGCGCACGACCTTCTCGAGATCCGGCCCGAGCGATTTCATCCAGCCGCGGTTGACGATGCCGGCCGCGAGCAGGTAGGTGCCGGGCAGGTAGGTCATCGGCTTGGCGATGTCGTAGTACTTGAACGCCACGAGGACCGCGATCGCCGCCACAGCACCGTCGATCGTGTGGTTCTGCAGCGCTGGCAGCACCTCGCCCAGCGGGATGGACAGAGGCGAGGCACCGAGCTTGCGGAACGGCTCCACGTACAAGGGGGCCGCACCCGGCACGCGGATCTTGAGGCTGCGGAAATCGGCCGCACCGTGGATCGCCGTGTGCGACACGACCATCTGCGGGCCGTTGATGAAGACGGTCAGCGGCTCGATGCCCTTGTCGGCGCCGAACTCGGAGTAGCGCTTGCGGATGTCGGGGTCCGTCAGGACCTTCTCGCCGTGGACCACGCTGTCGAAGAGGCCGGGCGCGTCGAACACCTGGAACCGCGGCTCGAGGCCGATCAGGAATCCGACCGCCGGGATGCTCATCTCGATCGTGCCCATGGCGACGCCGTCGACCGTGGCCGGGATCTGGCCGAGCTGGCTCGCCGGGTAGTACTCCACCTTGATCTTGCCGTTCGAGCGCGCCTCGACCCCGGCCTTGAACGCCTTGGCCCATTCGCCGGTCACGTCGTTCACGGTGGGCGACGAGATCTTCATGGTGAATTGCTGCGCCTGCGCGGTTGCCGTCGCGAACAGCGCCGCGGCCGCGATCGCCAGCCATCCGAGCCTTGTGTTCATGGTGGTCCCCTCCCCTGTCGGTTCGCCCGGTTCAGCCGAGCAGCAGATGCATGCCGCCGAGCGAGATCACCGGTATATACGTGATCAGGACCAGCGCGGCCAGATAGATGATCACGAACGGGATGATCCCGCGATAGATCGTCCCGAGCTCGAGCCCGAGCACCGACTGCGCCACGAAGATGTTGATGCCGAACGGCGGGTGGAACAGCCCGATGGCGAGGTTCACGGTGACCACGATGCCGAAATGCACGGTATCGATGCCAAGCGCCTTGACCATCGGCACCAACAACGGGCTCAGGAGCAGGATGGCCGACAGCGGATCGATGAAGCAGCCGACCAGCAGCAGGAGCACGTTGATCGCCAGCAGCAGCTGCCAGGCCGAGACGTGGAAGGCGGTCAGCCACGCGACCATGGCCGCCGGCACCTGGTTGACGGTCAGGAGCCAGGCGAACACGCCGGCACAGGCGACGATGATCAGCACCTGTCCGGTGAACAGTACGGTGGTCGCGGACGCTTCCACGATGTCGCGCCACAGGAGCTCGCGAAACACAAAGCGCGTTACGAGGGCCGCGTAGACGCACGCCACCGCCGCCGCCTCCGTGGGCGAGAACACGCCGCCGTAAATGCCGCCCAGGATGATCACCGGTGCCCCCAGCGCCCACGCGCCGCGGCCGGTCGCGCGCAGGAAGTGCCGCCATTCGAACGGATCGCCCGCGCCGAAATTCTCCTTCCGCGCGCGCCACATCACGTAAGTCGCGAGCATCAGCGCGATCAGCAGCCCCGGTACCACCCCTGCCGCATAGAGGCGCGGCACCGATTCCTCGGCGGCGGCCCCGTAGACGATCATCGGGATCGAGGGCGGGATGATGATGTCGATGGCCCCCACGGCCGTGATGAGGCCCGCGGCGAAGGTCGCGGGGTAGCCGGCGCGGATCATCGCCGGGTGCATCACCTTGCCGATCGTCGCCACGGTTGCCGCGCTGACGCCCGAAATGGCGCCGAAGATCGCCGAGGTGCCAACCGTGGTGACGCCGAGGCTGCCGCGCACCGAGCCCACGCCCGCCTGCACGAAATCGACCAGCCGCTGCGCCACGCTGCCGCGACTCATCAGCTCGCCCGCGTAGATGAAGAAGGGGACTGCGAGCAGCGCGAACTGGTTGATCGAGCCGAACAGGTTCTGGTGCAGGGCTGCGAGCGGCACGTGCATGTAGAACACGAGTGCCGTGCTCACCGAGGCCAGGAGCACGATGAAGATCGGAAATCCGAGCAGCAGCAGGACGACCGGGACGACCCCGAGGGCGAAGGTCATGATGGAGGGGCCTCCCGCGCGCCGCTCTCAAGCCTGTCCTGGACGCCCCGATGGCGGAGCACGGCCACGACGCCGCGCCAGACGGCGATAAGGGTGATCAGGCCGAAGCCGAGTGCTGCCGCCCCGTGCGGGATCCACATCGGCACGTCGGCCGTGTCGCTGAGCCGGCCAAGACGGAACATCTGATAGGCGTACGTGGCGGATTCATAGAAGACGAAGCCGCACAGCACCGCCATCAGGGCGAGATCAATCCAGCGCAACAGCGCCTGCACCGGTGCCGGGCACAGGCGCGCAATGACGTCCATGCGCAGATGCTGCTCGCGCCAGGTGACGACGACCGCGCCCAGGAACGTCATGCCGACCATGATGAAGATCTGCACCTCGTCGGAGCCCAGGATCGTCCAGCCAAGCAGGTACCGGCCGACCACGTTGACGAAGTTGAGCGCCACGGCAGCGATGAACGCCAGCGCCAGCAGCAGCTCGATGGCGCGCGTTGCGCGCACAAACAACCGGTCGATCATGCGTGCGGGCGCCTAGACTATGACCCTCTCCCGTCGGGAGAGGGTGGCGAGCGAGAGCGAGCCGGGTGAGGGGTAGCGCCCGCCAGGATTGGACTGGCCCCTCACCCGCTCGCTGCCGCTCGCGACCTCTCCCCCCGGGAGAGGTGATGGGGTGCTCAGCATCATGGAACCACGACGAAGTTGTTGAAGCCGCGGCTGGCGGCGTCGTGCAGCGAGGAGAGCGCCTCGTTGACGTCCTTGAGCGGGATGCGTCGATGCTCGAACGCGGACAGGTTGAGGGTTCCGGTGCGCGCCATCTCGGCCAGCTCCTGACCCTCGCCTGTCGAGAACCAGCAATTGCCGATCAGCTGGATGTTCATGCCCATGAGCCAGTGCACGGAAAGCAGCAGCGTCTCGGCGACGCCGCCGACATTCACCGCCCGGCCGCCGCGCCGAAGCCCGCGCAACGCATCCATCATGGCACTCGAGGGTGCCCCGGGCGGCAAGGCGTCGACCATCGCGTCCACTCCGTCGCCGTCGGTCAACTCCATCATCCATTCGGCGACCGGGCGTTGGCCTGCCGCCAGCACCTCGATGCGCGCGGGTGCCAGCGCCTTCACGCGGTCGAGAAGCGCCTGGGTGCGCCCGGTGCCGAGGATGCGCGACACGCCTGTCGCGAGCCCGACGAGGGCCGCGCACAGCCCCAAGGTGCCGCCGATGCCGTTGACGAGAAGCGTGCGCCCCGGCCCGGCACCGGATTTCTTGATCGCGGCGTAGGCCGTGCCGAGATAGCCGAAGCGCGCCGCCTGCTCGAAGGTCACGTTCTCGGGCAGCTTGACCAGCGCCACTGCGGGCGCGGTCACGAATTCGCAGAGGCCGCCATACGGATAGGCCTCGAACACCGGCTGCGATGCCGGCCCGCGGCCGAAATATCCGGCGAAGGTGAAGCCGCGGCAGTTGACGATCTCCCCGCCCCGGCAATGGCGGCACGAGCCGCAGCCGCGCGCCGGGTTGACGTAGACGCGGTCGCCCGGCCGCACCGACTGCACCTGGCTTCCGACCTTGGCGACCACGCCCGCGGGGTCGAGGCCGAAGATCGCCGGCAGCTTGGGCAGCGGCAGGTAGGGAAACCACTCCGGCCACTTGGTCAGCACGTTCTTGAGGTTCGGCACGACGCCGCACGCCTTGACCTCAACCAGGACGTCGGTCGGCCGCGGCTCGGGTACCGGAATGTCCTCGATCAGCAGCGGTCCGCCCACCTTGTGCAGGCGCGCCGCGCGCATCGTCGCCATGACCTGCGCTCCTCCCAAGCGTTTGCTTGGGAGACACACTAACGCGTGTTTGGCGGCGATCTAGGAGTTTTTTACGACGCGCTGGCAGCTGGCGCGTCGGCGCGCGCCCGGCCGATCTCATCCATCTTGCGCTTCAGCGCGAGACCGTCGAGCTTGTCGACCGGCAGGCTGACGAAGAGCTTGATCCGCGTCTCGAGCGCCCGGAAGGCGGCATAGAACGCGCGGCGGCGCTCGGCCTCGCTGCCCTCGGTCGCCAGCGGGTCGTGGACGCCCCAATGCGCGGTCATGGGCGCACCCGGCCACGCCGGGCACGGCTCGGCGGCCACTTGGTCGCAGACGGTGAACACGAAGTCCATCACGGGTGCGCCATGATCGGTGAACTCGTGCCAATCCTTGCTGTGCAGGCCCGCCGTAGGGAGCTTCGCCGACTGCAGCATCTCGATGGTCATCGGATGCACGCTGCCGCGCGGCGCGCTCCCGGCGCTGAACGCGCGGAAGCGGCCCTTGCCCCAATGGGTGAGCAGACTCTCGGCCATGATGCTGCGCGCCGAATTACCGGAGCACAGGAACAACACGTTGTAGACGCGGGTCATCGGGCACTCCTCGTGAGAGACCGCACCGGCTGGCAACCCTGAGCGTCGGCAACATTTATATTGTCGTCTTTTGTCTGACCCCTGACATCGGGAGCGGCGCGGCCCTGAACTCCCAGTCAGCCGCGATTTTCCTGGCTTCCTGTTACAGGAGAATGACCGGGAGCCAAGCCCTTCAGGCGTTTGACTCTATCGCCCGGGCCAGGCAGCGCCGCGGCGCTCGGCACCACGCCACAGGAGGGTCCCGGGAACCAGCGGCCGCCCCGCGGTCGCGCGCTCGGTGGGCGGCATGACGTCGCGGCTCGGCCACAGGCCCGAGATCAGCCCCCAGGCGTAGCCCTCGGGCAGGCCGCGGGCGCGCATCTTGGCCACGGCCTGCGCCTGATCGTATTCGAGCGGCTGATGCTCGATCAGGATGCCCTCGGCCGTCGGCGTCAGCACGCTGAACCACACGCGCGGCGTGCCGTCGTCGGCCGGCATGCCGATGACTCCCGGGTTGTGCCACAGCCTCCCTGCGACCTCGCGCGTGAATGGCACGCCGCAATGCCCGCCGATCACGCCGTCGCCTCCGGCCGCGGCCAGTTCCTCGCCGATCGCCGTCCCCATCGAGGCGAACACGAAGCGGTCGATCTTGCCGACCCCGCCGTGGACGACCGCAAGGCGCCGGCCGCCGATCTCGACGTCGAGGCGGCGCGGCAGGGCGCCCATCCAGGCGCGGCTCGCGGCATCGACGTGGCTATCGGCGTACGCATACCACTCGGCTGCGAGAACGGCGCACGCGGTGCCGTCGGCAAACCCGCAGCCGCAATCGGCGGCGCGGCTGGCCAGCGCTTCCTCGCAATTGCCCATGACCACGCGGATCCCGCTGTCGCGGATGCGGTCGATGACCGCTTGCGGGTCGGCACAATACGCCGCGAGATCGCCGGTGCAGATGACGTGGCTGGCGGGAATGCCGCGCCGCTTCACCTCCGCGAACAGCGCCTCGGTCGCCTCGAGATTGCTGTAAGGCCCGCCAAACAGCAGGACCGGCCCGTCGAGCCTGATGGGATCCGAAGACATGCCGCAACTATACGCATTTCCGGCAAGGCTGCGCGATATTGACTCTCCCTGGGGCGGGGTCTCTACTTTCGCAAAAGTGCCGACGAGGACTCGCCCGATGCCGCAAACGCTGTTCGACAAGATCTGGGACGCCCATGTCGTGGCGCGGCGGAGCGACGGGCGCGACCTCGTCTACATGGACCGCCATGTGCTGCACGAGCTGCACGCGCCGCACGCGTTCATGCGCCTGGACGAGACCAAGCGCGCGGTGCGGCGGCCGGACCTCACCTTCGCCGTCCAGGACCATACGGTCGCGAGCCGCCCCGGTCGCGACGACACGACCAATCCCGAGGGGGCGCCCTTCATCCGGGCGATGCGCGCGGGCACGCAATCGCGCAACATCCGCCTCTTCGACATCGGCGATCCCGAGCAAGGGATCTCGCACGTCGTCGGGCCAGAGCTCGGCATCGTGCTGCCCGGCACGACCTACGCCTGCCCGGACAGCCATGCGTGCACGGTGGGCGGGCTTGGGGCTTTGGCGTTCGGCTGCGGGACGACCGAGCTCGAGCACGTGCTGGCGACGCAGGTGATCGCGCTGAAGAGGCCCAAGCGCATGCGCGTGCGGCTCGACGGAAAACTCGGCCGCGGTATCACGGCCAAGGACGTGGCGCTGCGCATCCTGGCCGAGATCGGCGTCGACGGCGGACGCGGCCATGCGATCGAATTCGCAGGCAGCGTCGCACAGGCGCTGTCGGTCGAAGGCCGCCTCACCTTGTGCAACCTGACGATCGAGATGGGGGCGCGCAGCGGGTTCGTGGCACCGGATGAGACGGCGTTCGACTGGCTCGCCGGCCGGCCGTGGGCGCCCAAGGGTGCGGCGTGGGATGCTGCTCTCAAGTCATGGCGCACGCTGCACAGCGACGACGGCGCCATATTCGACCGCGAAGTCGTGATCGACTGCGGCTCGCTCGAGCCGCAGATCACCTGGGGCATCGATCCGAGCCAGGTGATCTCCGTGTCCGGCCGCGTGCCCGATCCCGCGGGCGCCGACCCGCGGCATCAGCCGGCGATGAAGCGGGCGCTCGACTACATGGGCCTGTCGCCCGGTCTCGCGCTCGAGGGCCTGCCGGTCAACCGCGTGTTCATCGGGTCGTGCACCAACAGCCGCATGCCCGACCTCGAAGAAGCGGCGGCGATCGTGCGCGGGCGCAAGGTCGCCCAGGGTGTGGCGGCCCTGGTCGTGCCCGGTTCCTCCACGGTCAAGCGCGAGGCCGAGGCGCGCGGCCTCGACCGCGTCTTCCGCGACGCCGGCTTCGCCTGGGGCGAGGCCGGCTGCTCGATGTGCGCCGGCGGCAACGGCGACAAGGGCAAGTCCGGCGAGCGCTGCGTGTCGACCACGAACCGCAACTTCGAAGGCCGCCAGGGCCAGGGCGTGCGCACGCACCTCGTCAGCCCCGCGATGGCCGCCGCCGCCGCGATCACAGGCAAGATCACCGACGTCCGGAAGCTGGCCTGATGGAACCGTTCATCTCCTTGACCGGCGTCGCAGCACCCATGCTGGCCGACGACATCAACACCGACCAGATCACGCCGGTGTATCGCGACCTGCACCCCGATTACGCGAAGCTTTTGTTCGCGCGCAAGCGCAAGCGGCCGGACGGCAGCGACGATCCGGACTTCGTGCTCAACAAGCCGCAGTTCAAGGACGCGAAGATCCTGGTCGCGGGCCAGAACTTCGGCTGCGGCAGCTCGCGCGAATCCGCGGTGTGGGCGTTCGTCGCGGTCGGCATCCGCTGCATCATCGCGCGCAGCTTCGCCGACATCTATCGCGACAATTGCCTCAAGAACGGCGTGTTGCCGGTCGTCCTGCCCGCGGGCGACGCCGAGGCGTTCGAGAAACTCGTCGTCGAGACGGACGGCACGGCACCGTTCAGCGCGGATCTGCGGACACAGACCGTCACCGCCCCGGGCGGCCGGCAGTTCAAGTTCGACATCGCACCCGAGGACCGCACCATCCTGCTCGAAGGGCTGGACGACATCGGGCTCACGCTCAAGCACGCGCCCGACATCGCGGCGTGGGAGCAGCGGATGCAGCGCGAACGGCCGTGGCTGCAGAGCCTCAGCCGCACCTGATACGGGATACAGAGGAGAGCGCCATGAACCTTCGCAAAAAGCTGCGCGAGCTGATCGCGCGTCCGGGCCTGCTCCTCATGCCCGGCGCCTACGACGCGCTGTCGGCGCGCATCATCGAACGCGAAGGCTTCGAGGCGATCGTCGCCGGCGGCTACGCGGCGGTCGGCAGCATGTTGGCCGCCCCGGACATGGGCCAGAGCAACATGCGCGACTACGACACCCACTACGAGCGCATCTGCGAAGCGGTGCAGATCCCGGTCTATGTCGATTCCGACACGGGCTTCGGCGGCGTCAACAACGTGTGGCAGATGACGCGCAAGTTCGAGAACGCGGGCGTGGCCGGCTTCTTCGTCAGCGACCAAGTATTCCCCAACCGCTGCGGCTACCTGCCCGGCAAGCAGATCGTGCCGGTGGAGCAGATGCTGGCGAAGATCAAGGCGGCGGTGGATGCGCGGCGCGATGCCGACATGCTGATCGTGGCCCGCACCGACGCGGTCGCGGTCGACGGACTCAATGCCGCGATCGAGCGCTGCCAGATGTTCATCGAGGCCGGCGCCGACCTGGCCAAGCCGCAAGGGGCGGACACGATCGAGGACATCAAGCGCGTCATCCGCGAGGTTCCCGGCGCGCATATGGCGACCCTGTCGCAAGCCGCCGGCAAGGCCAAGGTCACCTTGGCCGATCTCGAGAAGGCCGGTGTGGCGGCGGTGAGCTTCCCGTCGGCAGCGCTGTTTGCCGCGGCCGCGGCGGTCAAGAAGGTCATGGGCGCGCTGAAGCGCGACGGATCGCTCGACGGCGTGACGGGCGATCTCGTACCGCTCAACGATTACTACGACCTCGTGGGCCTCAAGGATATGCTGACGCGCGAAGAGAGCTACGACGTGGCCGCGCGCAAGATCGCGCAACGGCGCGCCGCGGCGGATTGATGACCCTTAGCTTCCTCGTCACCTCGCTGATCGTCGTGATCTCGCCGGGCACCGGCGTGCTCTACACGCTCGCGGCCGGGCTGTCGCGCGGCGGGCGCGCCAGCGTCATCGCCGCGTTCGGCTGCACGCTCGGCATCGTGCCGCACATGGCAGCCGCCATCCTGGGGCTCGCAGCCCTGCTGCATGCGAGTGCGGTCGCCTTCCAGACCTTCAAATATGTGGGCGTCGCCTATCTCCTCTATATGGCCTGGATGGCGCTCAAGGAGCATGGGACGTTGCGCGTCGAAACGAAAGTGGACGCGCGCTCGGCGGTCCGCGTGATCGTGCACGCGATCCTGATCAACCTGCTCAATCCGAAGCTCTCGATCTTCTTCTTCGCCTTCCTGCCGCAGTTCGTGGATGCGAGCGACCCCGAACCGCTGCCGCGCATGCTCGAGCTCAGTCTCGTGTTCATGCTTCTGACCTTCGTCGTCTTCGTGGGCTACGGGCTGTTCGCCGCGGCGATCCGCAGCCACGTGCTATCACGCCCGCGCGTGCTCACCTGGATGCGCCGCACCTTCGCGGCCGCCTTTGTGGCTCTGGGAGCTAAGCTGGCCTTCGCCGACAGATGAGCGAGAAGACGTCGGGGCTCGACGCGCGGTGAACCGCGCGGTCACGAGTCTGTGAGCCGCACGAGCTGCCCGCGGTTTTTGGAAAATTTGACGAGAGTCGACGCGGAGTGCGCGCGCCGCATGCCGCTGCGCGCCTCAAGCGGTCAGCGCGCGAGCACGCGTCTGCACGTTGATTACGCATCTCGGTTTTTTCACACATTTTGATTTAACGCCTTTGTTCATTTAATAATTTTGACTTCGCTTCGCGGTTGCGTTTTGCAGTGCGGCATAATTTATTTGGCGCATGATTCTGGGCGCCCTGTTCATCGTCGCTGTCGCCGTCGAGCTGTTCCTGTTCCTGGGCAAGGACTATCTGCTCGACACACGGAGGCGCGCGGCACTCGAGGCGTCGCTGCGGCAAAGCTACATCGACCTGCAGGAAGCGAAGAGGCGCATCGAGGTGGAGCGGGCCGGCCTGATCGCCGCGATCGACGAGGCCGACCGGCAGCGCGCGGCTCTGTCCGAGGCCGATGCGGCGTTCGCGCGATCGCAGAAGATCATGCCGGACCTGATCCATACGCTGGGCGAGCGGAACAGCGGCATCCGCTTCCGCGCACCGCTGACGAAACAGCTTCCGGCAACCCCGGAGGCGTCGCAGAAGCTCATGTGGAGCTGCCGGAATTTCCTCGACGTGTGGGCGAGCGATGCGAACGCGGCGCGGCAGACCGCCGAGAAGCAGTTCCAGGCCAAGCAGGACTATGAGATCGGCGAGTTCGCGGCCATGCCGTCTGCGCCCGTGTTCGAGCCCGAGGAAGCGCAAGAGAAGGCGGCTTGACCGCGCTCGTCGACATCGTGCTCTACGGCAGCTTCGGGCTGTGGCTGTTCGCGGCCCTCGGCCGCTTGCAGGCGGCCTGGGAGGTCAGCCAGCAGCGGACGGGCGAGCTGCGCTACGCCTTGGCGGCGGCGGGGAAAAAACTGCTGCGCGACGTGGAGACCATTCAGAAGCTCAAGGACGAGGTCGAGCGCGTGAAGGAGAACGTCGCCGCCGAGCTGCGCGAGCAGAAAGAGCGGCACGCGACCTTGGCGGCCACCACACCCCCGCCCCCGCCCGAGATCCATGTGACCTCGGAATATCCGCCCTCGCGGCGCGACGCGGCATGGATCGTCGAGTTCGTTCGCGACTCTCCGCTTCCGCGGCAGCCCTGGGAGCGCGAGCCCGCCACGTCGCTGCTGTGGGCGCCCTCGCAATCCGCAGCGCTCGACCGCGGGCGGCAATTGACCCGCGAATGCCGGACCTACGTCGTCGCGGGCGTGCGGCCGCTGGCCTAGCCGGATCGCCGCCGACGGCGCCCTCGCGGTCCCGTCATATCTTCGTCATGTGATACTGTTATCCGAGGCGGATAACGGTCCGGCGGATCTTTGAGACTCCGGCCGGCCGCTGATGGTGGGGACAGGCGGGGTATCGTGATCATTCTCGACCGCGTGAGCAAGCACTGGGCCGCGGCCCGCGCCGTCGACCAGGTGAGCTTCGAGGCCGAGCGCGGCGCGTTCGTTGTCCTGCTCGGGCCGTCGGGCTGCGGCAAGTCGACGACCCTGCGGCTGATCGCGGGGCTGGAGACGGTTGATGCCGGCCGCATCCTGATCGATGGCCGCGACGTGACGGCAGCACCGCCCGCCGAGCGCCGGCTCGCCATGGTCTTCCAGTCCTACGCGCTGTTCCCGCACCTGACGGTCGCGGAGAACATCCTGTTCGGGCTCACGGTGCGCGGCGTTCCCGCGGCCGAGCGGACGGCCCGGCTGGCACGCGTGGCAGAGCTGCTGGGCCTGGCGGCCCTCCTCGACCGCAAGCCGAGCCAGCTCTCGGGCGGCCAGCAGCAGCGCACCGCCCTCGGCCGGGCCATCATCGCCGAACAGCCGGTGTGCCTGATGGACGAGCCGCTGTCGAATCTCGACGCGCAGCTGCGCCAGGAGATGCGGCGCGAAATCCGGGCGCTGCAGCAATCCCTAGGCATGACGATGGTCTATGTCACGCACGACCAGGCCGAGGCGATGAGCATGGCCGACCGGGTGGTGCTCATGCAGGCCGGCCGCGTCGAGCAGGACGCGACACCGTCCGAGCTCTACGACCGGCCGGCGAGCCTGTTCGCGGCGCGTTTCATCGGCACGCCGCCGATGAACATCCTGCCGCTCGCCGACGGGCCGAGCGGTGCGGTGATCAAGGGGAGCACCGGCCCGACCCTCTTCGCCGGCCCCGGCGCCGGGCTGGCGCTCGGCCTCAGACCCGAGGACGTGACCTTGATGGGCAACGCCGACTGGGGCCTCGCGATGCCGGGCCGCGTCACCGCGGTCGAATACCTGGGTGCCGACGCGGTCGTCAGCGCCGCCGTGGGCGATGCCACCATCGCGGTGCGGAGTCCCGGCACCTTGCGCGTCCACACGGGCGAGACCGTGCGCCTCACCTGGCGCGCGACCGCCCAGCACCTGTTCGACCTCGCGACGGGCCGCCGGGTCGAGCCCGCGCGAAGCGGCAGGACCGCCGAGCGCGCCCGCGCATGAATTCCAAACAGAGGGGGAGAGAATGACTCTGAGACACGGACTGGCCGCGGCACTGCTCGCGGGCTGCCTTGCGATCGCGGCCGGTACGGCGCGGGCCGAGACCAATCTGCAGTTCTACTATCCGATCGCGGTCGGCGGTCCGATCCCCAAGCTCATCGACGGCATGGTCGCCGATTTCGAGAAGGACCACCCGGACATCAAGGTGAAGCCGGTCTATGCGGGCTCCTACCAGGACACGATCGCCAAGGTGTTGACCGCGGTCAAAGGCGGCGACGCGCCGCAGCTGGCGGTCCTGCTGTCGACGGACATGTACACCCTGATCGACGAGGACGCGGTTGTGCCGTTCGACAGCATCGGCACCACGCTCGCCGACAAGGCCTGGCTCGACAGCTTCTATCCGGCGTTCATGGAGAACAGCCGCACCGGCGGCAAGACCTGGGGCGTGCCGTTCCAGCGTTCGACCGTCGTCATGTTCTGGAACAAGGAGGCGTTCAAGGACGCTGGGCTCAATCCCGACCAGCCGCCCAAGACCTGGGATGAGCTCGCCGCGTTCGGCCAGAAGCTCACCAAGCGCGACGCCGCCGGCAACGTCACGCAATGGGGTGTCGAGATCCCCTCCTCCGGCTTTCCCTACTGGCTGTTCCAGGGCCTGACCACCGAGAACGACGTACGCCTGATGAACGCCGCGGGCACGCAGACCTCGTTCGACGATCCGAAGGTCGTCGAGGCCCTGCAATACTGGGTCGACCTCAGCCACAAGTGGAAGGTCCAGCCGCCCGGCATCATCGAGTGGGGTACCACGCCGCAGGACTTCTTCGAGCGCAAGACCGCGATCATGTGGACCACGACGGGGAACCTCACGAACGTGCGCAACAACGCCAAGTTCCCGTTCGGCGTCGCCATGCTGCCGGCCAAGGGCCGCCCTGGAACCCCGACCGGCGGCGGCAATTTCTACGTCTTCAAGAAGTCGTCCCCCGCCGAGCAGGCCGCGGCCCT
>Ga0335071_10000869_pt1 | contig 32502 bp, 30 predicted proteins | sample Lox_Sample_15_FD_206724 | JGI IMG/M metagenome (GOLD analysis project Ga0335071, IMG submission 206724) | Soil microbial communities from Loxahatchee National Wildlife Refuge, Florida, United States - Lox_Sample_1.5 | ecosystem: Environmental > Terrestrial > Soil > Wetlands | place: USA...
GCGCGGTGAATGGCGCGCCCTGGCGGCTGGTGTTGCTCGGAGCCCCGGGCGTGGGCAAGGGCACGCAAGCCGACCTCCTGAACCAGCGGCTCAATGCCTGCCACCTCTCGACCGGCGACCTGTTCCGGGCGGCCTCCAAACAGAAAGATACCGAGCAGAGTCCTGCCATGCGCGCGGCAATGGATCACATGCGCCGCGGAGAACTCGTCCCCGACGGCACAGTCTGGGAGATGGTGCGCGAGCGCGCCGATTGTATCCGCTGCAGCACCGGCTTCGTGCTCGACGGTTTCCCACGCACGCTTGGCCAGGCCGAGTCGCTCCGGCAATTGATGGAGCAGCAAAATATCAAGCTCAATGCGGTCGTGAGTTATGAGTTGCCGCTGGCCGAAATTGTCGCGCGCCTAAGCGGCCGCCGCACCTGCGAAAAGTGCAAAGCCGTTTACCATGTCACCGGCAATCCTCCGAAGATAGAAGGCGTGTGCGACCGGTGCCAGGGCAAGCTCTTTCAGCGCGAAGATGACCGGCCGGAGTCGATCACGGTTCGCATGGCCACCTACGAGCGCAGCACGGCGCCCCTGATCGAGTTCTACAAGTCGCTCGGGCTGCTGGTGACAATTGCCGCGGTTGGCTCGCCGGAAGACATCTGCAGGCGTACGATCGACGTGCTCAGAGCGAGAGCGTAAGCGCGCAGACCAACTCGCCCCGCCTAATTGCGTGGTCCCAACGAAAAAATTGTTTAGTGTCTCTTAAGAGAGCTGTGTCTCTTCATTGAAGATGCGGCAGTTGGATGCTGCTCCTTACCGCAGGAAGGGCACACCACTTTGGCGTTCTGCTCCTCCATTTTCTGAAGAAATTCGGAAAAGGTCTTTCCACAATCCTTGCAAAGCGTATCAACCTTGTCGCCAGTCTGTTCGGTCTTGCTTTTCAGTTTTTGAGGCATTGCAGTTTCTATTCTAGCGAACGCGGCGGCGGATGCGGGTTGCAGCATACAATGACCAGGACGTGCCCCTCGGACTGTATATCTCCGTTCCGTTCTGCCGGACAAAGTGCAGTTACTGCAACTTCGCCTCCGATGTTTTTTCCAAGGGCGCCTACGAGAACTACGTTGCGCGCGTGGTCGAAGACATCGCGGCGTCGCGCGCAACTGTCTCCGAGGTTGGAGGAGAGTTCGACGAACAGGTGGATTCCATTTACCTAGGAGGGGGGACGCCGTCGATACTCGAAGGCTCGCAGTTGCGGCGGATCTTTGCGGCAGCGCGGGCGGAATTCGAAGTGAGTCCGGAGGCCGAGATTACGGTGGAGTGTGCGCCCGGGACATTGACCGATTTGCTGATCGACACGCTGTTGCGGGCAGGTGTGAACCGCGTAAGCCTTGGCGTGCAGTCTTTTGTAGATCAGGAAGCGCAATCGGTCGCACGCGCGCACAAACGATCGACAGTGCTTGAAGAAATTGCGCGACTGCGCCAGAGCGGTCTGCGGAACATCAGCATCGATCTGATTGCCGGATTGCCTTACCAGACCGAAAAGACCTGGTCGTTTTCGCTTGATGAGGTGCTTGCACTCGGTGTGCCGCACGTCAGCGTCTATATGCTCGAGGTGGATGAAGATTCCCGCCTGGGCAGAGAATTGATGGCCGGAGGAGCGCGGTATCATGCGCACTTCGTGCCCGACGAGGCGGCCACCGCCGATTTCTATACGCGGGCTTGTGAGACCCTGGACGCAGGCGGTGTCAAGCAATACGAGATCTCGAACTTCGCACGCTCTCGCGTCGAAGTGCCGGGGAATGGCTCGCACAACCCTTCCCCCGGAACTTGGGAATCCCGTCACAACCTGAAATACTGGACCCGCCAGCCCTATCTCGGATTTGGTGTCGACGCGCACTCGATGATGCGCGCCCTCCCTAAGGCAGATGGCCCGCGGGCCATTCGCTTCGCCACTCCGGATTCGCTCGATGCCTACATGAAGCGCGGATCTCGCACCGTCACGACAGTTGGCAGATACGCTGCGATTGAGGAGAGTCTTTTTCTGGGATTGCGTCTGAATCGTGGAGTTGAAATCGACTCTCTCCAGGCCGAGTTCGGTTCCGCCCTCGATCCGTATAACTCAGCAATTGAGAGCTGCGTTCGCGATGGGCTCATCGCCCGTCGGGGTGGAAATATCCATTTGACCGCACGCGGCCGTCTACTATCGAATGAGGCTTTCTCGAGGTTTCTATTGGGAGAAAACGCAGAAAGCTGCCTGTGAAGCAAGGGCTTTGAGGTGAAGTGGGAACCGGCCACGTGAATCCACGTTAGTTGGCCGAGGTGTGCCAGTCGGCAATTGGCCTATCCGGCTCCCACCGTGTGAAAAGTTTTTGATTGCGCCTCCCAGATGCATGGTTCGGAGGGCAAGGCCTCGATGCCTGCCTCCCCAGAGCTTGCCCACGCAATCCGAAAGCGCGCCTGTTGTGATCCGTGCTGCACGTCCAGGAGTTCACCGGCGCTTAATTTGGCACGCACTCCCAACAGCACGGCGCCGCTCCGGCTCACATTCTTGACCCGTACGACCTCCGCGAACGGGCGGGCCATCCGGTCAACCCCCCGGATGCGCACCGGAAATTCGACCCTGAGCCGCGGCTCTTTGCGCCGGTCTATGCTAGAAGAAGCCAAGACGGATCATAAGTCAGAACGTGCAGGCGTGAAAGATAGCGATGGTGCCTAGAGGTGGTTACTTGTGGGCGATGTGGAGGTGCTAGACACGGCGACATCAAGCTAGAAGGTTTCCTTGGATCCGGGAGTTGAGGGGAGCGCTTCTAGTTCTTCCATGCGCAGGAACCGGGCCCGTCCGGACTGCCGCACGATCCGCAAGGACCAGAAGGCATCGGTGCCGTAGATCCGCCGCCTTTCGCCGAAACGGCAAACACCGATAGCTTCGGCTCCAGCTTTTTGCTTTCGCACTTTGGGCACACGGCCTTCTGATGGCCATAGACAAGAACCTCGAACTGGTGCTGGCACTCCTTGCAAACGTACTCGAAAATCGGCATAAGTCGCTCCCGGCGGAAAATCACTGATTTCTATTTAAAATCAAAGCGTGGGCACTCCGCAAATTCCAAAGGAACCTAGTTCTTTTCTCCCGCGGCGCTGGCTGCGCGGCGGACATGTCCAGACCGTTGCTAGCTTCCTGCTTTCCCGCCGGATTCGATTGCCTGAGCCAGAGACGCGCATGGTCGAGGTGGCTCCCGGCGTTCAGGTGTTATGCCAATGCCATTGGCAGCCGGATCGGACCAGGGCGCTCACTTTGCTGATCGTCCACGGTCTGGAGGGCTCAAGCGAGTCGCAATACATGCTCGGCACGACGGTCAAAGCGCTACGTGCCGGCATGAACGTGGTGCGCTATAACCAGCGCAACTGCGGTGGCACGGAAGCGCTCGCCCCGGTGCTTTACCACTCCGGGCTCTCCGCCGATATCGCAGCTGTCACGGGGAAGATCATCGCGTGCGACCGAATTTCGCGGCTAGCGCTCGTCGGCTTCTCCATGGGCGGGAACCTTGTGCTGAAACTCGCGGGCGAGTGGGGAGAAGCGGCGCCGCGCGAACTGCGCGCTGTTGCCGCATGCTGTCCTGCGCTCGATCTGGCAGCGTCAGCGGACGCCCTGCACGCGCCATCCAATCGCCTGTACGAGACCTACTTTCTCTGGGCTCTACGCCGCAGGATGCGCCAGAAGGCGCGTCTGTTTCCGAGCCACTTCGACCTCGCGCGTCTCGATGGCATCCGCAGCCTGCGCGAATTTGACGATAAAATTACTGCCTTTTACTGCGGGTTCGCGGGTGCCGACGATTATTACGATCGCGCCTCGGCCGCGCATGTGGTGGGAAAGATCTCCGTCCCGACGCTAATCCTGCACGCGGCCAACGACCCGTTTATCCGGATCACGCCTGAAACTCGGCAGAAGGTACTGGCAAATCCCAATATCAAGTTCGTCGAGGCTGAAGACGGAGGCCATTGCGCGTTCATCGGCGCAAAAGGCGGCAACGGATCGCAAGCACCGAATAGCTCCAGAAGGTTTCGCGACGATGGTTATTGGGCCGAGACGGAGATTGTGAACTACTTAGAACGATATTAACGTTCGCCCCTGGTCGACGAATAACTGACAGCTGATCACTAACCACTGAGAACCAAATGGATGCCGACTTCGCCATCGAGCTGGGCGCCGACGATTCCGTGCTAGATTTTCCCTGGGCCGATCCTTCCGGCAAGCTGGCCTATGCCGATGTGAAGCGCCACCCGGAGTTGATCGCCAAAATCGAGGAAGCACAAAAATTCCTCGAGTTGGCGGGTTTTCTGAAAACGATCAACTGCTCGCGCAGCGCCGTTGAAAGCGCCAAATGCGACGTGTGGTCAACCACCGAGCTAAGCCCCGAAGAAGATGTCTACAACGCAGCGCACAAGGTTGCGAGCTACATCGATGTGGTCTTTTCGGAAGACGGCCGGCGAACATCGTATGAGACGCACAAAGAATTTGCTGAGAAGTGGATCGCGCTTTTGCGGCGAGCCCCAGGCATCGCGGCCTCAGCGGAAATCTGCGTGCGCCGCTGCTATTTCGTAGCACCAAGTCACGCGGCGGAAGGCTTCTATTTCACGCTTTACGTAAGCGGCTACGGGAATGATGAGCCGATGGCGCGGAAGAATTGGTCCATCGGGCTAAACCTGGCCGGCAACGCCATTCTGCAATTGTCGGCCAGTCACTGTGGAGCTGAATGAGATGCCCCGGGTCTCGCTGGTTTTCGAGGCCCGGGGGAAATTGCTGACGATTGAAAGCTCGAACCTCGCTAGTTAATATCCTGCCGCGCCTCCAGTTTCTTCACCAACCCGTCCACATAGTTTTTCTGATTGTCCGGGGCCGCCGCCAGCGCCAGCTTCATCTCCTTAGCCGCGTCGTCGTACTTTCCCTGGGCAGAGTAGATCCGCGACATGCCGGTATGTGTAAACCACATGTCCGGATGCTTCTTGGCATTGTCGCGGAAGATGGCGAATGCCTCGTCATTACGCTTTTCGCCTTGCAATCCCCGAGCATAGAAGTGAACCTGCAGCGGCGTTGCCAGATCGAGCGCGCGCTTCAGCGCGCCGTCGGCTTCATCTTTACGATTCAGCGCCCGCAGCGCGATCGACTTTGCGTGCTCGTTGTCGTAGCGGTCTTCGAGTTCGATGGACTTGTTCTCGTATGCGACCGCATCTTCATAGTCGAACTTCTCTCCCAGGAAATAGTTGGCCGCGTCGTCCCAGCTGATCCACGTATATTGCGAGAGATTTCTAAGCTGCTTTTTCAGGCTCGCCTCGACCAGCGGATGCACGTCGACCCCGACTCTGAAGGGCACCGAGACTTTCTCCCACTCGAGCATAACCACCGCCGAATCCGGCTTTATGTCGTCGAAGTCATAGGTCAAGGCATTGTGCATTTCCGCCGTCTGCGGCTTCACGTTCACGCGCAGCGCATCCTCAGATTCTCTATAGGTAAACGATCCCCAGGACGTGGAATTGTTCGAGAAAATAATCGTCCACTGGTCCTGGTTGGGGATCATGTGCAGCCCATACGTGCCGGCCGCGAGGGTTTTGCCTTCGATCGTCACCGGATCGGTGAAGGTGATGGTTGTGTTTTCATTCGCGCCCGCGCGCCACACCTGCCCGTAGGGAACGAGGTTGCCCCAGACCTTGCGGTCATTCACTAGCGGGCGGTGGTAGTTAATCGTGATGTCGGTGATGCCGATACGCTGCGACACTGTGGCATGCTGGCTCTGCCGGGGCAGATCGAGCACAAACGACTGGGCCAGGCATAAGGCCGTCAGCGATGAGAACAGCAGGCAAACCAGAATTCCCCGTGATGCGCCACGGAACGTGGTGCGGGAGCTTCCTGGGTGAATGTGGAACTGCATAGGGAGATACCTCCTTCGCCGATGTGCAATGAGATTGATTGAAATGGGCCGCCGTCGCGGCGGCACCCCGAACCAGCAACTTAGACGTTCGGTTCACAGCGGGGTGAGCATACTGATATGCGGGACGAAGCCCCAAGCCGCCGCGCTAACGAAAACAAGAGCCGCGAGTCCAACTACCTTAACCTATCTACTTTTCGCGGAACTCCGAGCCGTGGGTGTGCGTATCTACTCTCAGGACGCGGGACCGGCGAGTTCTGCCTCCCACAAACGCTTTTATGCGGATGCTCCTCGAAATCGTGCGCCAGTCGCTCGCCACGCTGTGGGCGCATAAGCTGCGCTCGTTTCTCACCATGTTCGGGATCGCCTGGGGCGTGGGGTCGCTCTTGCTGCTCGTCGGGTTGGGCGAAGGCTTCCGCAGCGGCCAGAACAGGCAGCTCTCCAACCTCGGCCAGGACATCATGTTCACCTTCCCCGGACGGATCCCGGCGGTCGAAGGCAGCACGCAGTCCGGCCGCACCTACCATTTCACCTATGGCGACTACCTCGCGATCAAAGACGAGGCGCGCTCGCTCAAGTTCGTTTCGCCCGTGCTCAACCGCGAAGACATTCGCGCCGTTAGCGAGTACGGTTCCACCAACGGCCAGGTTTTCGGCATCGCTCCCGACTACAACCAGATTCGCCACGTCCCCGTCCAGCCGGGGCGATGGTTCAACGACGAGGACAACCGCGAAACCCGCCGCGTATGCGTTGTCGGCTGGGAACTGCTGAAAAACATCTTTCCGGGTCGGCCCGCCGTCGGCTCGGCCATCCTCCTTAATGGCGTCCGTTTCGAAATCATCGGCGTTGTCACCAAAGTTGGGCAGGACGGCAACAACGGCACCAACGCGCGCATCTTCGTTCCCATCGACACGATGCGCGATCTATTTCGCATTAAAGATCAGAATTCGGAAGACGCGATTTCGTTTCTCAATTACCGGCCGCTGACGCCAACACAAGACAAAGAAGCCAAAGCCGAGGTGCATGAAATCATCGCGCGCCGCCACGGCTTCGATCCCAAGCTGACCGACTCTTTCGAAGACTGGGACACGATCGAAGACAACAAGCGCGTGGGAAAAATTTTCAGCGCGATGGATTGGTTTCTCGGCGTGGTGGGCGTAGTGACGCTCGGTCTCGGCGCCATCGGCATCATCAACATCATGCTCGTCTCGGTGACTGAGCGCACGCGCGAGATCGGCCTCCGCAAAGCGCTAGGCGCGACACACCGAGCCATCATGACGCAGTTCTTCGTGGAGGGAGCGTTTCTAACCGCGCTAAGCGGCGGCATCGGCCTCGCCATCACCACGGCATTTGTAACGTTGCTAGCGGCATTACCAGCGCCGGAAGGTTTCGACACGCCGCGCATCGTGCCGGCGTCGGCGGTAGTGGCGATTCTGTCGCTGGCTATCGCAGGAATCGCGGCAGGTTTGTATCCAGCGCGCCAGGCGGCGGTGTTGCCGCCGGTAGAAGCGCTGCGGCAAGAATAAGGAAATTTCGTAATTGGGAAATTTCGTAATTGTGTAATTGAAGGCAAAACCTTCATCGCGATAGGCTCTTCAATTGCTAAATTACCAAATTTCCCAATTACTAAATTTTCTGATCACTCAATCGTTTCGGACTTAAGATCATGTTCCTCGAACTCGCCCGCCAGGCCTACAACGCGCTCAAGCACAACCGCCGCCGTAGCGTGCTCACCATGCTCGGCATGGCTTGGGGAATCGCCACGGTCGTGTTGCTGCTCGCCTATGGCGCCGGGTTCGAGAACGCGCTCTGGATCGCCTTCCGCTCCTGGGGCACCAACCTCGTCTTCGTCTTTCCCGGACGCACCTCGCTTCAGGCCGGAGGCACCAAGGCCGGCAGCGAAATCAAACTCACCGTCAACGATCTCGACTACCTGCAAAACGAAGTTCCGCTGCTCAAGCGCATCTCGCCCGAAGCGGCCAAGCAATGCCTCGTTGCCTATGGCATTCGCAGCGACAACTACGGCGTCAGCGGCGTCTATCCCTACTACTCGCACATGCGCCGCATGGACGTGCAGGACGGAACCTTTTTCACCGAACTTGACGAAAACACGCGCAGCCACGTCGCGGTGCTAGGCGCGGACGTCAAAAAGAAACTCTTCTCCGGCCAGAACGCCATCGGCGAAAAGGTCCGCATCGACGGCATCAACTATCAAGTCATCGGCGTCCTCAAATACACCATCCAGAACGGCGACGACAACATGAACGGCAAGGTCTACATCCCGTTCAGCGCCATGAGCGACCTGGTCAACACCTATTACATCAACGCGGTCGCCATCGAGTACGAGGGCGATCACGCCAAGGTCGCCGACGCCGTCCGACGCTCCATGGCCTTCCACCACGAGTTCGATCCCAAGGACAAGCGCGCCGTCTTCATCTTCGACGTCTTCGCCGACCTGCTCGACCTGCGCGTCATCACGACAGGCATCAAAATTCTGCTCGGTTTCATCGGACTGCTCACGCTTGGCATCGGCGGTGTCGGCCTGATGAACATCATGCTGGTCTCGGTCACGCAGCGCACGCGCGAAATCGGCGTAGAAAAAGCCCTCGGCGCGCGCAGTTGGCACATCCTGGTGCAATTTCTAGCCGAAGCGCTAGTTATTACCGCGCTTGGGGGAATCGCCGGCGTGGTTCTTGCCTACATCGTGTCATGGTCCGTTGGATCGCTGACGCTGTGGAGCGCCTTCATCGAAAACGGCAAGGACGGCGACATTCGCCTGACCATCAACGCTGCCACACTGATTGCATCGACACTCATTCTCGGATTTGTGGGTGTGGTCAGTGGAATGCTGCCAGCGATTAAGGCATCGAGGCTTGATCCGATCGAGGCGCTCCGCTACGAATAGGTAGGCGACCTCCGCTACAATCAGATCGAACAAACTGAACTGAAAACGGGCGACCATGAAATCCACCTTCCTCCGCTTCAACGGCGCCGTCGAGCGTGACCCCGCCATCGATCGGTGGATGAAGCAGCATGCCGGCGACTTGGGCGCCATCGCGCACGAGTGGTTTGAGGTGATGCGCCAGTGCGGCGACGAAGTTCGCGAGCTCTTGCACGACGGTGCTCCGACCGCCTGCCTCGGCGACGCCCCTTTCGCCTACGTCAATGTCTTTACTGCGCACGTAAACGTTGGATTTTTCCACGGCGCATCTCTGCACGATCCCGCCCGCTTGTTGCAAGGCACCGGCAGATTCATGCGCCACGTAAAGCTGGAACCCGGCACCCCCACAAACGCCCCCGCGCTAGCTCGGCTGATCGAAGCAGCCTACGACGACATCAAGGCGCGCGTGGAGCACGGCTAGCAGACGGGCCGCCCCTCGCTGCTTTATCACTTCAGGCTGTGAACCTCATCACTGAATTTTCGAGAGCATTTGTATACAGTCCGCCGCAGTCATCTTTATTCCCCCCACAGATGGTTGCCCGTCCCGAACTCCGCCCGCCAGCGCAAGACCGTCGTCCGGCGGCTCATTGTTGACTTTGACCCATACTGATCTCACCAGGAGGATTGCTTCAGATGCGAACGAAAAGTTTTCTTGTACTTGCAGTCATAAGCTTATGTTTAGTCTTCCTTGCATCCACCACGGCCTACGCACAGGCGCCGGCGGGGCCCAATCGCCCAGCCGCCGTGCCCGCGGGATATGTGATCACCCCATTCGGTTACTTCCATCCGTCATGCGTCCGCCAGTTGGCGTCGGGAGAGACTCTGCTGTCGGGCGGGCACGTCATCCAACATGCGAATGGATCTGTCGAAGACGTTCCGGCCTGCGCCTATCCGCGTTACACGACTCGTGGACAGGTTATACCTGCGGGCGCAAAGCCTGGGCCCGCATCCATTGGACATGCATGGATTGTGGATGGAGACGTCATTACCAATACGTCGTATGGCAACATCACCGCAACCTGGACGGTGCCGCCAGCGCCAACCTCCTATGATCGGCAAACCATATATTTCTTCCCGGGGTTGGAAGACATCGACAATGTCGTAAGCATCATTCAGCCCGTGCTCGGCTGGAACGCCGATTTTGCCAAAGCCTGGGGCATTGCCAGCTGGAACTGCTGCACCAGTGGCACAACCTGGGAGAGCACGCCTGTCAAAGTCAACGTGGGCGATAGTATCCTGGGTGTTACTGCCTCGACCTGTGGCGCGGGAACGCTCTCCTGCCCTACCTGGGACATTACAACCACCGATCAGACTACGGGTGGAACCACCCTGCTGGGCAATTCGCCGAATGAAGGGCAAACGTTCAATTGGGCGTTCGCGGGCGCATTGGAGGTTTACAACGTCAACCAGTGCAGCGATTATCCCCCGGGCGGCTCGCTCACCTTCGACGTCGCACTCTATGACTACAACCTCGTACAAGTCTCGAATCCGGCCTGGTCAATCACGAATTGGGCGAAGGGACTCACGCCGCAATGCAACTATGGCGGGCAAGTGTCGCCGACGCAGGTGACGCTCACGTATGGAAGCGGCGGAGGCGGCGGACCGGTGGTCAGCCTGGTACCGACGTCTCTGACGTGGGGCAAGATCCCTGTGGGATCGAGCGGCGCGGCCAAGAAAGTCACGCTCACGAACACCGGTGGCACAGCGCTGGACATCGCCAGCATCGCGGTTAGCGGCGACTTCGCACTGACGACCGTCAAAGCGACGAAGAAGATTACGCCGTGCGTCGACGGCCTCACGGTGCCTCCCGCCGGCAGTTGCGTAATCAAAGCTGTTTTTTCTCCGCTGCAAATCGGCGCGCGCACCGGTGACGTGACCTTCACGGACAACGCCAGCAACAGTCCGCAACAGGTACCGCTGTCGGGCAAGGGAAAATAGAAGTCGGATTGCAGGGCCAGACCGGAGCCGGCGCGTATTGCAGATTGCAGAAGTCAGATTGCAGAAGTAAAACCCAAAGGGTTAGAAGTACGGACTAGTTGGGGGCTTTCACTTCTGCAATCAGACTTGTGACTTCTGCAATCGCTTCTTACCTCTAACCTTCGACCTCAAATCTGCAATCTGAAATCTACAATCTGCAATAAAATGGCTCCGTGTCCCAGTCCGCAAAACTGGCCAAAGTTCTCGATCATCTGAGCTTGTATGAGCATCCCTTGCTCATCTTCTCTGCCCGCGAGGCGGACGGCGTGATCGAGGTCCTGATCGATCTGAAAAACGCCAACGTTCCCGTTCATACCTACGTTTTTCCGATTCATCCTCGCGACCTGGACAACCCGCAGTTCACCTGGCACCTGCAGCGCCAGCTCTACGACGGCCTGCACGACTACTTCATTGAAATGTTTATCCGGACACCGCAGGACAAGAAGAATGCGGGACGAATTTAACTGTCTCCGTGTTCCGCCGTGCGCTTGGCGGCCTGCACTTTTTAAAATTGAGAGGTAGAAACTGTCGCTTCGCAGCCAAATCGAGCAGGAAATTCGCGAACGCGGACCGATGCCGTTTTCACGGTACATGGAAATCTGCCTCTACGATCCAGTCGCCGGCTATTACTCGCGCAATGCCAGCCAGTTCGGCAAAGCTGGAGATTTCTATACCTCAAGTGACGTTCACGCTGTTTTCGGACGGCTGCTAGCGCGCCAGTTCGAAGAGATGTGGCAGGCGCTCGACCGGCCGGCGGAGATCGAGATTCTCGAATTAGGTCCTGGTCGCGGCCTGTTTGCGCGCGACGTTCTCGACTGGTCGCGGAAGAAGTTCCCCGACTTCTTCGCGGCGCTGAAGTACACGCTGCAGGAGTCATCGCCCGCGTTGCGGGCAAAGTTGCAGGAAACGCTGTCCGATTACGTTACTTCCAGTAAAGCCGGAATCTCGATGGTAGAGACGCGGCTTGCCCCGTCTGCAGCAGTCGAAGTGCGCCTTAATTCATCGAATGGAACCGCACTAATTATCTTCGCCAACGAGTTCTTAGACGCGGTTCCCGTCGAGATTCTCGGCACGCAAGGCAAGCTCCACCTGGTTGTTGACGGCACACACCTGAGAGAAGTCTGGCTTCCGCCAACAGAGGAAGAGCTGGCCTTCCTCGATCGCTACAGCATTCATCCTGAAGATAACGAACGGATTGAAGTTCCGCTGGCCGCGCAAGCATGGGTCACACAGTCAGCAAAGGCCATTCAACGCGGCTTTCTGGTCATCGTGGACTACGGCTACACGCGCAACGAGCAGCTCGCGGGACGCCATCGCGGAACCCTGATGGCCTTTCGCCAGCACTCCGCCAGCGAGAATCCGTATGAAGCTCCCGGAGAGCAGGACTTGACCGCGCACGTGAACTTTACAGCGCTATTTGCAAAGGTCGAAGGCGCGGGAATGCAGACGCAGAAACTCCTCACGCAAGCCCAATTCCTGATGGGAATTGGCGAGAAAACCGAGTTCGCAGACGCCTTCGAAGGCTGTCGATTACCGCAGGAGCGAGCCAAAGTGGCGCTCCAGTTGAAGCATCTCGTAACGCCAGCAGGAATGGGCGAGACGTTTCATGTCTTGCTTGCGAGCCGAGGCATAGACCCGGCGAAAGTTGAGAAGTTGTGCGGCCTAAGGTTTGCAATGTAGCCCAAACCGTAAAGCCGAGAACAGCGCGAATCGCGAAGGACTGAGGACTAAGGACCAAGGACGAGTAACGAACTGCGTAACCAATGTGCCCCATTTCCAGTGCACGTTTAACACTCCTGAAATATCCATGAAGTAAACTGCCGATTAGATAGGCATGGCGTCTGCACGCTCATCTCATTTCGCTTTGCCGCTGCAGGTTGCAGCCGTTTGCTACCGTCGGGTGAACTCGCACGCCGAGTTCCTGTTGGTGAATACCAACGGTGGCAACAAGTGGACTTTTCCCAAGGGAGCACCGGAAAATCGGCTCTCGCACAGTCAGGCCGCCGAGCGCGAAGCTCGCGAAGAAGCGGGCGCAATCGGCGCCATTGAGCCGCGTCATTTCCACATCTACATTCATTCGAAAGGCGTCTTTTGGGAGCCGAAAGGCGTGCAGGAATATGCGGTCAAAGCGTTCCTGATGGAAGTGCGCCAGACGCGCGATCCACATGAAGATGGCCGAAATCCCACGTGGTTCGATGCCGACGATGCTCGCGCGATTCTCGCGAAGGGCAGGGAAGTGAAGTATGCGCGGGAGTTGCAGGCTGTGATTGACCGCGCCGTGGAGCATATTGGCCATTCGCACATGGCTGTCTCGCGTTAAACAAGCCACGCAGAAACGGCCCCTCCGCTGTCCACCGAGTGATGCCCGGCCGCAGATCTTTTCATGCCTCAATTCATGAGACCATAAAGTCAGCATGATTCAGCTTCAATCCGCCGGAAAGCGCTACGGCCACAAACTGCTCTTCGAAGATGCCGACTGGCTTATCACGCCGGAGTCGCATGTCGGGCTTGTCGGAGCGAACGGTACCGGCAAATCGACGGTGATGAAGGTTCTTGCCGGGCTTGAAACGCTCGACTATGGCTCGATCTCGCGCGCCAAGGGAATTTCCGCCGGATATCTGCCGCAGGATGGACTGACGCTTTCTGGCCGCTCGATTTTTGCCGAGTGTATGTCGGTCTTCGACGAACTCCATGCCATGGAAAAGGAGATGGAGTCACTCACCCACAGCATGTCGGAGCTCGACCACACGAGCAAAGAGTATGCCGACGTGGCCGACCGCTATCAGAAGCTGGAGCATGAGTTTCGCGCGCGCGATGGATACACGCTCGATGCGGAAGTGGGAAAGGTCCTCACTGGCCTCGGCTTTCAGCGTTCAGATTGGGAGCGGCTGACGGACGAATTCTCCGGCGGATGGCAGATGCGCATTGCGCTTGCCAAGCTGCTGCTGCAGAAGCCGAACCTGCTGCTGCTTGACGAGCCGACGAACCATCTTGATCTTGAAGCGCGCAATTGGCTGGAGGAATATCTCAGTACGTATCCGAATGCCTTTGTGCTCATCTCGCATGACCGTTACTTCCTGGACGTAACGGTGGATCGCATTGTCGAGATATGGAACAAGAAGCTGCACTTCTACTCTGGAAACTACGACCAGTATCTTGCCGCCAAAACGTCGCGCAAAGAGCAGCTGGAATCGGCGTACAAGACGCAGCGCGAACGCATCGAGCAACTGGAAGTTTTTATCAACCGTTTCCGCTACCAGGCGACGAAGGCGAAGCAGGTGCAAAGCCGCATCAAGGAACTGGAGAAGATCGAGCGCATCGAGATTCCGGAAGAGGAGAAGGTCGTTCACTTCAAGTTTCCGCAGCCGAAGCCGAGCGGGCGAATTGTGGCGGAGTTTAACGATGTGGCGAAGAGTTACGTTAAGGTCCCACGTCTCGAAAACCGCGAGACGTGGAGCACCCAAAATGGGGCGTCGAACGAGCACAAGGTGTTTTCCGGCGTGAACTTCATGATCGAGCGTGGCGAGCGGATCGCACTGGTGGGTGTGAATGGGGCAGGGAAGTCGACGCTGATCAAACTCCTTGCGCAGACCGAACCGCTATCGGCGGGTGAATACAAGCTGGGCCACGAGGTCCATCTCGATTATTTCGCGCAGGACCAGTACAAGGAACTCGATCCGGAAGCGCGAATTCTCGATGACCTGGGTGAACTGTCGCGATCCTCAACACAAACCGAACTGCGCAATCTGCTTGGCTGCTTCCTCTTCTCCGGCGACGATGTGTTCAAGCGTATCGGAGTGCTTTCGGGAGGCGAGCGAAATCGATATGCGCTGCTCAAGATGCTGCTGCATCCGGCGAACTTCTTGCTGCTCGACGAGCCAACGAACCATCTCGACATGCGCGCGAAGGACGTTCTCCTCGAAGCGCTCATGAAGTATACGGGCACGGTAGTCTTCGTCTCGCACGACCGCTACTTCATCGACAAATTGGCGACGCGAGTGTTCGAGATCGGCGATGGCAAGGTCGAGCTGTATCCGGGAAATTACGAAGACTATCTCTGGCGCAAACAAGGCGGAGCCGAGCAATCCGCCGCCAATGGCAACGATCTTGTGGCGGAGCTATCCGCGATTCGCGCGATGACTCATGGGCCTGCGAACTCACCCGTAGAGCGATCAGGGCAGCCGACTTCTCCGCAAAACGGAAATCCGCCGAAACCCGGGCAAGCGGAAGCCAAAGGCCCTCGCTTGAATCCAATCAAGCGGAAGAAGATTGAGGATCGCCTGCGCGAAGTTGAAGAGGAGATCGGTCGCACGGAAGCCGCGATCGTGAACTACGAAACACAATTGCAGAGCTTCGTCAGCGCCGAGGAAACGCAGCGTCAAACCCACGAATTGACGATGCGAAGGTCCGACCTTCAAAACTTGATGAATGAATGGGAGGAGTTATCGGCAGTCTTGAGCTGAGAACTCATGCGCAGGAGCACGGCGACAATCCTGGAACCTCACGGAGGTTATATCCGTACCATTTTCTAGATACAGCACGGCGCTTGCGTACGACCGGAGTCCATCATGGTCGAATTCCGCCGCCTCCGGCTGCTGCCCACCGTGTGGGCTGTCATGCTGGGTCTCATCGTCACCACGGCCGGCTCACTGCCTTGGTCCGCGCTGGTAGTTCTCAACGTCAAGTTCGGCGTTCTGTTCCCATGGGCATCCGTTGTTATGGCCCTTTACCTGGTTGTGTACCTGAAATATCTCAACGGCTGGGGCCCCCCTCTATCCACGGCGGCAATACGGGCCAGCCGGCTCCGGGCGCGTAGTTTGCCGGGCGCTGTTTGGGGGTGGGCCTTGCTGGCCGGTGGATCTGCAAACATCGCGTTGGCCGCGGTCTTCGTCGTCATCAGTAGGCTCGGGTGGATTCACCATGCAAAAACGCCTCTGCCAGCCCTGCCACCGTTGACCATCGCCGTCTGGCTCCTGACCGGAGCGGCCGTGTCGGGCATCGCCGAGGAATGCGGGTTCCGTGGCTACATGCAGGGAATATTGGAAGAGCGTTACCGCGCACCGATCGCGATTGTAATCACGAGTGTTTGCTTTGGGGCTTTCCATTTAACGCACGGTTTTTCGCCCGCTATTATCTTTGACGCGGCATGGGGCGCGGTGTACGGGGTTCTCATCCTGTCGGGATCGATTCTGCCCTCGATGGTGCTGCATGCGAGTCTGGACGCCCTGGAGGTTCTCGTCCTATGGAAATTCTCTGGTATATCGATGCAACCGCCGGTTACCTTTGACTCGGCGGCGACAGTGACGTTGTTCAGTGGGATGATCCTCGCCGTCGTGGCATATGAGTCGTTTCGGCGGCTCTCGCAGGTGCGTGTTTCAGAGCGAACAAGGAAGGTAAGACCCGGCGAGGCAACGTCTATTTAATCGCTTTCACTAGGCGGCGCTGCAGCATCCGGAGAATCCAAAATCCGGCCCCAGCTGCGGCAAGATGCTTGAGCGTGTGGCCGCTTACGATGTGTGCGAGCGCGAAGATTGGCTTATCGAGCAGCTCGAGAGCCTTCGCCAGCGCATAAAACCCGACCACGACAGCGAAACTCCAAGAGCGGGTGTAAGACGAAGAAAAGGCCAGCGAAACCAAGAGCACCAGCGCCGAATACGCCTGCACCGCGGCATAGAAACGGAGATCGCCTGCGCCGCGAAGTTCGCTCGCATACCATTGCAGGACGCTGGCGATGCCCACAAGCAACAGCAGTGGTAAAAGCCAAAGCCCGGCGCGAAGGTTGACGCGTTCCGCGATCACCGCTGCCACAATCGACATAAACACAAGCGTCATTGGCAGACGATCCCATACGAGGCGAGCGTTGTCAGGGTGAAGATGGTAGTAGGACGATCCGAAGAACGTCAGCGCCATTCCCAGAAATGCGATGATATAGGGCCAGCGTTCGTGCTGATCGACAAAGTGTGAGGAAGCTCGCGCGGAGACTAGAAACATCAATCCCCACACGCCGACAATTGCGAAGGGAATGTTGGAAACGACATCGCCAAAATTGGGGATGCCAAGGAAGCCGCGATGGTCGGCAAAAGTGTGGTAGGACTGTGGCTGAGCAAATGGCGGAAGGAGAAGCGACGCTACAGCCACAACAAGAGTCAGAGCCGCGAGTGCAGCGATCCGTGCTTGTTGGGAAATTGGCGCCTGGCTCATAGAGCGGCGGAGAGGGCTGCTACCCGCCCGCCTTCAGTTCCGTCAGCACCTGGCGAGCAATCTCTTTCAGCGTTTCAAATACGCCCTGTCCCTGGAAGGCCACGGCCTCGACCACAGGTTCATTTTTCTTGCGGAGGTCTTTGGAGAGCGCATCGACCGGCAGGATGTTCGGCAGGTCGCGCTTGTTGAGCTGCAGGACGTAGGGAATCTTGTTGAAGTCGTAGCCGTGCTCTTTGAGGTTTGACATGAGGTTGTCGAGCGCTTCGACGTTGGCGTCCATGCGCTCCTGCTGCGAGTCGGCAACGAAGACGATGCCATCGACGCCGCGCAGAATCAGCTTGCGGCTGGCGTCGTAGAAGACCTGCCCGGGAACGGTATAGAGGTGAATGCGGGTCTTGAAGCCGCGTACCGTGCCCAGATCGAGCGGGAGAAAATCGAAAAACAGGGTTCGATCCGTCTCGGTGGCGAGCGAGATCATCTTGCCCTTTTGCTGTTCGGCTGTCTTCTGGTAGATATGCTGCAAATTCGTCGTCTTGCCGCCGAGGCCGGCGCCGTAATAGACGATCTTGCAGTTAATCTCGCGTGCCGCGAAGTTGATGAAACTCAAAAGTGTCCCTCAGGAACTCCGGTCATAATGGCTATTTGCGAGCGCCTCCCTTCAGCGGGATGCGTCTCGCTTAAACTGCACAAAAAAACCTACTTCGGATCCTGCTCGTTCTTATATCACACCGGAAGGTTGGGGTGCAGGTTACCCGGGTTACTAGAAGGCAGCCATCAGCTTTCGGCCTTTAGCCGCCAGTTCATGGAGCCGTCTTGGCGCAAACCAGAAGTCAATGTCCAAATACTGAAGCTGACATCCAAGGCTGAGTGGTAGCTGAAGGCTGAAAACTGATGGCTCTCGCTCACCGCGCTGTCGGCAGGGGATAGTAGCCCTGCTTCGCGTAGACCTTCACGTCCCGGCGATGCACTCGCACTTCGATCTCGCGGTAGCCTCCGATGCCCTTGCTGCTATAACCGAGCGTGTATTGGTTGCGGGCGTCGCCGAGGGCGGCACTGTAGGCGCGCTCGATCTCGGACGCACTGATTTCGTTGTATACCGTGCCTCCGCCGGTGGCGGAAACGTACTTGGGGAGAATGTCGCTGTATCCGAGCAAGGCGGCGGTTTTTGGCAGATGAATGCGCTGGATCCTGCCATAGATCGGCGTCGCGGCGCTTTCAAGGCCGAGAGCATATACGGTTATTTGCTGTGTCTGCAATACCTTGAGGGTATCTTTGTAGCTGGCGGATGAACCTAGTTCGCGGCCATCGCTGATGATGAAGATCACCTTGCGGCGCTCGCGCGGACGCTTCGAGAGATCGCGGGCCGCCAGCAAAACGGCATCGTTTAGCACATGGGCGACGCGCGGCGGCGTACTGACTGGCGTCACAGGCTGATCGACGGGTATACCGTTGATGATTGGCCCCTGGGGACCCAGCGGTCCACTTGTTACCGGCGGACCGTTATTTTCACCGCTGAAGCTTTTGACCTGGTTGAGAACAGCTGTGAGTTGCTTGCCGATGCCACCGTAATCGGAAATGCGCCCGGCGGTTGTGCTGTAGGTGTAGATAGCCACTTCGTCATAGGGAGTGAAGGCACCTTGCAGTGCCGGCAGCGTCTGCTGGACCTTGCGCAGGCCCGCATCGGGCATTCCGAGATCAATGATCACGGCGGCCGAGAGGGAGAATGGATCGCTGGTAAAGAACTTGAGCTGCTGCCGTTGACCGTTTTCGAAAACCGAGAAATCCTTGGGCAGGAGGCCGTTGACCATGCGGCCGTCGGCATCTTTCACGGTCACGGGCACTTGTACCAGATTTGGAAAGACCCTGATCGTGTAGTTGAAATCTTGACCCGTGTCCTTGTCCTTAGGAACGCTGCCCGCAGGTACCGTCTTGATCGGCGGCATTGGCGGCGGCTGCGTCTGGTTCGAGTCCTGAGACGGCAGGTTGGAATCGCTGCGAGGAGGTTCCTCGGCATTACCCTTGGAACTGCTTTCGCCGGCCTGAGAAGGTTCGTTTTCGGCTTGGTCGGCTCCCGGACGCGGGCTGGCCGGTTCCGGGGGAGGGATCGGGCGGGTGGCGGACGGCGCGTCGGGAATCTGGTCCTGTTTCTGGTTCTGGGCTCGCAAACCAGCCGGCAGGAGCAAGAGCAGGCTCACGATCAGCGCTGCGCTGACCTTGGCGGCCATCACAGCCATTCCCGGAATCTCTTTCTTTTCCTTCTTCATGGTCTCCCCGTTTCCCGCCCGTTTTGCTACTATTCTCCCGGCTTTTCTGCCAATTAAGATGCTTGACCTGTCAGTCTTGGTGCATCTAAGCCCAAAGAGCCTCTACAGGATAGACTAGCAAAGTCCAAAGAACAAAATGCACATGGTGAAGTCAATTTTCCAGCGGCAAGTGTCGCCCCGCACCCGTGTTCTGACCCGGTTTCTGACCCTGCTCGCGCTGACCGCCAGCGCAATTTGTTTGCCCGCCCAGAATCTGCCCAAGGCCTCGAATGCACCGACCTCGAACACATCAACCGAGCACGTTCCCGACAACTCGCCCGCCGCCGATGCCGGGCAGGATGATGCGGCCGCAACTCTAAAGGTCAACGTCGAGGTGGTTCAGCTTTTCTTCAATGTGAAGGACAAGCACGGTGCACTGATTCCCAATCTCGCCAAGGATAATTTCGATGTCTTCGAAGATGGCAAGCAGCAGACGATCAAGTACTTCAAAGCCGAGTCCGATCTGCCGCTCACGCTAGGCATTCTGATCGACTCCAGCGGGAGCCAGCAGCGCGTGCTGGACATGGAAAAAGAGGTGGGTGCGTCGTTCCTAGAGAACATTATTCGGTCCAAGGATGAGGCCTTTGTTATCAGCTTTGACGTCGATATCACCTTGCTCCAGGATTTCACGAATTCGGTGAGCCGTCTGCGGCATGCACTGAACGAGGCGAGGATCAACACCGGAGGTGTGGGTTGTTCGAGCGGACCGATCGGGCCACAAGGGCCAATTCCGTGCGGTTCGAGCGGCCCCCGTGGTACCGCTCTTTACGATGCCGTGTATCTCGCCTCGCATGACGAGTTGAGCCGCGAAGTTGGGCGCAAAGCGATGGTACTGCTCACCGATGGTGAAGACCAGGGAAGCCGCTTGAAGATCAAGGATGCGATTGAGGCTGCCCAGAAGGCGGATGCGATCTGCTACGTGCTGCTGATAGCAGACCGGGGATTTTATGGCTTTGGCGGCTACTTCGGCGATTCAGAGATGAAGAAACTGACGCAGGAAACCGGGGGCCGCGTCATTGAGGTCGGGAACAAGATTGAGAAGCTGCGCAAGGCATTTGACGATATTGCCGCCGAACTGCGCAGCCAGTACGACCTCGGCTACACACCGACGAACGCCAACCGCGACGGCAGCTTCCGCAAAGTGGAGATCAAGTCCAGGCAAGGGGACTACAAGATTCAGGCGCGCAGCGGGTATTACGCGATCAAGCGGCAGGAACAGTGAGATTGTTGAGTCATTGAATCATTTAGACATTTAGTCATTTAGACATTTAGTCATTCAACCATTGCCTTAGAGCACGCGAACGTGCCATATCGCTCAACGATTCAATGACTAAATGATTAAAAGTTCTCCCCTTCTTGACATCTCCAGCCGATCCAGTCAACACTATGCAGACCCGGACATCCCCCATGTCCGTTGTCCCCCCGCTTGACCACGGCTGCAAATTTGAATACAACAGGTGCCACTTGCTCCGCATCGAACGCCTACCCTGCCCACGGGCGCAACATCGGAGCCGGGCCGGGGTTTGCATTCACGCATTTGCATAAAGGAGAACGCGAATGAAACGTAGCATTAGAATTCTTTGCATCGCTCTGTTGTCAGTGGTTGGTTTGGTGGGCTCATCACTGCAGGCGCGGGCGGATGGGCACTCGAGATGTGAGCGCGATGTTCACAAGGCCGAAGAGAACCTGCGGATCGCGATCGAAAAACACGGTGAGCACAGCCGTCAGGCCGAGAAGCGCCGCCACGAGCTCGAGGATGTGCGCCATCGCTGCCACTGGGAAGAGCATCACTAAACACCTTTCCACAAATAAAAAGCAGGCCGCGTGATGCGGCCCGCTTCATTTTTGGTGTATGGCGCAAATAGCCTTGCACCGCTCGGCTAGTGCAAGTCGGCAAAGTCTTCGACTGCGAACAACTGTCCGCCGATTTCAGCGACTCCCACGCCCACCGCATTCATGTCTGTATCCAGAATGTTGGTGCGATGCCTGGAAGACTTCATGAACTGCGTGTGAATATTCCGTGCCTCCGGTCCCTGCGTTACATTTTCTGACAGCCAGCTGAAGTGGACTCCCGTTTGCTTGACGCGCGCGGAGAGGCCGAGTTCGCCTGAGAATCCGTGTTGCGCCTCGCCGTGTTCCGCCATCACGGCCGCATGCCGACGCGCGGCGGTGGCCAGAGAGTCATTCCAGCGCAGCGGGGACAGTCCCTGATTTCTGCGTGCGTCGTTGATTTCGGCGAACAGTTCCTTCTCGGCCTGGAGTGCGATTGAGCGGCCGGGGACCGCTCGAGCATTTTCCGGGGTTTGGCCAGATGCTAGGGCACAAGCCACGATTCCACCCAACGCCGCCGCCAACCGGGTTCCGATTCTCATTCCTGCTCTCTCCCTGATAATCAGAACCCGGATCCGCGGTCCCCACAAGTTACGTACGTAGGGGAATGTTTGAAGCGAAAGGCGCGGCGGAAGGTGGTCCAAAGGCTACCGTTCCCAATACCGGTCGTTGTGCAGATCGCGATAGTCGCGGCGCAATTCGCGCCGTTCATGCCGGGCGGCCCGATAGTTTCCGTAATAGAGATCGCGCCGCAACTCGCGGTGATCGCGTGCAATCCTGCCCTCGTCGCGGCGTACGTCGCGACGGCGCCAATAGCCATCCTCGGCAAACAGCGAGCCTGCGCCGAGCGTCAAAAGCAACAGAATTCCTGCAATTGTGCGTTTCATAATCTCCTCTTGATCCTTGGTAAGGCCTCGGCTGTTACTGCTGAAAGCGCGTCACCGCTTGGTTCGAAGCCTTTCTGTAGTGCAAACACGCGGGGAGAATCCAAGTTGCGCGGGGAGAACTCCGGGAGAAAGGCAATTACCGATGTTTACGATGGAAGGAAAATCGGGACCTAAACCCGGGCGGCGGAGTTCGACTTCGGGCGGTCCTTCACCGGGATGACAAACTTCAGTCCCGACCAGATATCGGTTACGGCGCAGACTTTGATGTCGACCAGTCCGGCATTTAGTCCGCGTTGGCGCACGATGTTCTCGTCGAGGTCGGAGGATATTCCCGAGCTCCTCTTCGGCCACGAAATCCAGAGCATTCCAGACGGAGCCAGCGAGCGCGCCGCAGAAATGAGGTCGGCTTCGAGGACGGCGCGCGACTTAGCGAAGAGAAAGACAAAATCCAGCGATTCCGCGGGGAGTTTCACAAGGCTGCATTTCTTGAATGAAGAGGCAAGTTCGGATTTCACTTCCGCGGGCGCATTGAGAAGCGCGACGCGAAACCCATCTTTGATGCCGAGCTTCTTGGGCAGCGGTGCTCCGGAATATCCAGGCATAGAGTGTGCGCCATTAGGCGGAGCACGGTGTTAACTAGGAACTAGCGCCTAAGAACTGAAAACCTATCTCACTGTTTAGGCGCGTAATAACCCTTGCGCGTGCGCACCTTCAGGCCTTTTCCTGGTGCCTGAATCTCGATCGTGCGGTAACGCCCGTCAGCGATGAAGTTTTCCGGTTTGTAGGCCAGGGCGTATTGACTGCGCAGTTCTTCCTGAATCGATGAAAAAGCGTCGGAGACTTCGCGCATCTGGAAAGGGAAGAACGCGCGTCCGCCGGTGGCATCGGCGATCCGTTCCAGCGTTTTATCGCCCGCGCCCTTCATGCCGCTGATGTTGGTGCTGATGGTGTAGACGATGGCATCGGCACGTTGCGCCATCTCGATGGCTTCTTCGCGAGTCACGTGGCTTTGATTGTCCTCGCCGTCGCTGAGAAGAATAATGGCACGGCGCACCTGGTGCGTCTCCTGATGCTTGAGCAACTTGTCCCGGCAGGCAAAATAAAGGGCGTCGTACATTGCCGTGCCGCCGCCCGCGCGAAGGCTGCGCACGCCGATGGAGAGATTTTCTGAGTTATCGGTGAAGTCCTGCACCACTTCAGGCGTAACGTCGAAGCCCACCACAAAGGCCTCGTCATACCCGCGGCGAATCGTTCCATTCAGGAATTCGATAGCGGCCTCTTGCTCGAACTTGAAGCGGTCGCGCACAGAATTACTGGCGTCGATCAGCAGACCGACCTGTAGAGGCAAGTCCGTTTCGCTGTGGAAGCTGCGCAATTGCGTCGGCTTCCTGTCGTCGACGACCTTGAAATCCTGCTCTTTCAGATCTTTGATGTAGTGGCCGTGCTTGTCAGTGACCGTAAATACGACGCGCACCTCATTCGTGATGGCCTTGAAGGTGGCGACCGACTCGTCGGACTGAGAGTCGGAGTTACCCGCATTGGTCGGCTGCGCTGGAGTTTGTCCTGATTCCTGTTGCGGCGCGGACGCAGTGGCTTGATTCGCTGCCGGTGGCTGGACGGCAGGTTTGCTGTCGGTTTTTGGAGTATCGGCTTTCGGGGTGCTGGTCGCGTCTTGCGCGCGCGCCGCGCGACTGGTCCAGAGCAGGCACACCCAGGCAACAAGCAATAGACAAAAGAACAACGTAGTACGTGGTTTCATCAGGATTGGCATCATTATATCTAGAACGGAGCGCCAAAAGGACGCCCGAAACGAGAGGCTTCCGATGACCTTGGTTCAGCGTCCAACACGAGGAGGGGAAGGCTTTTCCTCGCGAGCGTCGAGATTCGCCAGCAGGCTCTGCAGTTCTGGCGGCAGTGGCCGCGAAAACTTGAGCAACTGACGTGAGCGGGGGTGCTCAAACTCAAGGCTCCCGGAATGCAAAAAGTTACGGGCCAGCGCGAGCGCCGAAGGCATGCCCGCCGCTCGCCGCTTGTTTGATTGCGCGCGTAACTCGGCCGGCGCTCCATAAAGCGAATCTCCCACCACTGGATGCCTTAACGAAGACATGTGCACCCGAATCTGGTGCGTGCGGCCGGTCTCGATCTTCACCTCGAGAAGCGCAAACTTGCCGTAAGGAGAATCGATTTTTCGGGTAACCGTGTAGTGCGTGACGGCGTCGCGGCCGCCAAAGCCCCGCGTGGTCATGCGTGTCCGCTTCTGTGTGTGGCGACTGATGGCGCTTTGGATGGTCGCGCAGTCGCGCGTTGGCCAGCCATGGACGAGCGCGATATAGGTCTTGTGCACCGCACGCTCGCTGAATTGCTTCGCTAACTGACGATGCGCCTCGTCGTTCTTTGCGACGATCATGAGGCCGCTGGTCGCTCGGTCCAGGCGATGCACAATTCCCGGCCGCAAATCGCCGCTCACACCAGACAGCGTCTTGAAGTGATGCAGCAAGGCGTTGACTAACGTCCCACGGTTGCGCGCGTTCTCGGTTGCTCCCGCTCCGGCATGAACCATCATTCCGGCCGGCTTGTTGATGACTGCTAGGTCGGCATCTTCATAGACGATGTCGAGAGGAATTTCTTCCGCCATGGCCCGAAGCGGTGGAGCTTGCGGCGGTCCGGTGATCGCAATCCGCTCATCTCCGCGGAGGCGAAACGATGGTTTCGCCGCAGCATCATTCACCAGCACTGCGCCCTTTTCGATCAGTTGCTGGAGGCGACCGCGACTGACATCGGGGATATGCGCCGCCAGGAATTGATCCAGGCGCTTGCCGGCGTCTTCGGAAGACGCGGTCACGGTGTGGGGGAATTCCGTCATCACGGAGATGCTACAGGACGCGGCTCAATCTTAGCGTCGGGATTTTTGCCCGGCGAGCGCGGGCTGGCTGGGAACGGAAGCAGGCACGCTTTGGGCCGATCCGCTCTTCAGCCACCAGATGAGGCCACCGGCAATCACCAGGCAGATGGAGATCAACTGCGTGCCAGACATGAGGCCACCGAAGACAACGCCGCGTCCCTCGTCGCCGCGCAGGAATTCGATGAGGAAGCGCTCGATTCCGTAGAGCGCGATGAATGTGCCGAACACCTGGCCATCGAATCTTTTGCGCTTCAAGAGCCACATCAGAAAAACGAAATTGATGAATTCGGCTGCGGCTTCGATCAATTGTGTCGGTTCAAGCGGAATATTGAGCGGCGTCTGGCTGACGGAATTCGCCAGCGGATTGGTGAACGTCACGCCCCAGAAATGATGGGTTGGCTTGCCATAGCAGCAGCCGGCCGAAAAGCATCCGAAGCGGCCAAAGACGTGACCGAAGGCAAGCCCCGGTGAAAAGGCATCGGTGGTCCGCAGCAGAGGCATGCGATGACGCCGCATGTACCATGCGCCAACCACCAGCGCGCCGATCAGTCCGCCGGAAAAAACTCCGCCCGCCTGAAGAGTGTTAAGGCTGAAAATTTCGCGCCAGTTACGGGCGTAGCTGCTCCAGTCATTGATGATGTACAGAATCTTCGCGCCAATGATTCCGGCCAGCACCATGAAGATGCCGAGGTTCCAGGCGTCATCGCCGTTGATGCCCTGTTTTTCAGAGTTACGGACGCTGATCCAAAGGCCCAACAGAACGCCCGAGGCGACCAGCACGCCGTAGGTAGGGAGGTAGAAATTGCCAATCTGAAAGAGTCGAGGAAACACGATTGTTTAGATGCGATGAAGTGCTGCCAAGAGTCTAACAGAGGAAGAATCTCCAAGCTCTCAGGTGTCAAATTCTAGGGCTTCTGCTTCCGTCGAAATGCCGCAATCCCAAAGCAACAACCAGCCGCCAGAATCGCAAGGCCGAGTGACAGGTTGTGGGAAACATTAATCAAGAAGGCGGAAAATCCAGTTACAAGTAACACGCAACACAGGATGAGCCTGACTAGGTGTCCAAGGTCTGGAATCGGAGCGGGTGAAACGGAGAGCTTCTTTGTGATGATTTGAGCTACGCGCTGTTCTTGATCGAAGGTGATACTGCGCTGGACATCAATGATCTCTTTTTCCCATTCCTTACGGGGTTGTTTGGGCTTGCTCCTCTCGCCCGCCTCAAAAAGTAGGCAGAAAGTTCACCGACGTTGCACAGAAGAAAAAACCGACCCGCGGGGCCGTGCGGTGGGCCGAAAATGAACCCGTCTAAGACGGTGGGAACCCTCCGCGACCCGTCAGGCCTTTCCGCGTGGCGGAACATAGCACACAGGATCGTTCATTCGAGTAGAGTCCCCGTTCATTCGGCATTGGTTCAAAAATCGGTTGTCCACCAACACCAACTTTGCAGGTCGGTTTCCAGCTTTGATGCTAGGAAACAATGGTAGGATGCGCAAGAGGGCAGCGCAAAATAGTTGGCAGGAAGTTTGCTACAGGCTTGGCACGGAAGACTACAGCCCCATGAACACTGCGTAAACGCCAGGTTACCGTCGATTAGCCAGCGCGCCGATCTTCTTGCAAAACTTCATCCAGCGCGCTCGCCAGCTTATTCGCGCGCTGATGTGCCTCGGGCGAGTTTCGCTCCAGACTTTTTTTGAGCAGATGATATTCGTCGGCGATGTTCAGGGCTGCGAGCACCGCGAGCCGAACCGAATCGACCGTCGACGTCTGTTCTGAAACTGCGCGCATCTTGCTGTCGACGTAATCGGCCAGCTTGAGAATGTAATCGGCGTCGGAGCCGCGCAGGTTGTAGACCTGATCGAAAATTTCGACACGCACGCTTCCATTGGCTGGGTCTTTCGTTGGGATTTGCTTGCTGGCAGTCGCCATGTCACTCCTCGGCGGATTCCGCCCGGCTTATGCCTCGCCGGGTTATGCCTCGTATGATTCGCGCACGCGCGAGAGGTTGCCGCGGTTCTAGCTGGCGGCCTGCTCCTGGCCGAGGCTTGCCATCTGGTTCAGCATGCGTTCTACTCGACCGCGTATGTCCTCCCGATCTTTGCGCAGTTGCACCAGTTCGCGGCGCAGCGCTTGGTTCTCTTCCTCGCGCTGCTCCAGTTGCTCGCGCAGCCGCTCCAGATCGCGCTCCAGCGTCGCCCGCGCTTCCTTCGCGGCTTTGTACAACTCAATGGTGCGATAAACTTTCTCTTCCAGCGCCTGAAAATCTTCCGTAGGAACCTGCGCAGATACCTCTTCGACACCTTTGGCAGACATGCAAAACTCGCTTTCAGTCGGTTACGATCTTTCGCCGAGTATAGCGCAGATGGCTGTGGATTGGCCCAGGGACGTGCCCAATAGAGTTATCCGAAAGGTGTGGGGAAGTGGAGTCTTTCGCTATCCTTTCGATAACTTCTCTAATCTTCTGCCCGCTTCGTCCAGCGTCTCCGGTCTCTTGCAAAAGGCAAAGCGCACCTGCTGCGCGCCATCTTTCGGATGCTTATAGAAACTCGATCCCGGCACGCAGGCGATTCCAATCTCTTTCACCAAGTGATTGGCGAATTCCACATCGTTCTTGAATCCGAAGGCGTTGATGTCGGTCATCACGTAGTAAGCGCCACGCGGACGGTGGCACTTGAAGCCCGCGCGCTCGAGAGCAGGAATGAGATGGTCGCGACGTGTCTGATATCGCTCCGCGAGCAATTGATAGTAGCTGGCTGGCAATCCGAGCGCCGCGGCTCCAGCTTCCTGAAACGGCGCGGGCGCCCCGACAGTCAGGAAGTCATGCACCTTGCGGATCGCATTCGTAATCGCCGGCGGCGCAACCGCCCACCCTACGCGCCATCCTGTCACACTATAAGTTTTCGATAGCCCGTTGATGGTGATGGTGCGATCGCGCATTCCCTCCAGGCTAGCGAGGGAGATATGCTCGGCTCCGTCGTAAAGAATATGCTCGTAAATCTCATCGGTGATCGCGAGCACGTTGTACTCGACGCACAGGTCGCGAATCAGTTCGAGTTCTCTGCGCGTAAAAACCTTGCCGGTCGGGTTATTTGGTGTATTGAGGATGATGGCTTTCGTATGGTGCTGGAAAGCTTCACACAGTTCCTGCGGATCAAACTTCCACTCGACGTCGTTACCCTGAGGAGGCCGCAAACTCACAAATCGCGGCTTCGCCCCGCTAAGAATGGAATCCGGCCCATAGTTCTCATAGAACGGCTCGAACACCACGACTTCTTCGCCTTTGTTGCAGACGGCGAGCAGTGTGGCGATCATCGCCTCGGTCGACCCGCAGCACACAACGACCTCGCGCTCCGGATCGACATCGATGCCTTGCCATGTTTTCATCTGCCGCGCAATCGCGTTGCGCAGGCTCTTCGCTCCCCAGGTGATGGCGTACTGATTCACATCGTCTGAGATCGCCTGCTGGGCAGCCCGTTTGATCTCTTCCGGCGCGGAGAAGTCCGGAAACCCCTGCGCCAGATTGACTGCACCGTGCTGCATCGCCTGCCGCGTCATCTCTCGGATCACCGACTCGGTGAAGTGCTCGACCTTGTCGCTGAGAAAATGTTTGGGAAGGGAAGAGGGCAACGTCATGGTGACTTAGGCTAGCACAGGAACAACATCGGGTCATCGGATGATCTGAACGGCGGTCTTACGATGCCGAGGCCTTTCTAGGCCCGCTGTGTCCCGCCCAGGGACTCGAACGTCTTTGTGATCTGAGCCGCCCACGCGGCCACCTCGTCGTCGCGCAGAGTGCGCTCGCTGGATTGAAATTTTGCACCAAGCAGGATCGAGTACTTTCCCTGTCCTACTTTGTCGCCGCGGAAAATCTCGATCGGCGCAAAGCCCCGAAGTTCAGCGATTCCCAATGCCGCCACGGTTTGGCGGATTTTCTCGAACTCCACCGCTTCGGCGAATACAAACGAGAAGTCGCGCTCGACTGCGGGAAATTTTGCGAGTGCCTCATACCGAGCTTGCCGCAGATCGTGCTTGTAGAGCCGGTCGAGATAGATCTCGGCGACGAACACATCCTGTTTCAGCTTGCGCGCCGCTGCGACATCGGGGTGGATCTGTCCAAACTGCGCGACGGTCGCGCCATCCATCACCGCGCGTGCCGAGCGGCCTGGATGATAGTACTCAGCCGTTTGCGCGTCGTAGCCGAGTTCCCAATACCCGAAGTGCGAGAGAGGTTCTTCGACATCGCCCTTGAGATCGAAGAAGGTTAGCGGTCGACTCTCCGAGCCAGCGGCTAAGCCGCGCACGACGCCGGCGTTCACGTTTCCGGTTGCGCCGAGAACGATTTGTTTGTGCTGCATGGCCTTCTCGCCTGCAGCTTCAAACGCATTGCCTGCTTCGAACAGTCGGACATTCTCGCTGCCGCGGTTCAGGTTGTAGGCGAGCATGTTCAACATGCCCGGCACGAGCGACGTGCGCATCGCCGAAGCTTCGTCGCTCAGCGGATTGGCTAGATCAAGCTCTGCCGACTTGGAGAACTGTTTCGCGTCTTCTTTCGAAATGAACGTCAGAGAGATTGTCTCGTCGTAGCCTAGCGCAAGCAAAATTGATCTCAGCCGCGCGTCCTTGTGCGCATCAGGCACATCGCGCACCTCGCCGCTATAGGCGGGCAAGGTATTCGCAAATTTGTCGTAGCCATGCAGCCGCGCAATTTCTTCGATGATGTCGATCTCGCGCTCTACATCGAGCCGCCAGCTGGGGATCTGAACCAAGTAACGGTCTTCCTGGCCGGTCGTCAGAACAAACCCTAGCCGCGTCAGAATGCGGTTGATTTCGTATGCGGGCAGTTTCTCGCCGAGGATGCGCTGCACTTCGCTCAGATCGAGTTCGACCGGAGCGAGATCGAGCTTGCGAGCGATCATGTCAATCACTCCGCCGATGAGAGTGCCGCCGCCAGAGTTGAGAATCAGTTCGGCCACACGGTTCGTCGAAGGTACGGTCGATTCGAAATCGGCGCCGCGCTCGAAGCGATGCGACGCGTCGGTGTGTATGCCGTGGCGCTTCGACATACGGCGCACCGTCACCGGGTCCCACCAAGCGGACTCGATCAGAATGTTTTTCGTCCGCTCGGTGATCATGGTGTCATAGCCGCCCATGACTCCGGCGAGGCCAACCGGCTTTGCCGCATCGGCTACGACCAGATCTTCGGTTGTTAGCTTGCGCTCAACTCCATCCAACGTTTTCAGCGTCTCGCCTGCGCGCGCTTTACGAATGACCAGCCTGCGCCCTTCGAGCAAATCGAGATCGAATACGTGCGTTGGCTTGCCGCTCTCCCAGAGAACGTAGTTCGTCGCATCCACGGCGTTGCTGATTGGTCTCTGATCGAGCAACTCCAGGCGCGACGCGATCTTCGCGGGTGACGGCTTGACCTGCGCTCGGCGAATTTCCTGCGCGGTGAATCGCGGGCAAAGCTCCGGTTCCTGAATTTCGACGGTGACTTCGGACTTGCCTTGGGGAGCAGGCAGTTTCGGCTCGATTGGCCGCAGCGGGAGATCGTAAAGCGCCGACGCCTCGCGTGCTACGCCGTAGTGATTCATGGCGTCGGGGCGATTGGTCGTGATCTCCATCTCGTAGACAGTGGATTCGCCTTCGCCCGAGATGCCTTCGACGGCGACTCCCGCGAGGGTGAGTTCCTCCGCAAGACGGTGGTAGTCGACCGGAAGGTCAACGAAGTCGCGCAGCCAATGGGGAGAAATTTTCATGATTCCGGGTCAAGATGCTTGACTACCGCTGAAAGAGAGCTGTCCAGTGACTCTACGTGATATTTCAGCTCAAAGAGGTCACCATGCAGTAAGTCTGACAAAAGGTCGTTCAGTTCTTGACGGTGCTCCACATTTCCCAACTGGAGAATCCATTCAACTCTGTGTTGATGTGCACGACTCAAGTCATATAGATCACTGAGATCATGCGCCAATGTGCCTGCTTCATCTCCGGCAATCGCTGGGATCATCCCTTGAAATACTCTTACGAGCTTGTTAATCCGCTCGGCGCTGAGCTGCACGTCTTGTTGGTTCTCGCACATGAGAGCTCGACGGAAAAGTGAACGTCACCCGAACTGTTCTAAAAAGCGTACATCACCGTTAAAGAACAACTGAATATCGTCGACGCCGTACTTCATAATCGCGATGCGCTCGACGCCCATGCCGAAGGCGAATCCGGACACTTTGCTCGCATCGTAATCGACGAATCCGTACACATTCGGATCGACCATGCCGCAGCCTAGCAGTTCAATCCAGCCGCTGGCTTTGCAGTTGCGGCACGGCGCCCCGTCGCGCGAGCCTTTGCCGTCGCAGAAAATACAGCTGATCTGCACGTCGGCGCTCGGCTCGGTGAAAGGGAAGAACGACGGGTAGAAGCGCGTCTTCACGCTCGATCCGAACATCGCCTTCATGGCGTGATCGAGCGTGCCCTTCAGGTCGCAGAACGTAATGTTCGTATCGACGGCCAGCCCTTCGATCTGATGAAAGATCGGCGAGTGCGTGGCGTCGAGCGCGTCATTGCGGTGCACCTTGCCCGGGCACACCACGCGCACGGGCGGCTTCATCTTCTGCATGGTGCGAATTTGTACCGGCGAAGTGTGCGTGCGCAGCAGCAGTCGGTCGCGCGGCGGCTTCGATTCCTGCCCGGCGATGAAGAGCGTGTCCTGCGTGTCGCGCGCCGGATGGTTCGGCGGAAAATTTAGCGCTTCGAAGTTGTAGAAGTCGGTCTCGATCTCGGGGCCTTCCTCGACCGAGTAACCGAGATTGCGGAAGACGCCGATCATCTCGTTCATCGTCTTGATAACAGGATGCTCCGCGCCGATCGCGCGGCGGATTCCGGGGAGAGTGATGTCAACGCGCTCGGCGGCGAGCCGCGATGACGAAGCTCCGCTCTGGATGCGCGCAAGCGTAGCGTCAATCGTCTCTTCGACTTTTTTCTTGAGTTCGTTGACGCGCTGGCCGACGTCGCGCTTGGCGTCTTTCGGAGCAGCCTTCAGCCAGAGATCGTTAAGCTGCGTGAGCACGCCGTTCTTGCGCGCCATCCAGCGGTCGCGATGGGCCTTCCAGTCATTTTCTGATGCGACTGCGGCAGACTCCTGCTCCAGCGCGGAGCCAAGCTCGCGCGCGGCACTATCCAGTGCTGCACTCGAGAAGTCGGTTAGCTTGGGAACGCTGTAAGGCATTCTTCCGAGTCTTTCTTAATTGTCATCCGGCACCGTTCCGATCAGGAACGCCTTGCGTTGGCTCGGATGGCGCTGGCGGAATAGGGATCCTTCGACTTCGCAGCGGTTTCGCATTCGCGAAGCAGCTACTCCGCTCAGGATGACAAATTGAAAACTGATGACTGACGGCTGAGAGCTATGCCGGCGCGTTCGCCGCCTTAGCCTGCTCGGCCAAGTTCGCGAAGCCCGCCGCGTCATTCACAGCCAAATCCGCCAGAATTTTGCGGTCAAGCTCCACGCCGGCCTTCTTGAGTCCGCTGATGAACTGGTTGTAGTTCATCCCGTTCAACCGCGCGGCCGCGCC
>Ga0335071_10000871_pt1 | contig 32498 bp, 33 predicted proteins | sample Lox_Sample_15_FD_206724 | JGI IMG/M metagenome (GOLD analysis project Ga0335071, IMG submission 206724) | Soil microbial communities from Loxahatchee National Wildlife Refuge, Florida, United States - Lox_Sample_1.5 | ecosystem: Environmental > Terrestrial > Soil > Wetlands | place: USA...
GCCAACGCCCCAGAGCACCACGCTGACCAGCACGAGTGCGGCGCCGGCGGCGCTGTCCGGCGCCTGGGTGGCGGCCTGTTCGGCCACGAACGCGGCGTAGGCGAGCAGCCCGGCACCGGTCGCCCAGCCCAGCCAGACCGCGATGCGCGGGACGAGCGGCCGGGTGGGCATGCGAGGAGGCTAGGGCAGCGGTGCCAGCCTTACGGGCGGGTGCTCCCGTACCCTGTGAGCGTGCGAGCGCTGATGATCGTCAACCCGGCGGCCACCTCGACGACCTCTCGCGTACGCGACGTCCTCCTGCACGCGCTCGCGGCGGACCTCGACCTCGAGGCGGTCGAGACCAAGGACCGCGGCCACGCGGCCGAGCTGGGGCGGCGCGCCGCGCTGGACGGGCTCGACCTCGTGATCACCTTCGGTGGCGACGGCACGGTCAACGAGACGGTCAACGGCATGCTGCACGCCGAGCCGGGACCGACCCGGCCGGCGCTGGCCGTCGTTCCCGGCGGGAGCACCAACGTCTTCGCCCGCTCCCTGGGCCTGCCGAACAACCCGGTCGAGGCAACGGGGCAGATCCTCGACGCCCTGCGGTCGGAACGAACCCGCACGATCGGCCTCGGCCGGGCCGACGAGCGTTGGTTCACCTTCTGTGCGGGACTCGGCCTGGACGCTGACGTCGTGGCGACGGTGGAGCGACACCGCGACGACGGCCGGCGCTCGACCGGTCGCCTGTACGTCGCCTCGGCGGTGCGGCGGTTCTTCGCCACCGAGCGTCGCGACCCGCCGTTGACCCTGCAGCGGCCCGGCGGGGAGCCGGTCGACGGGCTCTCCTTGGCGATCGTGCAGAACACCAGCCCGTGGACGTACTTCGGCAACCGCCCGATCGACCCCTGTCCCGACGCGGCCTTCGAGAAGGGGCTCGACCTCTTCGCACTGCGCGGGCTCGGCACGCCGACCGCGCTGCGACACTCACGGCAGCTGCTGTCTGGGCGGCGAGCCCCCCACGGAAAGCACGTCGTCGCCCTGCACGACGTCGAGGAGATGACCGTGGTCTCCGACCGGCCGGTGGCCCACCAGGTGGACGGTGAGTACCTCGGCGAACGCTCCGCCGTCTGCTTCCGCAGCGTCCCGCAGGCACTGTGCGTCCTCGCCTGACGTCGTGGCTACGGTCAGTGCTCGCCGATGACCCACGGTGTCCGAATGTCGTTATCGAGATGTGACCGAGACCACCTCCGCCACACCAGACGGAACCGGCGGAACCCTTGCCGAGGTCTGATGCGTTTGCCAGGCTGTAGGAGAGATCCGGACCGACGCTCACTCCCCGTGACCGACGGTCCGGGGGAGCAAGCAAGCCCGTAGCGCCGCGGCCCGCCAACCCACGGGACCAGGCGCGTGCGTCGTGAGCGGCTTCGTGAAAGAATTCACAAGCCCCCTCGACGCGAGGGACCAAGCAACGAGAGGACGACGATGGACTGGCGCCACCGTGCCGCCTGCCGCGAGGAAGATCCCGAGTTGTTCTTCCCCATCGGCAACACCGGACCGGCGCTCCTCCAGATCGAGGAGGCCAAGGCGGTCTGCCGCCGCTGCCCCGTGATCGACGCCTGCCTGGCGTGGGCCCTGGAGAGCGGGCAGGACGCCGGGGTGTGGGGCGGCCTCAGCGAGGACGAGCGCCGCGCGCTCAAGCGCCGTAACGCACGAGCCCGAGCGCGCATGGCCTGACCCACCGACCACCGCGCGGGCCCCGGACTCCTGGAGGACTCCGGGGCCCGCTGCTGTGGCGGCGCGGTGCACCCTCAGAGCGGGACCCCGATCTCCGCGCGCGTGCCGGCCGCCTCGCCCGGGCCGAGGGTCAGGCTGCCGTGCAGCTCCTCCAGCAGGGTGCGCGCGATCTGCAGCCCCAGGCTCGATCCGGTGGCGAGCTCGAAGTGCTCGGGCAGTCCACGGCCGTCGTCCTCGACGACGACGTGCAGCGACTCGGCCGTACGCTCGGGCCGGACGACCACCCGCCCACCCGTCCCGGCGAAGCCGTGCTCGACCGCGTTCTGGACGAGCTCGGTCAGGACGAGGGCGAGCGGCGTGGCCACTTCGGCACCGACCTCGCCGAAGCTGCCCTCCCGAGCCGCCACGACGCGTCCCGCGCCCTCGGGATGGGACCGGGCCACCTCGGTCACCATCGCCAGCAGCCGGTCGGCGATGTCGTCGAAGGGGACCTCCTCGTGCGGCGTCGTCGACAGCGTCTCGTGGACGATGGCGATCGACCCGACCCGGTGCACGGCCTCCTCCAGGGCGACCCTCGCCTCGGGCTCGACCGCGCGGCGGGCCTGCAGCCGCAAGAGCGCCGCCACGGTCTGCAGGTTGTTCTTCACCCGGTGGTGGATCTCGCGGATCGTCGCGTCCTTGGTGAGCAGCTCTCGCTCGCGACGGCGTATGTCGGTGACGTCACGGACCAGCACGAGGGCCCCCGTACGCCCTCCGGCGGCAAGCAGCGGGATCGCCCGGAGCAGCACGACCGCGCCGCGCGCCTCCACCTCGACGTCGCGCGCGGCCCGGCCGCCGGCGACGACCGCGAGGTCCTCGTCCACCGGCCCGCGGCCGGCGGCGACGCGCGCGGTCGTGTGGGCCAGGGAGATCCCGACCAGGTCGGCCGCGAGCCCCAGCCGGCGGTAGGCCGACAGCGCGTTCGGGCTGGCGTAGGTGACGACTCCCGCCTCGTCGAGCACGACGAGCCCGTCCCCCACCCTCGGGGCCGCGTCGGGGTCGGTGAGCCCCCCCTCGTAGGGGAACGTCCCGTCACAGATCATCCGGGCCAGCCGGGCCGACGCATCGACGTAGGAGGCCTCCAGGCGACCACCGGCTCGCACCACGCTGGGGTCGCTGTGCCGCGCGATGACCGCGATGACGCCGCCGTCGACACCTGGGACAGGGATGGTCTCGGACGGGACGAGCGCGTGCGTCCCGGACGAGGACATCACGCGCCGGCGGACGTGGGCCTCGTCCACGAGCGGACGCCGCCCCTTGGGCAGAAAGGAACCGACCAGGTCGTCGGCGAAGACGGTGGGCCCGGTGGTGGGGCGGATCTGCGCCGCCGCGACGTACCCGGACCCGTTCCACGTCGGCAGCCACAGCACGAGGTCGCTGAAGGACAGGTCGGCCAGCAGCTGCCAGTCGGCGAGCAGCAGCCGCAGGCGCTCCAGGTCGGCGGGGGAGCACTCCGTGTGCCGCGCCGCCAGCTCCTCCAGTCCGGCCACGTCCGAAGGCTAACCCGCGGCCGCGGGACGGCTCCTCGCCGACGGCGCGGCCTCGGCTCGCGGTGGCCTGGTCAGGCGACGAGCCCGAGCCGGCGCAGCTCGACGGTGAGGTCGTGCGGGCTCGTTGAGGCGTGCATGGCCGCCTCCAGGGTGATGACGCCGTCACGGATGAGCGAGACCAGGTGCTGGTCGAAGGTCTGCATCCCGTAGAAGCCGCCCTCGGCGATGAGCTGACCGATCGTCGCCGTCTTGTCCGGGTCGGCGATCGCGTCGGCGACGCGGCCGGTGTTGATGCAGATCTCCATCGCGACGCAGCGGCCGTACCCGTCCGCCCGCGGGACCAGGCGCTGGCAGATGATTCCGCGCAGCGCACCCGCCAGCGAGAGGCGGACCTGCTTCTGCTCGTGCGGCGGGAAGAAGTCGATGACGCGGTTGACGGTCTCCTGCGCGTCGGTGGTGTGCAGCGTCGACATGACGAAGTGCCCGGTCTCGGACGCGGCGAGGGCCGCCTTCACCGTCTCGCTGTCGCGCATCTCGCCGACCAGGATGACGTCGGGGTCCTGGCGCATGGCGGCGCGCAGGGCGCTCGCGAAGTCGTCGGTGTCGACCCGCACCTCACGCTGGTTGATCATGGCCAGCTTGTCGTAGTGGAGGACCTCGATGGGGTCCTCGATCGTGACGATGTGGACCTCGCGGTTGTTGTTGACGTGGTCGATCATCCCGGCCAGGGTCGTGGTCTTCCCGGATCCGGTCGGCCCGGTGACGAGCACCAGTCCTCGAGGCTCCATCGCCAGCGACGTCAGCACCGGGGGGACGCCGAGGTCCTCCAGGGGGATCGCGCCGATGCTCACCCGGCGGAAGACCAGGCCGGCCGAACCACGCGAGCGGAAGGCGTTGACGCGGAAGCGGCCGACGCCGGGGATGGAGTGGGCGAAGTCGGCCTCGTTGGTCTTCTGGAACTCCTCGACGAGGTCCTCGCGCAACACCTCGGAGACGAAGGCCTCGGTGTCGTTGGGGGTCAGCACCGGGGCCTGGAGCTTGCGCAGGCGTCCGTCGATGCGCACCCGCGGCGGTGACCCCACCTTGCAGTGCAGGTCGGAGCCCCCGCACTCGACGAGGGCCCGCAGGTACGGCTCGATGCTCAGGGCCGGGTCGCTCACCTTGAGGTCATCGGGCGCTCACGCGCAAACCTTGACCCCGTTGCACGGCTCTGCCGGGCCTGCGCACCGGACCGTCCGGTCAGCCCACGATCGCGATGAGGTCACCCTCCTGGACCACGTCGCCCTCGGCGACGCCGAGGGCGGTGACCGCACCGGACTCCTCGGTGAGGACGGGGATCTCCATCTTCATCGACTCGAGGATCACGATCGTGTCGCCCACGGCGACGACCTGGCCCTCGACGACGACCACCTTCCACACGTTCGCGACCATCTCCGCGCGGACCTCGTGGGCCACCTGTCCCCTCCCGGTTCGACGTGGTCGGAAAACCTACCCCCGAGCGGTCAGCGCCCGGAACGTCGCACGATGCGCGCCAGCGTCTCCACGACCCGCGGGTCGTAGTCGTAGGCCATGCCCAGCCGGAGCCGCTCGATGGCGTCCAGGCCCCGCGAGTACTCAGCCCCCTCGGGGACGAGGTCCTCGAAGGCGTTGACGACCTTGATGATGCGGCTGGCGAGCGGCAGCGTCTCGTCGGTGGTCTCGTGGGGCCGCCGGTAGGGGTCGGCCTGACGCGCCACCACCAGGGCCACCCGGTCGAGCACGCCGGCCTCGCGGATCACCGCAGCGCCCAGCTCCGCGATGCGCCGCTGCTCGCCGCGGTCCACCATGATCGTGGCACCGCCGGGGACCGGCTCGGTCAGCGAGAGCTGGCCGAGGTCGTGCATCAGCGCGGCGTACTCCAGCTCGAGCAGCTCGTCCTCGCGCATGCCCAGCTCGCGCCCCACGGCCAGGGACAGCTCGCTGACCCGCTGGGCGTGGCCGGTCTCGGTGTAGCCCCCGAGCTCGGTCACCCGGGACAGGGAGCGGATGGTCTGCAGGTAGGTCGCTCGGATCACCGAGTAGCGCCGGAACGACATCTGGGTGAGCAGCAGGGGGACGCAGAACACCGGGAGGGCCCAGAACGCCATGACCTGGGCCGCGAGGGCGATGAGCACTCCGGTGGCCGCGACGGCCGAGCCGAGCGCCAGCACGGCGCGCAGCTCGTCACGCAGCGAGATGAGGTACGGCGCCCGGTCACGGTCGGCTCGCAGGAACGCGGCGAGGACCGCGTCGGCGAGCAGGACGAGGACGGCGACGCCCAGCATCACCAGAGCGAGCACCCATGTCGGCTGGTGAGCCAGCCAGCTCTGCCCCCCGTTCCAGGCCGGGCGGAAGGCGTAAGCCGCCAGCGCGGCCAGCAGGATCCGCCGGGCGGGCTCGTCGACACGCGGGGTACGCCCGGCCAGCACGTGCGGGACGGCGCCCAGCAGGACCGCCACCGCCGCCAGCGCGATGACCTGGGTGGCGGGGTAGGTGGTGGGCTGGGTGCCGAAGCGGGCCAGCAGGGCGTACGCCAGGATGCCCGCGGCTCCGACCGGGGCAGCCTCGCGGTCTCCGGGCAGCTGCAGCCGGACGACCTCGCCGAGCGCGACCAGGACCAGGAAGGCTGTTGCGATCACCGGCTGGTGCACGTGCTCGCCAGCCGTGAGCACCACCGACCACAGCACGAGGAGGACGGCGGCGCTGGCGACGAGCGCCGTCCCTCGCATCTCGGTCGAGCGCGCGCGCGTGGGCAGGGCCATGGTCATCTGGGCTCCCGCTGCCCCACCGCCGGCAGCGCGCCGTGGCGGGTGCGCAGGGCCAGCAGCGTCGGGTCGTCGTCGTCGACAGCGCCCGGTGGCTGCGGGTCCATGTGGGCGGGCGCCGGGGTCCATGGCTGCTTGCGCAGCGCGGACACCAGGGCGTCGACCATCACCGGGTCGAACTGGGTGCCCTTGCAGCGCTCGAGCTCACCGACCGCCTCCTCCTGCGAGCGGGCCCCGCGGTAGGAGCGGGTCGAGGTCATCGAGTCGAAGGCGTCGGCGACCGCGATGACGCGCGCGAACTCAGGGATGCTGGGGCCGGCCAGGCCCATCGGATAGCCGAAGCCGTCCATCCGCTCGTGGTGGTGCAGGATCCCCTGGAAGGCCTCGTCCAGGAACTCGATGCCCTGCAGCATCTCGGTCCCCCGGACGGGATGGACCTGGATGGCCGCGAACTCATCGGGCGTGAGACCGCTGGTCTTGTGCAGGATCTTGGTCGGTACCCCGAGCTTGCCGACGTCGTGCAGCACCCCGGCGTAACGCAGCGCGTTCACCCGCTCCTCGCGCATGCCCAGCACCCTGGCGATCATCACCGAGGCGGTCGCGACCCGCTCGCTGTGGCCGCGGGTGTACAGGTCCTTGGTCTCCACCGCCTGGACGAGCGCGCGGACGGTGGCCTCGTACGCCGCCTGCTCGGCGGTGTACTGCGAGATCGCCCAGCGGGCCACCACCAGGGGCAGCAGCACGAGCGCCGCTGACAGCGCACCCATCGAGGGCCACAGGACCGCCATGAGCAGCCCCAGGAGGCTGTAGCCGAGGTAGCCCGGGGCGGTGGGCAGCAGCGCCGAGCGGATCACCCGGGCGGGCGCGACGCCCTCCACGGACCAGAGCACGCCGACGAGCAGCGCGCCGTTGACCAGGCAGTGCACGGCGCCGGCCAGCAGCACCGCGGCCACCGCGGAGGGCCGGAAACCGCCGGCCATGAACTGCAGGTGGGAGTCACCGGCCAGGGCGATCACCGCAGCTGCGGCGAAGGAGGACAGGGCGAGGGCGGCGGAGTTGAAGGCCCGCTTGATCCAGGCTCCGCGGAAGCTCATGAAACCGCCGAGCGCGCCGATGAGCGCCGCCTCACGGGGTCCCGAGACCAGCCCGGCGGCGATGTTGATCGGCAGCGTCATCCGCATGGCGACGCCCAGGCGCTCGCGGCTGAGCACGGCCAGGTTGACGCGCTCGACCACGACCGAGAGCAGGGTGAGGGACGCGACGACCTCGACGTTCACGCTGTGCGGGGCGTACGGCAGCGTGATCACGACGAGCGCGGCCAGGCAGACCACGCCGACGTAGAGCTTGCCGCGAACAGGCACGAAAGAACCCCCCAACAGCCCTGCGGTCCAGAGCGAGACGGGGATCGGCAGCTCGGAGGCCCTCACTCCCAGTTCCAGTGCGAACTCGTCGTGAGGAAACGCTCGACTGCTGACGCGATCTTGCTCATTGGGTGCATCACCCCTGGATTCACGTCACGGACGCCGCTGATCGTCCGTGCGAGATCCGCTCCGCTGGTAGATGCGGGCAGCGGCCCGCAGGCCGCTTTACCTCTGAGCGGGGGGCAACCGAGCTGCCGATCCCCTTCTCGCCCTGTTCAGTTGTCTTCCTGCGTCTTTCCCGTGGTTTCCGTCGTCCCCGTGGTTTCCGTCGTCCCCGTCGTTTCCGTCGTTTCCGTCGTCCCCGTGGTTTCCGGTGTCCCCGTGGTTTCCGGTGTCCCCGTCCTCGCTCGTTCCCTCGCCGCGCCGGCTGGTCCGGTCGAGCGAACCTCCTGCGGGTTGATCATGCCAAGAGACGTGACGGAAGTGAACGGTGTGACGCCGGAACTCGTCAAGTGAATCTTTGACTACCAGGAGTGAATTTCCCCGGATCAGGGTGCCCGTTTCGCCACCAAAACGACAGGTCCGACCACGGGGCAGGAGCGGTTTCACCCGGAAGGAGCAGTTTGGCGCCGCCCCTCTGCCGCACCGGGAAGGCCATGACCTACCCTCGCGGCAAGGGCCAGGGAGGCGACGGTGACGGGACGGGCGGACCGCAGCGCGGCGTACGCCGAGCTGGTCAGCGGGCTGCTCGAGGCTCGCCACGACGCCGCGTCGGCGCGCTTCGACGCCGAGGTCGCGGCCGCCGAGGCCGACGGTCGCATCGACGAACGGACCGCGCGGGTCCTCCGGTGGTGGCAGCGCGAGTCAGTACGTGCAGTGATCGAGCATGCACGCGCAGTTATCCCGCCTGCCCTGGGTGCGCTGGACGACGCCGATGCCGAAGCGGCACGGCACAACGACGACGCCGCGGACGCCTGGGAACGTGCCACCACCCGTCCCCGGCTGGACCTCTCGCCCGCGCCGGCGCCGGCCGAGACGGCGGTTCGCGACCACCGACCGGAGGCCCCCCGTGCGCCCTCCGAGCCCCCGCGACCGGTGCCCCAGGAGCCGTCGCGACCCGCGGCCCAGGAGCCCGAAGGCGCGTCCGAGTCGCAGCCGGTGCGGGTCCCGGAGGAGGGTCCGTGGGCCATCCCGGCCGCGCGCAGCGCGTCGCCGGACCTCGCCGAGCCCGACGGTCCACGACGGCTGATCGTGGCCGGTCTCAACCCCTTGCCCCGCGGCAGCGGCGGCGGGCAGGCTCGGCGAGAATCCGTGCTCGACCGGCATCGCGACCGACATAAGGAGTAGAGGACCACCCGTGCCCACGCTGCGACTGCTGCCTGAGCTCGAGGACGAGCTGAAGCGACTGCCCGGCATCATCGCGGCGAGCGTGGTCACCGGACCGGATGCAGTGCCCACCGAGGTGCACATCCTCGCCGAGCCCGGCAAGCCGGCGAAGCAGGTGGTGCGGGACGTGCAGTCCTACGCGCTGGCCGTCCACGGCCTCGACATCGACCACCGGATCGTCAGCGTCGTCCAGATCGGCTCGGACGAGGTCGCCGAGGACCGCCCGCGGGTGGTGCCGGGCCCGGAGCCGGAGTCGGCGCCGCGACCGGTGATCAGCTCGATCATGGTCCGCACGGCCGGCAGCGAGGTGGAGGCTGTCGTCGAGGTCACGACCGCCGGTCACGTCTTCGAGGGACGCGTGGTCGGACCGGCCGTCGCCTCGCAGCGCCCGCGCATCGTCGCCCAGGCGACGTTGCGCGCCGTGGACGAGCTGCTCGGATCCGCCGCGGAGGTCGACAGTGCCGGGGTCCACCCCCACGGGGACCACCTGGTGGCGGTTACCCTGCTCACGGTCATGGTGCCGCGCTCGGGAGCCCAGCTCGTGAGCGGGAGCGCCGTGGTCCGCGGCGACGAGGCGGAGGCGGTGGCCCGTTCCGTGCTCGACGCCCTCAACCGCCGACTGTCCGGCTGAGCGTTGGGAGAGCCACGATGAGCAAGCGAGCACGCAAGCGTCGCGACCGCAAGAAGGGCGCGGCCAACCACGGCAAGCGGCCCAACGCCTGACCGGGCGCGCCGCGCGGCCGGCTGCGCGGGCCTACTCGGGGCGGTACTCCACGCTCGAGATCTCGATGCGCACCTGGGCGATCCTGGAGAGCACCCGCGACCGCAGCTCGCGCGACGCCGTCTCAGCCCCGCAGCAGCGCGCGATGAGCACCTTGACCTCCTGCTCGATGCCGTACTGGCGAAGGCACGGGGCGCACTCGTCGAGGTGCTGGCGGATCCGCAGCTTCTCCTCGTCGGGGATCTCCCCGTCGATGTAGCTGTACACCCGCTCGAGCGCTTCCCGGCAGTCGGTCTCGCTCGGCTCCCAGTCCTGCCCGAGCGCGTCATCGTGCGGGCCGGTCATGACGCCTCCCCTGCGGGGACCAGACCACGCTCGCGCGCGTAGTCCTCGAGCAACGCCCGCAGCGCCCGGCGGCCGCGATGCAGCCGCGACATGACGGTGCCGATGGGCGTACCCATGATGTCGGCGATCTCCTTGTAGGCGAAGCCCTCGACGTCGGCCAGGTAGACCGCGATCCGGAAGTCCTCGGGGATCTGCTGGAGGGCTTCCTTGACGTCGGAGTCGGGCAGGCGGTCGAGGGCCTCGGCCTCGGCGGAGCGCAACCCCGTCGAGCTGTGCGACTCCGCCCGCGCGAGCTGCCAGTCCTCGACGTCCTCGCCGCTGGACTGCTGCGGCTCGCGCTGCTTCTTGCGGTAGGTGTTGATGAAGGTGTTCGTGAGGATGCGGTAGAGCCACGCCTTGAGGTTGGTCCCCTCGGTGAACTGGTGGAAGGCGGCGAACGCCTTCACATAGGTCTCCTGCACCAGGTCCTCGGCGTCGGACTGGTTGCGGGTCATCCGAAGCGCGGCGGCGTAGAGCTGGTCCAGGAACGGCAAAGCGTCTCGCTCGAAGCGCGCCTGACGCTGCTCGGGGGTCTCCTCGAGGTCCTCGTCGGACACCCGCACCTCCCTGCCTGCACCTCGGTCCGGACCCGACGAGGGTATCGGCCACTCCGGCCACTCGAGGAAGGGCGGCCGCTCACCCGGCGCAGCAAGCATGTCGCCTGCAACATCTCGGCCGTCGGGCGGCATTCCCGGGCGTCAGTGCGAGTGGTCGAGCACCCAGTCGCCGACGGCCTCGGTGAGCATCGCCAGGGCCTCGCTCTGGGTGAGACCCGAGCGTTTGCCGACGGCGAACCCGTGGTCGGCCCCCGGAATGGCGACGACGGAAGGGCCGGCCGGGATCTCCTCGGGTCCCCCGAAGGCGTCGCGCGCGCCCTGCACGACGAGGGTGAGCACGCCCGAGCCGAGCAGCTCATCGGCCCGGGATCGATCCGGCCGTCCCGGCGGGTGGAGCGGGAAGGCCAGGGCCACCACGGCGGACGCGCCGACCTGGGCGGCGGTCCGGCAGGCGACCCGGGCCCCCGCGCTGCGTCCACCGACCACCAGGCGGCCCCGGCGTGGCCGGGTGACGTGGGCGAGGGCCGCCGCCCACGCTTGGTCGAGCTGGCCCGGCGGGGCGGCCACCCGTCGGCCGGCCACCCGCCACGGCTGCTCCATGCGCACGACGGTGATCCCCCGCCCCGGCAGGTCCGTCGCCAACGCCTGGAGGTCCCGCGTCTCCACGCCGGCTCCCGCTCCGTGCCCGAGGACGAGCACGACCCGCGGTCGCGCCGCCTCCTCGACCACGAGCCGGGCGGGCCCGACCGGGGTGTCCACGCGCAGCTCGGTCACGCCGGCACCGGGTCGAGCAGCTCGGCGCCGTTGTGCGCGACGTTGTTCACCCGGGTGCTCACCGGGTAGGCCTCGAGCTCGCCGGGCGAAGGCGGGGCGAGGAGAGCGAGCGCCGCGGCCGGGTCGGTGGCCCCCGGGTCCAGCCAGGAGGCCCAGGCCGCGCGCTCGACCAGCAGTGGCATCCGGTCGTGGATGCGGCCCACCTCGTCCACCGCCTCGGTCGTCAGCACCGTGCAGGTCCAGACCCACGCCTCCTGCTCGGCGGGGTCCAGGGCGGGGTCGCGCCACACCTCGTACAGCCCGGCCATGGCAAGCGGGTGCCCGTCGGCGCGGTGGATGAAGTACGGCTGCTTGCGGCCCTCCTCCGCGTACCACTCGTAGAAGCCGTCGGCGGGCAACAGGCAGCGCCGCGCGGCCAGCGCCTTGCGGAAGGCCGGCTTCTCGGCGGCGGTCTCGACCCGCGCATTGATCAGCCGGCTGCCGATCCTGACGTCCTTGGCCCAGGAGGGCACCAGTCCCCAGCGCAGCACGCGCAAGCGACGAACGGGCGGGGAGTCCACCGGCGCGTCCCGGTCCCGGCGGGTCAGGACGGCCGGCACCGGCTTGGTCGGCGCGACGTTGTAGTCGGGTTCCAACGGATGGCGCAGCTCGACCCGCTCGACCTCGAACTCCTCCACGAGGTCGTCGGGGTTGCGGCTGGCCGCGTAGCGCCCGCACATGGCGCCATCCTCGTCGATGCCTCCGACGGCGTGGCCACCTGTCCGCCGGGTGAACGGAAGGGAAACACGTTCGTCACCCAGCACGTCCCGCCACCCCCTAGTCTTCGGCCAACCGCCCTCTCCCGATTGGTGACCCACCCATGGACTCAGTCGAGACGCCGTCGGACCAGCCCACCGTCCACGGGGGGTCCGCCCCTGTCATCGAGGTGGTCGCCGAGGTCCGGGAAGGCACCTACGGAGACCGCGTCGCGACCGTCGAGCCCGGCGGGGCGGGCCTGATCACCGAGGAGGAGCGGCACGGCCGGCCGATCAACCTCTTCTGGACGTGGCTGTCACCGAACCTCGAGTTCGCGACCGTCTTCGTCGGCGTGATCGCGGTCCTGTACTTCGGGCTCACCTTCTGGCAGGCGGTGTCCGCCATCGTCCTCGGCACCGGCCTGGGCGCCTTCTTCCAGGTCGTGCTCGCGGCCCGCGGGCCGGAGCTCGGCGCCCCGCAGATGATCGTCAGCCGGATCCCGTTCGGCTTCTTCGGCAACATCCTCCCCGCGGGACTGAACTCCCTCGTCGCGGGCGTGGGCTGGTTCGCGGTCAACAGCGTCAGCGGCGCCCTCGCGCTGAACTCGCTGATCAGCATCCCGAAGCCGTTGGCGCTGCTGATCATCGCCGTGGTCCAGATCGCCATCGCCTTCCTGGGCCACAACCTCATCCACGTCTTCGAGCGCTACGCGTCGTACGCGCTGTTGATCATCTTCGCGGTGACCTCGATCGTCATCCTGGACAAGGCGCACAGCCACCTCGGGGCCGCATCGAGCGGGCACGTACCAGGTGGCTGGCTGATCGCGCTGGGAGCGACCTTCGGCTACGCGGCCGGGTGGAACCCGTACGCGACCGACTACACCCGTTACCTGCCCAGGGGCCAGGGTCGGGCGGCCGGGCTCTGGTCGGGCGCCGGCATCTTCGTCTCGTGCGTGCTGCTCGAGACGGTGGGCGCGGCCTCGGCACTGCTCGCGACGAACAGCAAGGGCAGCCCGACCGACCAGTTCGTCAGCCACCTCAGCTCGACGCTGGGCAACCTCACCCTCCTCGCCATCGTGGTCGGCGCGATCTCGGCCAACGCGATCAACGTCTACTCCGGTTCGATGTCCTTCCTGGCGCTGGGCATCGAGCTGCCGCTCAAGCTCCGGCGGGCCATCGTGGCCGCGGTCTTCGGGACGGCAGGCTTCCTCCTCGCCTGGTCCGGCCTGCACGACGAGGGCCAGAAGTACGAGAACTTCCTTCTCGTGATCTCGTACTGGATCGGCCCCTGGCTGGGCGTCGTGATCGTCGACCAGTACCTGCGCCGACGCCACGTGGTGTCGGGATACCTCTACGACCGCAAGCACAACCCGGTCGCCGGCTTCGTCGCCATGGCTCTCGCGATGATCGTCTCGATCACGCTGTTCTCCAACCAGACGGAGTACGTCGGCTGGGTGCCCAAGCACCACCCGGGCTTCGGTGACATCACCTTCGAGGTCGGCTTCGTCATCGCCGCGCTGGTCTACTGGGCGATCTACTCGATCGAGAAGTCGCGTCGCCCCGAGCCCGACGAGGTCCTCGTCCTCCCGAGCTGACCGGCGCGGCCCCCAGCCGGTCCCGCCCACCCCGTCGAGTGGGCGGAATCGGGGATCCGCTGGGCAGAGTCGGTCACCCGCGGAGGAAGTCGACCGACCGCTCGACGCCGTGCCAGGTCACCGTCGTGCTCCGAGGCTGCGTGCGTGCCACGACACGGCCGGCGCGCAGCACCAGGGTGCGGGGCGCCTGCAGGCGCAGCGCGTCGACGTCGGTCGGGGCGTCGAAGACCACGAGGTCGGCGGGGCTGCCGACGTCCAGCCCGTAGCCGTCGAGCGCCAGGGCGCGGGCCGGGTTCACGGTGACCATCTCCAGCAGCTGGTGCAGCTCGGCGTCGCCGCTCATGTGGCCGAGGTGGGCGAGCACGAACGCGGCCTGCATCGGGTCCCCGTGCCCGAGCGGGTACCACGGGTCCATCACCGAGTCGTGCCCGATGCAGACGTTGACTCCGGCCGCCATCAGCTCCTTGACCCGGGTGTGGCCGCGCCGGATCGGCCCGGTGTCGAAGCGCCCCTGGAGCACGGCGTTGTCCAGCGGGTTCGTGACCATGTGCAGCCCGGCCCGGGCGATGTTGCGCACCAGTCGGTAGGCGTACGCCGCGTTGTAGGAGTGCATCGCGGTCGTGTGGCTGGCCGTCACCCGCCCCGACATCCCGCGCCGCAGCGTCTCGGCGACCATCGTCTCGACGAAGCGTGAGTGGTCATCGTCGGTCTCGTCGCAGTGGATGTCGACGAGGAGCCCGAACTCGTCGGCCAGGGCCATCGCGAACTTCACCGACTCGACGCCGTCCTCGCGGGTCAGCTCGTAGTGCGGGATCGCGCCGACCACGTCCGCGCCCAGCTCCACGGCGCGGCGCATGAGGCTAGGACCGTCGTCGAAGCCCAGGATCCCGAGCTGGGGGAACGCGACGATCTGCAGGTCGACCATGCCGCGTGCCTGCTCCCGGAGCTCGACCATCGCCCGCAAGGCGGTCAGCTGCGGGTCGCAGACGTCGACGTGCGTCCGTACGTGCTGCACGCCGTGGGCCAATTGCCAGCGCAGCACCTCCCCGGCGCGGGCGGTCACGTCCTCGACGGTGAGGTCCTTCACCCGGTCCGCCCACACCGCGATGCCCTCGAAGAGCGACCCGCTCATGTTGGGTCTCGGCTGGCCGACGGTGAGCACCGCGTCGAGGTGGATGTGCGGCTCGACGAGCGGCGGGGTCACCAGCGCCCCGCCCAGGTCGAGCACCTCCCGCGCCCTGGTGTCAGGCGTCACCGCCACGACGCGCCCGCCGTCGACCCCGATGTCGACCGGGTCCTGCGCGCCGACCGGTCGCGCCGTTCGCAGCAGGAGGTCGATCTCGGGCGCGGTCACGCCGCCGCCTCCGCGACGAAGGCCGCCAGGGCGCGCCGCAGGGCCACGCCCAGGCGGTCCGCGCGGACGTGCATCTCGGCCTTGAGGTCGAGGGGGAACGTGGGGGCGTCCATCACGACCTGCAGGGCGAGGTCCTCGGCGAGCACGGCCTCCTCGAAGGCGACCTCACGAGCCACCACCTGGGCGTCGGGGTCGGCGACGCCGCCGATCCCGTGCAGCAGCATCTTCGTCCAGATCAGCGTCGAGCCCTCGTCCTCCGGGGTGGCGAGGAAGAGGATCGTCTTGACCGCCCCGGCGTCGAGCTCCTCCAGCCGCAGCAGCAGCTGGAACGGCGCGCGGTAGACATAGGTCGCGCGGCGCCGCTGCCGGACCGGGCGCAGGCCGGCCACCACCCCTGGGTCCTCCGGGTTGTCGAAGTCCTGCACCTGGACGCTTCGGAAGCCGTTCGGCTCCTCCACCACCTCATAGGCCGGCACGACCTCGACGTCCGCGCCGAAGGTCGCGGCGTGGACGAACGGGAAGTGCGCCACGTCGAGGAAGTTGTCCGCGACGGCACCGCAGGAGACGCCGGTACGTGCCGGCGGCAGCCAGGCGCCGACGAAGTCGCGGTCCTCGACGTCGGGCTCGTCGAACAACGGGACGAGCGGGGGCTCCAGGGCGACGTGGACCAGGCCCCAGCGCTCGGTGATCGCGTGCACCGGCGGGTCCGCGGTCCAGCCGCCGGGGCCGCGACTCAGCGTGAGGTCGCGCCCGAGCAGCCGTACCTCGACGGTCTGCCCCGGTGCATCGGCCTCGAGCACCGCGTGCCAGGCCCTGGCGAGCGCGGGATCGGTGTTCCCGAGACCCGCCCGCACCACGGCTCGCCCCCCCGCCGGCGTCGCCTGCGCCCAGACCGCGCCGTCCCGCTCCACGACCCGCGGCGCGTCGGGCAGGTGCGCTCCTCGCGGCACGTCGGCGTCGCCCATCGAGGGGACACGCAGGCACCGGCCGTCGAGGGAGAACTGCCATCCGTGGTACGGACAGGTCAGCACCCCGTCCGCGAGACGCGCCGCGTCGAGGGGCACCAGCCGGTGCGGACAGCGCGCCGAAAGGAGGACGGGTGGCCCGTCGTCGCTGCCACGAAGCAGCGTGTACGGCGTCCCGCCGACGTCGACGCGGCTCGGACGGGTCGTCACATCGGCCGACGCGGCCACCTTGATCCACGGGTCCACCGGGCCATCCTCTCCCTCGACCCGGCCGCCGCCCAACGCGGCGGCCCGGCTCCGGCGCTCTAGGCTGGTCGGCGATGACCGACCTGTGGGCCGCACCCGTCGCCGAGGGTCCCGTCGACGCCGTCGTGACGCTGCCAGGGTCGAAGTCCGTGACCAACCGAGCCCTCGTGCTGGCCGCCCTGGCCGACTCGGCCTCGCTCATCAGGCACCCGCTGCGCGCCCGCGACACCGAGCTGATGGCCGAGGGGCTGCGCCGGATGGGTGCCGAGGTCGAGGGAGAGTCGGCATGGGCCGTGCAGCCCCGACGGATGCACGGCGCAGACGTGGACTGTGGCCTCGCCGGCACCGTGATGCGCTTCCTGCCGGTCGTCGCCGGTCTGGCCGACTCCGACGTGCGCTTCGACGGGGACCCCCGAAGCCACGAGCGTCCGATGGGTCCGCTCGTCGACGCGCTGCGAACCCTCGGCGTGGAGGTCGACGACGACGGCCGTGGGGCGCTGCCGCTCACGGTGCGGGGACGCGGCTTCGTCAAAGGCGGCACCGTGACGCTGGACGCATCCGCGTCCTCGCAGTTCGTGTCTGCGCTGCTCCTGGTGGGCCCCCGCTTCGACGAGGGACTCGAGGTACGGCACCAGGGACCCCCCATGCCGTCGGCCCCGCACGTCCGGATGAGCGTGTCGATGCTGCGTGCGGCCGGAGGCGTGGTCGACGACGACACCCCGGACGTGTGGCGCGTCGCGCCCGGCCGCCTGGTGGGGCGCGACCTCGACGTGGAACCCGACCTGTCCAACGCCGCACCGTTCCTGGCCGCCGCGCTCGTCACCGGAGGACGCGTCACCATCCCCGGCTGGCCGTCCGGCACGAGCCAGGCCGGGGACGCGCTGCGGGAGCTGCTGGCGTCGATGGGGGCCAAGGTGTCGTGGGGGGCGGACGGCCTCACCGTGAGCGGAACGGGATCCGTCGCCGGCATCGACGCCGACCTGCACGATGTCGGCGAGCTGACCCCCACCCTGGTGGCCCTCGCCGTGCTGGCGAGCTCTCCGTCCCGCCTGCGCGGCATCGCCCACCTTCGCGGGCACGAGACAGACCGACTGACCGCCCTCGCCGAGGCCTTCGGCGGGCTCGGAGCCGAGGTGCGCGCCAGCGAGGACGGGCTGGAGGTGCGGCCGCGCCCCCTGCACGGAGGGCCGTTCCCGACCTATGACGACCACCGGATCGCGACGGCGGGAGCGGTCGTCGGGTTGGTCGTGCCCGGCGTCCAGGTGGTCGACGTCGCGACGACCGCGAAGACGCTGCCCGGGTTCGTCGACCTCTGGCTGCACATGCTCGGCCGCTGACCCGGCCATGCCGCGCCGATCCGACCTCGACGAGGACGACGTCCGGGTACGTCCCGGCCGGGCGAAGTCGCGAGCCCGTACCAAGGACCGCCCGGCTCACGGCAGCGCGGTGGAGGCCGTGGTCCTCACCGTCGACCGGGGCCGCTTCACCTGCCTGGTGCTCGACCCCGAGTCCGACGCGCACGGTCTCGAGGTCGTCGCGGTCAAGGCCCGCGAGCTCGGCCGCAGGGGGATCGTCGTCGGTGACCGGGTCGCCCTCGTCGGTCACGTGTCCTCGGACCCCGACGCCCTGGCCCGCGTGGTACGCGTCGAGCCACGGCGCTCCGCGCTGCGGCGCAGTGCCGATGACACCGACCCGGTGGAGCGCGTTCTGGTCGCGAACGCCGACCAGCTCGCCATCGTGACCGCCCTCGCCGACCCGGCACCCCGCGTCGGCCTGATCGACCGCTGCCTGGTCGCCGCCTACGACGCCGGGCTGCGACCGCTGCTGGTCCTCACCAAGGCCGATCTCGCGGGACCCGAGGCGCTGCTCTCGACCTATGCCGCCCTCGACGTCGCCCACGTCGTCGTCACGAAGGGCGGTGACCTCACGGCGCTACGCGAGCGACTTCTCGGCCGCGTCACCGTCCTCGTCGGCCACAGCGGGGTCGGGAAGTCGACCCTCGTCAACGCCCTCGTCCCCGGGGCAGACCGCTCGACCGGCCGGGTCAACGCGGTCACCGGACGCGGCCGGCACACCTCCTCCTCCGCGCTCGCGCTGCCCGTCCCGGGCATGGCGGACACCTGGGTCGTGGACACGCCCGGGGTGCGCTCCTTCGGGCTCGCGCACGTCGATCCCTCTCGGGTGATCCACGCCTTCCCCGACCTGCAGGCGGGGACCGACGGCTGCCCGCGAGCCTGCTCGCACGACGAACCGGACTGCGCCCTGGACGCCTGGGTCGCCGCTGGGTGGGCGGCGCCCGAGCGGCTGGCGTCGCTGCGCCGGCTCCTGCGCACCAGGGAGGAGCCGCGCCTCGAGGAGCCCGAGGGCTCCTGAGACTCACTGGCGGTGGTCGGTCGCCTGGACGATCGGGCGCCACACGGCCCGGGAGCCGGCATCGCCGGTGTAGGCGACCCACCCCGTCGCGAGGGCGCAACAGGCGACGGCGACGGCGCACGCGACCAGCCGCGCCCCCGGCGACGGCGGCGACGCAACGGGTTCGGGCGGTGAGGAGCGCAGGCTGAGGTTGCCCATCCGCTCCTCGACGACGAACCACACCCCGGCCGCAGCCGCGGCCAGCAGCACGAACCAGACGACCCACACGCCGAGGTGAGCGTGGTGCTGGATCGCCGGGGACGCGCCGATCCGGGCGCGAAGCGCCCGCCCGGACTGGACCGCGACGAGCGAGGCGAGCAGGGCGATGACGAGGAGCACGAGGATCGGCACCGCGAGACGCTCCCGCCAGGTCCGGCTCGCCGCGGCGACGAGCACCCCGAGGAAGGCCAGCGGCACGAGCACGACCACGGCGTGCACGACGAGGATGTGGACCGGCAGGCCGGTGACCGTGTCGAAGATGCTCGCCGGCATGTCGCTCCTTCGTCCGGGCGGTTGGGCGCCGAGGGTGGGCGCGCTGTCCTAGATCGGCACGGTCCCCCCGGCGCGCCAGTAGACACCGCGCTCGCGGTGCAGGAAGCCCTCGTCGACCAGGGCGCGCCGAAGGGCCGGGTAGTCCGGGTGGAACTCCCGCAGCCGCTCGTCGACCTGGGCCTCGAGGTAGTGCAGTCCCGGGACGAACTCCTGGGCGAGCCGGTCGAGGACCACCAGCCGCTTGGAGCGCTTGGCGGGGAGCCGCACGAGCCGGCCGTCCACGAAGAACGCCCGCTCGATCTTCACGATGTCGAGCCTGCCGTGGTTCAGCCTGCCCATGGACGCCCAGCCTGCCACGCTCGATAGGGTCCCGGACCGTGGACGAGGCGACCTCCTCAGCGACCCATCACGACGACCTCGAGCTCGCGCTGGCCCTCGCCGACGAGGCCGACGCCCTCACCCTCGAGCGCTTCCTCGCCCAGGACCTGGTGGTCGAGACCAAGCCCGATCTCACCCCGGTCACCGACGCCGACCGCGCCGTCGAGCGTCTGCTGCGCGGGCACCTGGCGGCGAGGCGCCCCGCGGATGCGGTGCAGGGCGAGGAGTACGGCGCCGACGGCGACCCCGACACCGGGCGGGTGTGGGTCCTGGACCCGATCGACGGGACCAAGAGCTTCGTCCGCGGGGTGCCCGTCTGGGCGACCCTGATCGCTCTGCTCGTCGACGGGCTGCCCGTCGTCGGCGCGGTCTCCGCTCCCGCGCTGGGGCGCCGCTGGTGGGCCGCCTCGGGAGCGGGGGCCTGGACCGGGGGGGCCCTGGTGGAGACACGGCTCATCCACGTGTCCTCCGTGGGGGTGATCGCGGACGCCTCGGTCTCGGTCAGCGACCGCCGTGGCTGGGCCGAGGTCGGCCGGCTGGCCGGTTTCGAGACCCTGCTCGAGGCGGCCTGGCGCGCCCGCGCCTACGGCGACTTCTGGTCCCACATGCTGGTCGCCGAGGGCGCGGTCGACGTCGCGGCAGAGCCGGAGCTCTCGCTGTGGGACGTGGCGGCCCTGGTCCCGGTGGTCGAGGAGGCGGGCGGGCGGATCACCGGCTGGGACGCCTCTCGGTGCACCGGCCCCACCGGTGGGATCACGACGAACGGGATCCTGCACGAGCAGGTCCTGTCCGTGCTGGCCGGCGCGGCCTCCTAGGTTCCTCGCTCAGCCGGCCGCGACCTCGCGGCGCAGCGCGCTGATCGCCTCCAGGTCCCAGCCGGGTCGCGGCAGCGAGGAGAGAAGCAGCTTCGTGTACGGGTGCTGGGGGTCGCTGAGCAGCTGGGCGGTGGGCCCCTGCTCGACCACTCGCCCCCGGTGGAGCACCAGCGCCTCGTCGCACACGTAGCGCACGACCGCCAGGTCGTGGCTCACGAACACCAGCCCGATGCCGGTCTCCCGCCGGATGTCGGCCAGCAGGTTCAGCACCTGGGCCTGCACAGAGACGTCGAGGGCCGACACCGCCTCGTCCAGGACGAGCACGCTGGGGGCGACCGCCAGCGCTCGCGCGATGGCCACTCGCTGCCGCTGGCCGCCGGAGAGCGCCCGTGGCAGGGCAGCGGCCTCGCGGGCGCCCAGCCCCACCTGGTCGAGCAGCTCGGCGATGCGCCGGGCCCGGCTCGAGCGGTCGAGCCGGGTGTGCAGCCGCAGCACGGCGTCGAGGCAGTCGTCCACGGTCACCCGAGGGTCCAGGGACAGGTACGGATCCTGGAAGACGATCTGCACCGCACGAGCGCGCGCCAGTCTCTCGGAGCGCCGGCGGGCGTCGAAGGCCAGCGGGCGGCCCTGGATGACCACCTCCCCCGCGTCGGGGCGCTCCAGGCCCACCAGCAGACGAGCGGTCGTGGACTTGCCGGACCCCGACTCCCCCACGAGGCCGACGCTGCCACCGGCGTCGACACGGAAGGACACGTCGTGCACGGCGCGCACCAGCGTCGCGCCGCTGCGGTAGGTCTTGGTGAGGCCGACGGCCTCGAGCAACGGGCTCACGGACGACCCTCCTCGAGGCTGCCCAGCCGGACGAGGTCACCCGTGGAGAGCTGGGCCCGCGGGCAGGCCACCTCGTGGCCGGCGCTGCCCGTGACCGGCTCGAGGCCGGGTCGAAGGGACAGGCACGGATCTGGAACGGCGAGCGGGCAGCGCGCGGCGAAGGCGCACCCGGGCGGGTCCTCGAGCAGGCCGAGTGGCGTGCCCGGGATCGGGACGAGCCGCTCCTGGGCGCCGTGGATGTCCGGCGTCGAGGCGAGCAGGCCCACCGTGTAGGGATGCCTCGGCTCGGAGAACAACCGATGGGCCGGGGCGGCCTCGACGACGCGTCCGGCGTACATGACATAGACCCTGGTGCACACCGCCGAGGCGAGGTCGAGGTCGTGGGTGATGAAGAGCATCCCCATGCCCCGCTGGGCCTGCTGACGGGTGAGGATCGCGAGGATCTCGGCCTGGGTGGTGACGTCCAGAGCCGTCGTCGGCTCGTCGCAGAGGAGCAGCGCTGGCTCGGTGGACAGCGCGGCAGCGATCATCACTCGCTGGAGCATGCCCCCGGAGAGCTCGTGCGGGTGCTGGCGAAGATGTCGGGGCGGGTCGGGCATCCCGACGGCAGCCAGCAGCTCGACGGCCCGCTCGGTGGCGGCGCCCTTGGACCAGCCGCGGTTCAACCGCAGGGACTCGGTCATGAAGTCGCCCACCGTGCGCATCGGGTTGATCCCGGCCCGCGGGTCCTGGAAGACCATCGACACGGTGGACGAGCGCAGGGTGCGCAGCTGCGCCGGGGCCGCGGAGCCGACGTCGACGTTGCCCACGAGCACCCGACCGGCCACCTCCGACCCGGACGGTGTGAGCCCGAGCACCGCCCGCGCGGTCACCGACTTGCCCGACCCCGACTCACCGACCAGGCCGACGATCTCGCCGGCCTCCACGGTCAGGTCGACCCCGTCGAGGATGGGACGGCGCGCCCGGCCGGGAAGCCGCACCGACAGCCCGTAGATCGACAGCAGCGCCATCAGCGTTCCCTTCGCGCGATGCGGTCGCCGATCTCTTCGCCGACGACGTTGAACGCCACGACGACGACGACGATGGCCACGGCCGGTGCGATCGCGGACATGGGCTGACCGGAGAGGACCGCACCTCGACCCTGTTCGACCATGGCGCCCCAGTCGGGCGTCGGAGGCTGGACGCCGAGCCCGAGGAAGGACAGCGCAGCGAGGTCGAGGAGCGCGTAGCCGAAGTTCAGCGTGGACTGCGCGAGCACCGTCGAGGACACGTTCGGCAGCAGTCGCCTCGTCGCGGTGTACGTCGGCCCGAAGCCCTGGACGCGGTAGGCGGCGACGTACGGCTGCGTCTTGCCCTGCACGACCAGGCTGCGGGTGAGCCGAGCGACGAAGGGCAGATAGGCGACTGACATCGCGACGACCGGCGCCGTCATGCCCTTGCCGAACAGGGCCACGACGAGGATCGCGAGGAGCAGTCCCGGGAAGGCGAACAGGATGTCGAGGACCCGCGACAGCACCAGGTCGACCCAGCCGCCTCGCCAGCCGGCGAGGAGTCCGACGACGATCCCGAACACCGTGGAGAGCACGACCACGAACAGCGGACCGACCAGGCTGGTGCGCGCACCGAACATCACCCGGGACAAGGTGTCGCGGCCCGACTCGTCGGTGCCCAGCAGGTGCTGCAGGCTCGGGCCGGACAAGGCGTTCGACAGGTCCGTGGCGTTCGGGTCGTAGGGCGCGAGGACGGGAGCGAACAGCGCGATCAGCACGAAGCCGATGAGGATCGTGACGCACGTCCAGAACAGCCAGCTTCCGCCGAAGTCGCGCACCGCGCCGAGCCGGCCGACGCGGGGCGTCTCGATCGCGACGCTCATCGGGCCGCGTCACCTGCCTTCACCCGGGGGTCGATCAGCGGGTACGCCAGGTCGACCACGAAGTTGATGATCACGAAAGCGGCGACGACGAGGAGCACGAGCGCCTGGACGACGGGGAAGTCGAGCTTGTCCACCGACGCCACGAGCAGTGAGCCGATGCCGTCGAGGCCGAAGGCGGTCTCGACCACCGCACTGGACACGAGCAGCCCTGCCACGAGCAGCCCGGAGATCGTGAGGATCGGCCCACCGGCGTTGCGCAGGACATGCCGGCGCACGACCGTCCTCCTCGCCAGCCCGCGGCTCAGGGCGACCTCGACATGCTCTCGGCTCAGCACGTCGAGCATCGACGACCGGGTGATGCGCGCGACCAGCGCGATGAAGGTCAGAGACAGTGCGATCGCCGGCAGCGTGAGGTGGTAGAGCCGGTCCACGGGGCCCTGGCCCGCGCCGAACGTGGGGAACAGGCCGAGGCGCACCGAGAAGAACGAGATCAGCACGATCGCCGCGGCGAAGGAGGGGATCGCGGCGAAGAACGTGACGACGACCAGGACCGCCTTGTCGCTGCTGCGCCCGGCGCGAAGCGCTCCGAGGATCCCGGCACCGAGACCGACGACGAGGATGATCACCGCCGACAGCAGGACGAGGGAGAAGGTGGTCGGCAGTCTCGACGCGATGAGCGTGGAGACGTTCTCGCGGTACTCCAGCGACCGGCCGAAGTTACCGTGGAGCACGCCGGCCAGCCAGTGGACGTACTGGACGAGGAACGGCTGGTCGAGCCCGTACTGCTTCTTGATCGCCGCGATGGTCGCCGGCGACGGGCTGCGCCCCTGGATGAGGAAGTCGATCGGGCTCCCGGGGACGACGTACAGCGACGCGAACACCAGGAACGAGGTGACCAGCAGGGTGAGCATCAGCCCGAGCAGTCGCCAGACGACGAACGTCGCGGTGCGGGGAGGCGCGACCCCGGCACCGTCGAGGCTCACAGCGTCGGTCGCCACGTCGCGTCGCCCCACCGAGGCTGCTGGCGCTCCAACGCGGCGCCGAGACGGAAGACGGTCCGGTCGTCGTAGGTCCGACCGACGATCTGCACGCCGGTGGGCACCCCGTTGCTCGCCAGGCCGCTCGGCACCGACAGCACCGGGACCCGGCCGATCACGTTGAACGGGATCGTCATGAGGGCGTCCTCCCACGCGTGGTCCCCGCCGTCGATGCGCACCACCGCGTCGACGTAGTCGTCGCCGGCGACCAGCCCCTCGGTGCCTATGGTCGGGCAGAGCAGCGCGTCATGGGAGTCGAGCAGGTCGCCGAGCGGGCGGTAGACCTCGGTCTCGGCGGCCAGCCCCGCGAGGCGTGAGGCGGTGTCGCCGTGTGCCGTCGCCCGGGCGGCGAAGGCTCGCGTGTACGGCATGAGCAGCTCGGCGTCGTCCCCGGCGATGCTGTCGACGAAGGCACCGAAGATGGAGCCGAAGTGCGCCCACGCGGCGGCCAGGATCACCTCCCGTCGCCACGGGAGCTCCACCTCCTCGACGTGCACGCCGGCTCCGCGCAGGGCGTCCGCGGCGGCTCGGGTGTTCGCCTCGACGACGGGCTCGACCGGGAAGTCGCCCAGGCGCACGCAGAGCGCGACCCGCATCCCCTCGACCTGGTCGTCGACCTCGCCGAGGTGGTAGGTCGGGCGGAGCGACGCCTGGTCGCCCGCCCACGGCCCGGCGAGGACGTCCTGCAACCGGGCGACGTCGGCGACGCTGCGGCCCATCGGGCCGTCCGCGCAGTAGCTGTCCAGGTTGAACGGCGCGAGCCCCGGGATCCGGCCGAAGGGAGCCTTGAAACCGACCACACCGCACAGCGAGGACGGGATGCGGATCGAGCCCCCGATGTCCGAGCCGGTGGCGAGGACGGTGGTGCCCGCGGCCAGCGAGGCGCCCGCGCCCCCGGACGAGCCGCCCGGGGAGAAGGCCGTGTTCCACGGGTTGCGGGTGACTCCCCAGAGCTTCGAGTGCGTGAACGGCGCGCACGAGAACTCAGGAGTCGTGGTCCGCGCGTGCACGACCGCACCGGCCGCGACGACCCTGCTGACCACTGGGTGGGTGACGTCGGCGACGACACCCTGCTCGAGGAGGGATCCCTCCTCGATGAGCCGTCCCGCGATGGGCTGCTCCTCCTTCAGGGCCAGGGGCACTCCCTCGAGCGGACGGATCTCCGCGTCGCGGTCGCGGTAGCGTCGCTCGGACTCGCGCGCGGCGACGTAGGCCTCCTCCCGCATCTGCTCGGTGAAGGCGTTCACGTCCGGCTCGACCTCGTCCGCCCTCGCGAGGACGGCGTCGAGCACCTCGACGGGCGACAGGTCCCCGCGACGGAACCTCGCCAGCGCCTCGGTCGCGGAGATGTAGTGGAGGTCGTTCACTTCGCGGCCCCGATCGTCGCGGCCCAGGGGTAGTAGAGGAAGTTGATCGACGGCGAGACGCCGGTGATCCGCTTCCCGAGCCACAGCGACGTCGGCGCGGTGAAGAGGGGCAGCCAGGGCAGCTCCACCTGGCTGATCTGCTGCGCCTTCGCCGTGTACGCCGAGCGCTGGACCGGGTCGGCGGTCGCGATCGCGTCGTCCACCGCTGCGTCGAAGGCCTTGTCGGACCAGGAGCCGTAGTTGCTGAACTCACCGGTGCGCAAGACGCCGTACATGTCCAGCGGGTCGCCGATCGAGACGTACCAGGCGGTCATGAACAAGTCGATCCCCTTGCGAGCCGCGGGGTCACTGAACAGCGCGGTGTACTTGTCCGGGGCGATCGTGCGGATGACGGGGTCGAGGCCGATCGCCTTCGCGGCGGCCGCCGTCGCCTGGGCGACGATGTCCGAGTCCGCCGAGATCGGGCTGGTCGCGATGACGACCTTCTGCCCGTTGACGCCCGCCTGGGCCGCCAGGGCCTTGGCCTTGGCGACGTCGTAGGGGTAGCTCGCCAGCCCGGCGTAGTAGGAGTCGACGGTGGCCGGGGGGACGCCGACCCAGTCGCTCCTGGTGACCAGTGAGTCGGCGAGGTCGCCGACACCCTGCTCGCCGGCCTTGATGATGCCCTGCCGGTCGGTCGCCATGAGCAGTGCCTGACGGACGCGCTTGTCGCTGAGGACTCCCTTGAGGTTGCTGACGATCTCGTCGACCACGGTGGTGTTGGTGCCGAAGTAGAGGCTGCCCTGGCCGCCGTTCTTCAGCTGCGCGTATGCGTTCGGCGGCACCTGCCAGCCGCCGTCGACCTCACCGGACTGCCACGCGTTGATCCTCGTGTTCGGGTCCTCGAGGAACACGAACTTCACCTGTGCCGCCTTGGCACGCAGGGTGGGGTCCCAGTACTGGTCGAAGCGCTTGAGGACGATGCTCTGCCCGGGCGTCCAGGAGGAGAGCGCGAACGGTCCCGTGCAGTTCACGCCGGTGCTCGGGTTCCCGTAGTTGGCGCCGTCCTTGGCCAGCGTCGCGGCCGACTCCACGGTGCCGGGCGTGACCGCCATGTACTGGTTGAAGGTCGCGTCGGGTCGGGAGAGGGTCACCGTGACCTGGTAGGGCCCCGTCTTCTCGATCGACTTCACATTGCGGAAGACGCTCGCCCAGTAGGAACCGACCTTGGGGTTGAGGTTGTACTTCAGCGACGCGACCACGTCGTTCGCGGTCATGAGGGTGCCGTCGTGGAAGTGGACGCCCTGCCGGATCGTGTAGACCCACGTCGTCGGATCGGGGTTCGCCCACTTCGTCGCCAGACCTGGCGAGTACGACAGGTCGGAGTTCCAGCGCAGCAGGCTCTCGCAGACGTTGGACAGCACCGTGTTCGGCGGGTAGTCGAAGGCGTAGGCGTAGCTGAGCGAGAGGGGCTCGGCGTACAGCGACCACGTGAAGGAGTCGATGTCCCCCGCCGGTGCCGGAGTCTGCGCGGTCAGCTGGTACGCGCTGTCGCCGGACACGGACGACGATGCGCCCGCCCCACCGGAGGAGCTCGCGGTGCCGCTGCACGCGGCCAGCAGGACGGTCGCCGCGGCGACGGTGGCCGCCGCGGCGAGGCGGCGCCCGGGGGCGAATCTGGTCAACATTCCTCCAGCGGGGTCAGCGGTCGAGGTCACGAACGCATCGGTCAGGAGATCGGGTCGAGGGGGGCGTCGTCGCGGGCGAAGACTCGGGCGCCCTCGACATAGGTCTGGCGAACCCGGGCGTCGGAGATGAGCTCGCTCGGGTGGGCGAAGGGGTCGCGGTCGAGGACGACGAGGTCGGCGTCCATGCCTTCGCGCAGCCGGCCGGTCAGCTCCTCCTGGTGGTTCACCCAGGCCGAGCCGGCCGTGTAGGCCGTCAGTGCGGTGGCGAGGTCGAGCGCGTTGCGGGCGTACAGGGGCTCCGCGTCCGGCCCGGCGCCCGGCGTGCGCCGGTTGACCGCGACGTGCACGCCGGCCAGCGGGTCGGCGCTGCTCACCGACCAGTCGCTGCCGGCGGCGATCCGTGCCCCCGCGCGTTCGAGGTCGCCGAACGGGTACTGCCAGGAGGCCCGGCGCTCGCCGAGGAACGGGATGGTGAGCTCGTCCATCTGCGGCTCGTGGGCCGCCCACAGCGGCTGGATGTTGGCGACGGCGTCGAGCAGGGCGAAGCGCCCGAGGTCGTCGGGATGCACCACCTGGAGGTGGGCCAGGTGGTGGCGGCCCTCGCCCGGCCCGTTGCGCCGGTACGCCGCCTCGAGCGCGTCGAGCGCCTCGCGCACCGCGCGATCGCCCAGGGCGTGGAAGTGCACCTGGAAGCCCGCGGCATCCAGTGCCGTGACGTGCTCTCGCAGCGCGAGGGGGTCGACGAAACTCAGGCCCGCGTTCGCGGTGCGGCAGCCGCATGCGTCGAGGTACGGCTCGAGCATGGCGGCAGTGAAGTTCTCGGCGACGCCGTCCTGCATGATCTTGACCGTGGTGGGCCGGAAGCGGCCGTAGCGACCCTCACCGCGCCGCTCGAGCAGCTCAGGCAGCTGCTCGAGCCCGCGCTGGCGGTCCCACCAGAGCGCGCCGACGACTCGGGCCCGCAGCTCGCCGTCCCTCGCCGCGTCGAGATAGACGGGCAGGATGTCCTGGTCGCCGAAGACCTCCCCGACCGCCGCGTCCTGCCAGCTCGTCACGCCGAGGGAGAACAGGTGGTCCTGCGCCGCGAGGAGCCCCTGACGCTGCTCCTGGGCGGTCACACCGGGAAGCAGGCCCGCCACCAGGGCGGCGGCACCCTCGTGCAAGGTGCCGGCGGGGAACCCGTCGGCCTCCCGCTCGACGCGCCCGTCCACCGGATCGGGTGTGTGCGGGCCGAGACCGGCGCGCTCGATGGCCGCCGTGTTGACCCACGCGCCGTGCCCGTCGCGGTTGGTGAGGTAGGCGGGACGGTCGGGCACGACCGAGTCGAGCAGCTGCCGGGTCGGCGTACCGGACGGGTAGTGGTCCATCGACCAGCCCGACCCGACGATCCACGGCAGGTCCGGGTTCGAGGCGGCATAGGCGGCGATGGCGGCGAGCGCCGCGTCGGCGTCGGCGCAGCCGTGGACGTCGCAGCGCAGCATCCCCACGCCCGCCATCACCGGGTGGACGTGGGCGTCCTGGAACCCCGGCAGGAGGAGCCCGCCGGCCAGGTCGACGACCTCGGTCCGCGGGCCGACGAGCTCGCCGACCTGCTCGTCGGTGCCGACCGCCAGGATCCGGCCGTCGGCGACGGCGAGCGCCCCAGGGTGGGAGGTCACCTGCCCGGGGCTGAAGAGTCGTCCACGGACGAAGACACGATCGGCGTTCACCCTGACCCTGGCCTCCTCGGCTGATGTCGGTCGGGTGAGGTTAGGTCAGCCCGCCTGAGGAGTCAACACTGTTGACTACATCGTTGACAAAGACGCTGGGCGCGGGCACGCTTCCCCTCCCGGCGAGCGACGCCGGATGGGCCAGGAGGAGGAGCTGACGTGGCCGACACGGCGGCACGACGACGGACGAGGCGGGCCCAGCTGGACCGCCGCACGATCGTCGACGCGGCCCTGCGGTTGGCCGCGACGGGCACGGCGGACGCGATCTCCTTCCGCAAGCTCGGGGCCGAGCTCGGCGTCGATCCCACGGCCATCTACCGGCACTTCCGGGGACGCGACGAGCTCGTCGAGGCCCTCATCGACGAGCTGCTGGTCACGGTCACCGCGGCGGCGCGCGAGGGCGACTGGCGCCGGCGACTGCTCGCGCTCGGCGTGTCGACGGTGGCCGAGATGACGGCTCACCCCTGCGTGGGCGTCGAGGTCGGCACTCGGTCCACCCAGGGCCCGGCGGAGCGCGACGCCATCGAGATCGTCCTCGCGGCACTCGACGAGGCCGGGCTCGACGAGGAGTCAGCAGTGCGCTTCTACGGTGTGTTCACCAGCTATGTCGTGGCCTTCGCCAGCGCCATGGCGGCTGGCCGCCTGACCGCCTCCGGCACCGAGGAGGACTACGACAACCGGTGGGTCGGTCCGCTCGCGCGCATCGATCCGCAGCGTCACCCGCACGTCGCGAGCTACGCCTCGGAGCTGATCCGGCTCACCGACGCCGAGGTGTTCGAGACCGGGCTCGCCGTGATCCTGGACGCCGCCGAGGCCGCCGGCGCCGCTAGGCGGGCCGGGCCGGCCTCCTGACGGGCGGTCTCAGCCGCCGGCCGGAGCCTCGGCCTCGCCAGGAGGCAGCCACCGACCGGTGCGCATGAGCAGGTCGAGGGCGCGCACCGCCGGGCTGGGGTCGTCCTCGTAGCCGTGCGCGTACCAGCGACGCCGGAAGTCATCGCCGCTGATCCCGAGCAGTCGGCTCGCCTCGACATCGATGAGGACCCGCAGGTCGACGGCCGGTGAGCGCAGGGCGGGCTCGGTCATGCCGTACAGCCTTCCCGCAGAACATGTGGGTCGCCTGGGACCGAGTGGTCGGGGCTGCCATCTGGGTCCCCGGCGGTTGAGCGCTCGCTCGAACCGAGCCTAGGAGGAGCCTCGCACCCCCACAAGACCTCGAGACCCTCGACCGGCCTCATGCCGCCGGCGACGGCGCGGCGTCCTGGCGGGCCGGCTCTGGCTCCGACGGGCGGCTGAACCGGGCCGGCCAGCGCACCAGCAGCGCAGGGGCGAGCAGGGTGGCGGCGAGGTCGAACCAGCCGTAGCCGCCTGCCGCCCCGGACGGCGGGTTGCCGATGGCCACCAGGCCGGTCGGGTCGTGCGGCTGCCACGCCCAGGTGCCCAGCCGCGTGCCCAGCAGCTCCAGGTAGGTCACGACGACGAACGCGCCGACGTAGAGGCCGCGGGAGCGACCGAACACGAAGAAGCCGAGCAGGCACAGGTACCAGAACGCTCCCAGCACGTCGAGGCGCGGGGCGAGCGGCGAGAGGCCCCAGAGCGCGTACGCCCCGCCGGCCAGGGCGGTCAGCCCGATGAGCGGCCGCAGGTGGCCGCGCACGTACGTGCTGCGCCCGATCGCCAGCGCGCCGAGGTAGACCAGCCCGTGGCCGGGCGGCACGAACCAGGGGACGTTGTGCAGCCGGTAGACGTACACACCGAGCCAGCCGGCGAAGGTGTACTCGACCGCGGTCGCGAACACCACGACGACCGCGGTCTGCATGCGCACGAGCGGGGTCTCTCGTCGCAGCAGCGCCACGAGGAGCAGCCAGGTGAGCAGCCCGAGGCCGTGCTGCTGGCTCAGCGAGGCGGTTCGGTCCAGCCACAGGACGGCCGGTACCCACACGAGGACGACGAGCGCGGGCACGGGCCCATCCTGCCGTGTCTTGCATGGACAGCGCGGCACGGCACCGCCACGATGTGCCTCATCAGTTCCTCGACCGGGGAGGCGGGAACGTGACGGACGTCAGAGCAGCGATGAACAGCGTCGTGCTGACCGTCGGGCCAGGGCACACGCTGCGCGAGGCGAGCCGGTCCATGATCGCGCGAAAGGTCGGCGCGGCCGTCGTGTCCGACCCCGACGGGGAGGGCGCCGGCATCATCACCGAGCGGGACCTCCTGCACGCCATCGCCGACGGCGGCGACCCCGACCGCGAGCTGGTCGGAGCGCACCTCACCAGCGACCTGGTCTACGCGGCGCCCGGCTGGACGCTCGAGCAGGCCGCGGAAGCCATGCTGCGCGGCGGGTTCCGTCACCTCGTGGTCATGGACGGCGGCGAGGTGGTCGGGATCCTGAGCGTGCGTGACATCGTCCGCCACTGGCACGCCGAGCGGGTGGCTCCCGTCTGACGGGCATTCGGGCAGGCGTCAGCGCGGGCTGACCCGCAGTCGTAGGCCGCCCTTCGGGTGGACGGTCACGGACGCGCGGGGGCGAGGGTCGGCGGCCGAGACCGGCTCGAGGACCCAGTGGCGCGCGATGCCGGCGAGCACCACGGTCGACTCCACGAGAGCGAGCTCTCGCCCGATGCACAGGCGCGGACCGGCGCCGAAGGGCAGGTACGTGCCGCGCGCCGGCACCGCGTCGAAGCGCTGCGGACGGAACTGCTCGGGCCGCACCCACGCCGCGGACCGCCGGTGCAGGGCCCACGGGGAGACCACCACGAGGGTCCCCGCGCCCACCGGTGTCCCGCAGACCTCGTCGTCGACGCGAGCCCGTCGCGAGATGACCCACGCGGGGGGATAGAGCCGCAGCGCCTCGTCGACCACCTGACGCGTCCACGGCAGCTGGTCGGGCGTGAGGCAGTCGGGGGGGAGCCGGTCGGTCTCGTCCGCGACCCGCGTCAGCACGTCCGGGTGCCGGGCCAGCAGGAACAGCGCCCAGGTGAGGGAGCTGGCCACCGTCTCGTGGCCGGCCACCAGGGTGGTGACGACCTCGTCCCGGACCGCCCGCTCGTCCAGCCCCGCCTCGCGCAGCCGTGGGACCAGGCCGGCGTCCCCGGAGGACGCGACGAGGCGCGCGGCCTCCTCGTCGAGGCGGCGGATCGCGGCTCGCAGGCGCAGGTTGCCCGGGGTCGGCACCCCCAGGGCGGGTGCGAGGGGGTTGCGCGCACGAGCGATCACCCGGTCCAGGGCCACGGCCACCGCGCGGACGAGGGAGGCGACCTCCCCCGCGGCCGCCCCCAGCAGGGTGCGGGTGACGACCTCGAGGGAGACGTGGCTCATCGCCGCCTCGACGTCCACCACCTCGCCGGGGACCCAGCCGGCGGTGACCGCGCCCAGGACCGTCGCCGTGGTGGCCGCGAGGGACTGGGTCGCTCGGTAGGCGGGCTGGCTGGCCCGGCGGTGCACGAGCCAGGCCTCGTCGTCATCAGTGGTGAGCAGGCCGTTGCCGGTCACGAGTGCGAGGGCGTCGTACTGGGCGGTGCGCTTGCCGTAGCGGCGGTGAGCGGCACGCAGCACGTGGTCGACCCCCTCGGGGTCGTTCATCAGCAGCACCGGACGGCGCGGCATGGGCAGCTCCACCACGTCACCGAGGCGGTCGAAGGTCTGCTCGAGGAAGCCCAGCGGGTCGGTCGCCATGCTCCAGGCATGCATGAGCATCCAGCGGCCGTCCGGTCGCGCCGCGGTGCTCACCGGCTCATGCAAGCACCCCTAGGCCGGTTCCGCGGCCAGCGGATGCGCCAGCACCGTCGAGACCTCCTCGGCCGGCAAGGCACCGG
>Ga0335071_10000872_pt1 | contig 32496 bp, 26 predicted proteins | sample Lox_Sample_15_FD_206724 | JGI IMG/M metagenome (GOLD analysis project Ga0335071, IMG submission 206724) | Soil microbial communities from Loxahatchee National Wildlife Refuge, Florida, United States - Lox_Sample_1.5 | ecosystem: Environmental > Terrestrial > Soil > Wetlands | place: USA...
CGTACGTGGAGGCGGCCGCCGATGCGGTGCTGTCAGGGCGTCCCGGGAAGGAGCGTGACTGTGCGAGCCCCCCGGGTGCCGCGATCAGGAGAGCGAGCAGGACGATGGTTGGTGGAAGAAGGCGTGTGCACATGAGACCCTCGCCGGTTGCGGAACATCAGAGGACACGAAATACTCCCATTTTCAGATATACAGTCTCAGGAACGGCGGGAAGCACGGGGTGGTCGGGCGCGGCGCCCCTCCATTCCAGAAGCTGCAGCCGCCGCCCCGCCGTGCGGGCCGCGCCGTCGACGATCTCCCGGAATACGTCGGGGAGAATGTGATGCGAGCATGATGCCGTCATCAGAACACCCCCTTCAGGGATCAGGGGAAACACGGCGCCGTGCAGGCTCCTGTAGCCTTTCCTGGCCGTCTGCACGTTCTTCCGGCTCCGCGTGAATGACGGGGGATCCAGGACTATGACGTCAAATTTCCTCCCTTCCGTCGCGAGTGCCTTCAGGGCGGCGAACACTTCGGCCTCGTCAAAGCTGGCGGTCGTGATATCGTTCAGCATCGCGTTCGCCCGCGCCCGCGCGACCGCCTCGGCAGAGATGTCGATGCCCAGGACCTCCGCGGCTCCCGCACGGGCCGCCGACAGCGCAAAGCCCCCGTCGTTGCAGAAGGCGTCGAGCACGCGCTGCGAGCGGCTGAATCGTTCGAGGACCGCCCGGTTTTCGCGCTGGTCCAGGAAGAACCCCGTCTTCTGACCCTCCCGCAGATCCACCGTGTAGCGTATCCCCCGCTCGCTGATCATCGTGGGAGAGGGCTCCCCAAACAAAACAGTCCTCCCCGCCGGAAGGTTCTCGAGGGCCCGCATGGGGGAATCGTTCCTGGCCAGGATACACGAGGGCTGAAACAGCTCCCGGAGCACGTCGCAGATCAGGGGGAGCCTCATGTCCATCCCGTAGGAGACCGTCTGGACGGCAAACTGGTCGTTGTACCTGTCGATCACGAGACCGGGGAGAAAATCCCCCTCCCCGTGGACGAGCCGGTACACTGTTTCGCCCGGGTACAGTCGCTCCCGGAGGTCGCGCGCGGCGCTGATGCGGTTCAGGAAGAAGGCGTGGTCGATGTCGACCACAGTGCCCGAAAGGAGACGGACGGCGATGAGGGAGTGGGGGTTGTACAGGCCGATGCCAAGCGAGAGCCCGCTCGCGCCGACGAGTTCAACCACGTCCCCCGCCGCCGGATTCCCCCGTGTCTCGCGGATTTCGTTGCTGAACGCCCAGGGGTGGCCGGCCACGATGCGCCGGTCTTCCTTGTTCTTCAGGATGACCTGCCGGGGGAGATGTGGCTGCTGCATAATGCAAGGTATTACAATGGGCCGCGAATTGCAAGGTTCCGCTTGCCAGTCATCGCGACCGCTCCCCCTCTGTCATTGCGAGGAGCGCTTCTCAGCGACGAAGCAATCTGACCAACGTTGATTGAAATTCCGCACCGCTATGGGTATATTACATGGCTATGAACAATCAGCCACAGGCAGGACAGCATGCGAACGGCCGCCGCAGCGTCGGCGGCGTGATCTTCGACATCGACGGAACGCTCACACGGACCAACGAGCTGATCTTTGCGACGTTCAACCACGTCATGGCGCGGCACTGCGGCAGGACGTACGAACCGCGGGAGATCATCGCGATGTTCGGCCCGCCCGAAGAGGGCGCGCTCCTTCCTCTCGTGGGCGAGGAACGGCTTCCCCTGGTGATGGACGAGCTGTGCGCGTACTACAAGGAGCACCATCACGCCATGGCGTCGCTCCACCGCGGCATGGAGGAGGTCCTCGCATTCCTCAGGGCGAAAGGCGTTCCGCTCGGCGTCTTCACCGGCAAAGGGCGCCGGACCGCAATGATCACGCTCGAGGCTCTCGGCATCACCGGCTACTTCGACATGATCGTCTCCGGGAACGACGTCTCCCGGCACAAGCCCGACCCCGAGGGGATCCGGAAATTTATCGCGGCATTTGACCTGCGCCCCGCCGACGTGCTCATGGTGGGCGACGCCCTGGGCGATATCACTGCCTCCCGGGGGGCAGGGGCGACGTCGGTCGCCGTGCTGTGGGATTCGTACGACAGGGAAAGGGTCCTCGGGGCGGGACCCGATCTGGTCTTTCACGACGTGGAAGGGCTGCTGACCTGGCTCAGGTCGAGCGCCCGCTTCCCGGGGGAGTGATCATGGATGCACATCAGGGCGGCGGGGCACCGCCGCTGCGCATCGGCGTTGCGGGTGTGGGCCACCTCGGCTCTCTGCATGCGAAAATGCTCGCGGACATGCCGGGCGTGCGCCTGGCCGCGGTGTTCGACGCCGACCCCGAACGGGGCGCGGCTGTTGCGGCGCAGTACGGGACCGTCTGCGCCCCGTCACTTGACGCGCTCCTGGACGCGGTCGACGCGGTCACGATCGCCACGACCACCGTGTCGCATGCGGACGTCGGGCTCAGGGCGCTGGAGCGGGGAAAGCACGTCTTCGTGGAGAAGCCGATCACGGAGACGATCGGGGAGGCCGGGAAGCTTTGTGCCGCGGCGGCGTCGCGGCATCTCCTGCTGCAGGTCGGCCATATCGAACGGTTCAATCCCGCCATCCTGGCCCTGGAGAAATATACGATCGCGCCGATGTTCGTCGAGTCGCACCGCCTCGCGCAGTTCAATCCGCGGGGGACGGACGTCGGCGTGGTGCTGGACCTGATGATCCATGACATCGACCTGATCCTGTCCTTCGTCCGCTCCCCGGTGCGCGCGGTGGAAGCGAACGGCGTTGCCGTGGTTTCCGACAGCGTCGACATCGCCAACGCGCGGCTGCAGTTCGAGAACGGGTGCGTGGCGAACGTGACTGCCAGCCGGATCTCCCAGCGGAAGATGCGCAAGATGCGTCTCTTCCAGCGGAACGGGTATATTTCGATCGACTTTTCGGAAGGGTCGGCGGAGGTCTTCCGCCTGGTGGGGGAGGACGAGCCCGAAGTGAAGGGGACGATGATGCTGGGAGAGCTCGGGTCGGGGAAGCACAGGCGGAAGATTGTCTACGAGCTGCCCGAGGTGAAGGAAGTCAACGCACTCCGTCACGAGCTGGCGCAGTTTGCGGATGCGGTCGTCACCGGCAGGCCGCCGGTGGTGAGCGGGGAGGACGGCAAGCGGGCGCTGGAGGTGGCGAGCGTGATTATGGAGAAGATCAGCCAGCAGTCGTTTGCGGTCTGATGGGTGCGCCTGCGGGGCATATGGACCTGTCGCACCCGCTCCTGGCGACGATCGGGGGCATTGCCGACCGTCTCGGGATCCGCGCCTGGGTGGTCGGAGGGTACGTGCGGGACGTTCTGCTGGGAAGGGCCGACAGCGACATCGACATCATCGTCATCGGGGACGGGATCGCCTTTGCCCGCGCTGTGGCCCAGGCGACGGGAACGGGACCCGTCGTGGCGTTCGAGAAGTTCGGTACGGCAATGCTCCCCACCGGGAGCGGCAAGGTCGAGTTCGTGGGGGCGCGCAAGGAGCGCTACGATCCCGCCTCGCGCAACCCATCCGTCGCCCCGGCAACGCTGGAGGAGGATCTCCTGCGGCGGGACTTCACGGTGAATGCGATCGCGGTGTCGCTGAACCGCGCTTCGTTCGGGCTCCTGGAGGACCCCCTGGGGGGGCGCGAGGACATCGTGCGCCGGCTCCTCCGCACGCCGCTGGATCCGGGCAGGACGTTTGAAGACGACCCGCTCAGGATGATGCGCGCGGCCCGCTTCGCGGCGCAGCTCGGCTTCACGATTGATCCGCCGGTCCGCGCGGCCGCCGCCCGGATGGCCGACCGGCTCTCCATCGTCGCCCCGGAACGCATCACCGGCGAGTTCATGAAGCTGCTCGCCGCACCTGAGCCGTCGGTCGGCCTCAGGCTGATGTTTGACACGGGGCTGCTCCACCGCGCGTTCCCCGAGATCGCGCAGATGGCGGGGGTGGACCAGCGGAGGGACCATCACCACAAGGACGTCTTTCTTCACACGTGCACCGTGGTGGACAACGTGGCGCGCGTCTCGGAGAGCCTCTGGCTCCGGTTTGCGGCGCTGGTGCACGACATCGCCAAGCCGCGGACGAAGGCGTTCCGTGAAGGAACCGGGTGGACGTTCCACGGGCACGAAGAGCTGGGAGCGCGGATGATGAAGAAAGTCTTCCAGAGGATGAAGCTCCCGCTGGAGCATCTCCCGTACGTGGAGAAGCTCATCCGGCTGCATCTGAGACCCATGGCGCTCGTGGACGATGGTGTGACCGACTCCGCCGTCCGGCGGCTGGTGTTCGAGGCGGGGAACGACATCGACGACCTGATGATCCTCTGCCGCGCCGACATTACGTCCAAGAATCCGGCCCTGGTGGCCCGTTACACTGAAAACTACGAGAACGTTCTTCGCAAAATCGGGGAGGTGGAGGAACGGGACCGCCTCAGGAACTGGCAGCCCCCTGTCAGGGGTGACGAGATTATGGCTGTCTGCGGCATCGGGGAAGGGAGGAAGGTCGGGGTCCTCAAAAAGGCGATTGAGGAGGCGATCCTTGACGGGCGTATCCCCAATGAGCACGACGCCGCCCTGGCATTTCTTCTCTCCATCAAAGACGGGATATTGGCCGAATAATCCTGCATTTATGAGGTTTTTGTCGAAACTTTACGCAACCACCATCGTTAAACAAGTACCGTCAGCAACCGCATCCCAGGAGCACTCTATGAGAGGTGTGAAACCAGCCGCAATAACCGCAGCGTTGTGCTGCGGGCAGATTCTCTACGGTCAGACGAACAATCTGACGCTCGACCAGGCGACGCAGGTCGCCCTGGAACACAACCAGACGATCGTCCAGGCAGACGCGAACGTGGGTGCGGCGCAGGCGGGTGTCATGTCCGCCTACGGCGGGTACCTCCCCAGCCTCTCCGCGAACGGTTCATGGGGCCGGTATGCGACCGACAAGGCCGCAAGCAGCACGACGAGTTTCGGGGGCGGGACGTTCGTCCTCCCCGCGAACAAGAGCACGATTAACCAGTTCTCGACCGGAATCAACGCGTCGTGGACGATCTTCGACGGGTTCAACCGCCAGGGGCAGGTGGGGCAGGCGACGTCCCGCTCCGTCTCCACGGAGCAGAACGCCTCGCGCACACGGCAGTCGATCGTCTTCCAGACGCAGAGCGCGTACCTGAACGTCCTGCGCAACGAGCAGCTCGTGAAGGTGACCGACGAGAACCTCAAGCGCGACAACCGCCAGCTCGAGCGGATCACGGAGTCTGCCAAGGTCGGGGCTGCGGCACAGGCCGACGTGTACCGGCAGGCTTCCACGGTCGCCGCCGATGAGTACTCGCTCATCCAGGCCCAGGCGACGTACGATAAGTCGAAGGCAGACCTGGTCGACCTGATCGGGCTCGACGTGGGGAGCGACTACTCGTTCAGCGACCCCTCGATTTCGCTCAACATCACGCAGGCCCAGCTTGATTCCGTGTCCGCCCTGTACGGCAACTTCCGGGATCTCCAGCAGCGTTCGCTGGCCGCGCGGCCCGACTACAGGAGCGCGCAGGAAACGCTGAACCAGGCCCAGTCGGGCGTCACATCCGCGAAGAGCTCGTATTTCCCGTCCCTCACCGCGAATGCCGGATACTCACTCGGCACCGCGGACCAGCTTGCCAACCTCAGCGACACCAGGACGCTCAACTGGGGCCTGCGCATCTCGTGGACGCTGTTCGACGGCTTCAACACGAACGCCAACGTCCAGTCGGCGGTCGCCAATCGCCGCATCGCGGAGATCTCCCTCGTGCAGGCGGAGCGGGACATCTATGCCCAGCTCAAGAAGGCGCTGCTCGATTTTGACGCCGCGCGCAAGCAGTACGAGGTGAGCCAGAAAGGGGTCACGTCCGCGACGGAAGACAGGAAGATCGCCGAGGAAAAGTACAACCTGGGAGCGGGCACGCTGCTGGACCTCCTGACCGCCAACGCGAACCTGGTGCAGGCCCAGGTGAACCTCGTGAACGCCGTCTACAACTATATTACGGCGAAGAAGAACGTGGACTACACCATTGGCGAGCGGTCATACTGACCGCTCGCGCCTGTCGGTTCCCTCACACAAGGAGCAAGGCGCATGGCATCCAACGGGAAGAAATCGCGTAAGAAGATCATCATTATCTCCGCAATCGTGCTCGTGGTGGCCGTGCTCGGCGTGGTCGTGTTCATGGGCAGCAAGAAGGAGCCCATCCTCGCGGTGAACGTCGAGAAGGTGACGTCGCGGACGCTGACGCAGGTCGTGACGGCTACAGGCAAGATCCAGCCGGAGATTCACGCCACGATTTCGCCCGAGGTGAGCGGCGAGATAGTCCTCCTCCCCGTCAAGGAAGGCTACCGCGTGAAGAAGGGGGACGTGCTCCTGAAGATCAAGCCCGATATTTACGTCGCGCAGCGCGACCAGTTCAAGGCCGGGCTCCAGCAGGTGAAATCGGCGCTCGTGAAAGCGGAAGCGGACTACCGGCGGGCGCAGGGACTCATGGCGAAGAGCCTCATCGCGCAGTCGGACTTCGACCAGGCCAGATCGGCCTATGAAGGGACGAAGGCACAGTACCAGCAGGCCGAGGCCTCCCTGAACCAGGCGGAAGAGAGCCTCCGGAAAACGACGATCACCGCACCCATGGATGGGACGATCAGCCAGCTCAACAACCAGCTGGGCGAGCGCGTGCTGGGTACCCAGCAGTTCCAGGGAACGAACGTCATGACGGTGGCGGATCTCTCCCATATGGAGGCCGACGTTGACGTGAGCGAAAACGACGTCACGCTCGTCCACATCGGGGATACCGCGCGGATTTCGATTGACGCGTTCCCGGACAAGAAGTTCAACGCGATCGTCTTCGAAATCGCCAACACGGGCACCACGAAGAACTCCGGTACGCAGGAGGAGGTGACCAACTTCACGGTCAAGATGCGCGTCGTGGACCCGGGCGTGACGCTGCGGCCGGGGATGTCGATGACTGCCGACATCGAGACAATGACGAAGCAGAACGTTCTCTCGGTGCCCATCCAGTCCGTGACAACTCGTGCCCCGAAGATGGAAATGAAGCAGGGACAGACGGACGGACAGAGCGGCATGGTCATGGCGTCCGGGCAGTCGCAGAAGACCCGGAACGAGAACAAGCCGAAGGAGATCGTGTTCGTGGTGGACAACGGCGTCGCGAAGGCGGTCCCGGTGAAGCGCGGGATTTCGAGCGACCAGTACGTCGAGATCGTCGAGGGAGTCAGCGAGGGGGCGCAGGTGGTGTCCGGGAGCTACAAGGCGATCAACCGCGAGCTGGAGGACGGCGCCAAGGTGAGGATTGAGGAGGCGCACAAGGCCGGACCCGGGCAGCCGGGCCAGGCATCCTGACACAGCATTCCCAACGGCACACGGGGTACGAACGATGGACTTGATCATCGAGCTGAAAAACATCGTCAGGACGTACGACATGGGCGGGGCCGAGGAGGTGATGGCCCTGCGGGGAGTCTCGCTCGCCATTGGTCGGAACGAGTACGTCGCGATCATGGGCCCTTCCGGGTCGGGCAAGTCCACGCTGATGAACATCATCGGGTGCCTGGACACGCCTACCTCGGGACAGTATCTCTTCAACGGACTCAACGTGAGCGAGATGAACGACAACGACCTCGCGAAGATCCGGAATAAGGAGATCGGCTTCGTGTTCCAGACGTTCAACCTGCTGGCGCGGTCCGATTCCCTCCACAACGTGGAGCTGCCGCTGATCTACGCCGGGGTGCCGTCCGCGGAGCGGAAGCGGCGGGCCACCGAGACGCTGCAGCACGTGCAGCTCGGGGACAGGATCCATCACAAGCCGAACGAGCTCTCCGGCGGACAGCGGCAGCGGGTCGCCGTGGCCCGGGCGCTCGTCACGCGTCCCTCGATCATCCTGGCGGACGAGCCGACCGGCAACCTGGATTCGAAGACGGGGGAGGAGATCATGATGCTCTTCGAGGAGCTCCACGCCCAGGGGAACACGATCATCCTTGTGACGCACGAGCAGGATATTGCCGAGCATGCACGGCGGACCGTCCGACTGCGGGACGGGCACATCGAGAGCGACGAGCCGGTGGTCAAGCGGCGCACGTTTACGGCGGCGAAGGCATCCTGACGGGAGGGTCGGCATGGGCTATTTTCTCAGCGAGCTCAAGGAGGGGCTGGCGATCTCGTTCCGGGCAATCCGGGCCAACAAGATGCGCTCTGTCCTCACGATGCTGGGGATCATCATCGGCATCGTGTCCGTGACGCTGATGGCGACCGCCATCGAGGGGGTCAACCGCGCCTTCGAGAAGAGCGCCGAGGCCTTCGGTACCGACGTGCTGTATGTGCAGAAATTCCCCTGGGTCTCGAACGACGACTGGTCCACAATCCGCAATCGCCGCATGCTGCAGGTGGGGTATGCGGCGAGGATCGAGCGGCAGTCGATGTTTGCCGCGGCCGTCGCCCCGGTCGTGGGGACCGGACGCCGGGTCACCTTTGGCAGCAACAGCATGGACGGGGCGTTTGTCAGCGGGACCACGTCCCAGTACCTCTCGACTGCCGGGGTGAACCTGGAGGACGGCCGCTTCTTCACGGCCGAGGAGGCTTCCGGGGGGCGGCCCGTGTGCGTGGTGGGGGCGAACGTCGTGGAGAACCTCTTTCCCCGGGGTGACCCCATCGGCAAGATGATCCGGGTGGGGGGGTTCCCGTACACAATCATCGGGACGCTGGAGAAGCAGGGAGGCCTGTTCGGGACGTTCACCGCGGACACGCGGGTGTTCGTGCCCCTGAACTCGTTCCAGACCCAGTTCGGCGGAAGGCGCGACGTCACGATCCAGGTCAAGGTGGCCGACCTCAAGCAGATGGAGGACGCCAAGCTCGAGCTGGAGGGAATCATGCGAACGCTCCGCGGGCTGACGCCCGGGAAGGCGAACGACTTCAACATCAACCAGCAGGAAATCCTGACGCAGACGTTCGCGCCGATCAGCCTTGTCATCGCTTCGATAGGTCTGTTCATCACCGGGCTCTCCCTGTTCGTCGGGGGGATCGGCATCATGAATATCATGTTCGTGTCCGTCACGGAGCGGACGCGGGAGATCGGCATCCGCAAAGCCATCGGCGCCAAGCGGCGGACGATCCTCATGCAGTTCCTCTCCGAGGCCGCCGCGCTCTGCCTGATCGGCGGGATCATCGGGCTCGTCATCGCCTTTCCGCTCAGCCTGATCGTCGACCAGTTCCTCCCCACGGCGATGCCCCTGTCGGTGGTGTTCATTTCCATAGGTATTTCGCTGGCCGTGGGACTTGTCTCGGGATTCCTCCCGGCGTACCGCGCGGCCAAGATGGACCCGGTGGAGGCGCTGCGCTATGAGTAGGCTGGTTCTGCAGTGGGACAGTTTCCGGGAAAGCCTCCTGATGGCCCTGGCGGCGATCAGGGGGAGCAAGCTCCGGTCGGTCCTCACGCTCCTGGGGGTCGCGGTCGGCGTGTTCTCCATTATCTCGGTCATGACCGCGCTCGGCGTGCTCCGCAACAGTATCGAGGAGGGGATCACGCAGCTGGGCGCCAACACGTTCCAGGTCCAGAAGTTCCCCGCCTCCTTCGGCGACAACGGCCGCGGCCGGTTCCGCAACAGGAAGGACATCACGTACGATCAGGCGCTCGCGGTCAGGGAGAAGGCCACGCTCGCGGAAGCGGTCGGGATCGAGGGGTGGCAGTTCGGGCGCATGGTGTTCTGGCAGGGACAGCGGACCAACCCGAACATCATGGTCTGCGGCGAGAACGTGGAAGGGGTGCTCACCAACGACTGGGTGATCGAGAACGGCCGCAGCTTCTCCGAGGCGGACCTCGATCAGGCCCGGATGGTGGCCGTGCTCGGCAAGCCGGTGGCAGAGAAGCTGTTTCCCTCGTACGTCGACCCCGTCGGACAGACGATCCGTGTCGACGGCTCGATCTACACAGTGGTCGGCGTCTTCCAGAAGAAGGGGGGATCCCTCGGGGGGAACCAGGACAACTTCGTGTGCACCCCGATTACGACCTTTTTCAGCCGCTACGGGAGGGAAGGCCGCGACATCCACATCATGGTCAAGGCCCGGAGCCGCGAGGTGGTCGACGACGCGGTCGAGCAGGTCCGCATGATCCTGCGCGCCGCGCGGCACGTGGACCCGGGCGCGGAGGACGATTTCAGCTGGTTCTCCAACGACTCTCTCATCAAGGAGTTCAACGACCTGACACTCTACCTCCGGATGGGTGTCCTCCTCGTCAGCTCGATTTCGCTGCTGGCGGCCGGCGTCGGGATCATGAACATCATGCTGGTGTCGGTCACCGAGCGCACCCGTGAGATCGGCGTGCGCAAGTCGATCGGCGCGCAGCGGAGAGACATCCTCACGCAGTTCATGATCGAGGCGGTCATCCTCTGCGAGTTCGGCGGAGCGATCGGCATCATCCTCGGCGTGATCGGCGGGAACGTCGTGGGCATCCTGATGAGCGTCCCCGCCGTCATCCCCTGGGACTGGGTGGGCATCGGGATCCTCGTGTGCTCCGTGGTCGGCCTTCTCTTCGGCGTCTACCCCGCGTGGAAAGCGTCGCACCTCGATCCCATTGAGGCGCTCCGCTTTGAGTGAAACAACGAACACCGGTCCCCGTCATTGCGGGGAGCGTTGCGAGCGTTTTTTGCGAAGCAACCGGCGACGAAGCGCGCTTTTTGCGTCCCGCCGAAGGCGGGGCAATCCAGCCCGGGATGTTTAGGAACGCCCTCACACTCTCCACCGCCCGCGAGAGCATGCTCATGGCCCTTGCGGCCATCCGCGCGAGCAAGCTCCGCTCCATCCTCACGATCCTCGGCATCGTCGTCGGCATTTTCTCGATCATTGCGGTGATGACCGCCCTCGGTGTGCTCCAGCGGAGCATCGAGGAGGGGATCACCGAACTGGGAGCCAACACGTTTCAGATCCAGAGGTTCCCGCAGACATTCGGCGGTCCCAACAGGGGACGGTTCCGGAATCGGAAAGACATCACGTACGAACAGGCGCTGCAGGTGAAGCAGAAGGAGACGCTTGCAGAGGAGGTGGGCATCGAGGCATGGCAGGGGGGGCGCGTCGTGTTCGGAGGGGCGCAGAAGACGAACCCGAACGTCGCGATCTGCGGCGAGAACCCCGAGGGAATCCTCACGAACGACTGGACCGTCGAATCCGGGCGCAGCTTCTCCGATGCGGAGATGGACCAGACGCGGCCGGTCGCCGTGCTGGGCAAGCCCGTGGCCGAGAAGCTCTTTCCCCCCTACGTGGATCCCCTCGGCCAGACAATCCGCTTTGACGGCGCCGTATACCAGGTGATCGGCGTGTTTCAGAAAAAGGGGGGGATGCTGGGGGGAAACGAGGACAATTTCGTCTGCATACCGATCACGACGTTCTTCGCGAAGTACGGGAAAGAGGACCGCGATATTCACATCATGGTGAAGGCGCTCAGCAAGGAAGTGGTGGACGATGCGGTCGAGCAGTCGCGCATGATCCTCCGCGCGGCGCGTCACGTTTCCCCGGAGGCGGAGGACGACTTTGCTTGGTTCTCGAACGACTCGCTCATCAAGCAGTTCAACGACCTGACGCTGTACCTCCGGCTCGGCGTCCTCGTCGTCAGCTCCATCTCCCTGCTTGCCGCCGGCGTCGGGATCATGAACATCATGCTCATTTCCGTCACGGAGCGCACGAAGGAGATCGGAGTCAGGAAGTCCATCGGCGCCCTCAAGTCAGACATCCTGGCGCAGTTCATGATCGAGGCCGTGATCCTCTGCGAGATCGGCGGCGCGATCGGCATCGTCCTGGGCATCCTCGGGGGCAACGTGGTGGGACTGCTCCTGGGCGTCCCGGCCCTCATTCCCTGGCCGTGGGTGGGCATCGGCCTGTGCGTGTGCTCACTCGTCGGCATCATCTTCGGCGTCTACCCGGCGTGGAAAGCGTCGAGCCTTGACCCGATCGAGGCCCTCCGCTTCGAGTGACAGGGCCGGCTTTTCAGGGCCCGGTCGTCCGGGGCCCTGTCGTCGCGAGGAGCGCTCGACCCCTGTCATTGCGAGGAGCGCTCGACCCCTGTCATTGCGAGCCGTTTCTCAGGCGAAGCAATCTCCCGCGGGTGCCTCTGGCGCCGAAGCAATCTCCGTTGAAATTCCCCCCGTAATGTGCTATCTTGCACTGCCACCATCCCCGTGCATCCGGTCGTCGTTTCATGCAGTCACATATCCTGAGTATCGCCAACGTCCGCGAGAGCGCCCTGATGGCGATGGCAGCCATCCGCTCGAGCAAGCTCCGCTCCGTCCTCACGATGCTCGGCATCGTCGTGGGCATCTTCTCGATCATCTCCGTGATGACAGCGCTGAGCGTCCTGCGCAACAGCATCGAGCAGGGGATGACCCAGCTTGGTGCGAACACCTTCCAGGTCCAGAAATTCAGCATGGACTTCAACACCACCCCGGAACAGCGGCGGAAGATGTGGAACCGCAAGAACATCACGTACGAGCAGGCGGTCCAGGTGAGGGACAAGGCAACGCTGGCGGCTACCGTGGGCATCGAGGGATCGGGGGGCGGCCGGATCGTGTTCTGGGAAGGAAAGAAGACCAATCCGAACATCCAGATCTATGGCGAAACGCTCGAGGGGCAGGTGACCAACGACTGGACCGTGGCGTCCGGCAGGGGGCTCGTCCAGCAGGACCTCGACATGGCGCGCCCGGTGATCGTGCTCGGGTCGGCCGTGGCCGAGAAGCTCTTTCCCCCGTACATCGATCCCGTGGGGGAGACCGTCAGGGTCGAGGAGGGTGTCTACCAGGTGATCGGCGTCTACGCGAAGAAAGGGACGTCCCTCGGCGGCAACCAGGACAACTTTGTCGTCATCCCGCTCCCCACGTACTTCCAGAAGTACGGGCGCACAAACCAGAGCCTGCACATCATGGTCAAGGCGCTCAACCAGGAGGTCATGGATGACGCTGTCGAGCAGGTTCGCGGAATCCTCCGCGCGGCGCGGCACGTTGCCCCCGGGGCAGACGATGACTTCTCCTACTTCTCGAACGACTCGCTGGTCAAGCAGTTCAACGAGTTCACCGTGTACCTCAGGATGGGGGTGCTGGTGGTGAGCTGCATTGCGCTGCTGGCTGCGGGCGTCGGCATCATGAACATCATGCTCGTCTCCGTGACGGAGCGGACACGAGAGATCGGGATCAGGAAGTCCATCGGCGCCCAGAGGTCGGACATCCTCTCCCAGTTCATGATCGAGGCGGTGATCCTCTGCGAGATCGGCGGGGTCTTCGGCGTGCTGCTGGGGATTGCCGGGGGGAACGTGGTGAGCATCATCACGAATTCGCCGGCGGTCATTCCGTGGGACTGGGTGGTGATCGGCATTGTCAGCTGCTCGCTCGTCGGATTCGTGTTCGGCGTCTACCCGGCGTGGAAAGCTGCCAACCTCGATCCGATCGAAGCCCTCAGGTACGAATGAGCCCGACCCCAACGCTCCGCGCCGGGGCACTGGCGGCCCTCGTGCTGCTGGGGGCCGTCGCGTGTCCGGCACCGCCGCTCCGGGCCCAGGACAAGAGCGACAGCCCGGTTTTCAACAAGTACCGTCCGCCCGCCGGTCCTCCCCTCGTCGAATCATCCGACGCCCTCTACCAGATGTGGCAGACGTTCGTCGTGACGCGCAAGGCGAACGCCGGCGACGTCCTGGCGCAGCACGAGCTGTCCCTGCGGTACCTCCTGGGGCGCGGGGCCGCAGCGGATACGGTCCGTGCCGCATACTGGATGCGGAGGGCCGCCGACGCGAACTATACCCCCGCCGTCTTCAACTACGGGATCATGTGCTACAACGGCTGGGGGGTTCCATGGGACCCGTTCGAGGCGTACCGCCTCTTTCGCGCCAGCGCGCTCAAGCAGATGCCGGAAGCGGAATATGCGATGGCGCAGTTCCTGACCGAGGACCTGGTGCTGCCGAGAAACTACGACTCTGCGTATGCCTGGGTCCGCAGGGCGGCTGACGCGGGGTACGCGCCGGCGAAGGAAGCGCTCCTGCGCATGGAACGGGCGGGCGTCGGCCCGGGACACGCCGACACCGCGAAGCAGGCGCAGGGGAAGGCGCCCAACACGGGGCTCGTCTTCATCGACTTCCCGCAGGACGAAGAGCCTGTCTCGGGGGACAGTCTCCTCCTGAAGGAGGCGATCCAGAACGCTTCCCCGTCACTCAGGAAGGCACTGGGACTGTCCAAGATGCTGGATGCCGAGTCGCCGGCGGACTCCGCGACGATTGCGGCGATGGTGCGCGCGGGTGATGCCGGCAGCCCCGAGGCGCTCACGGTGCTGGCCAGGTCGTACGAGAAGGGGATCGGCGTCCCGCGCGACCCGGTCAGGGCGTGCGCGCTGTACGTCCGGGCGATCCGCCTGGACTCTCCCCGGGCTCCCGAGCTTCTCACGAAGCTCCTCGAACAGAAGAGCACGCTCCCGCACGTCAGGGTCGAGTCGGGGAAGGGGGAGCCGGCGGCCGAGTTCGCCTGGGCAGGGCTCTCCGCGCTGGGCTTCGACGGCACGCTTGCCCAGGCTCAGGCCTACCTGAGCGGCGACGAGGCGTTCAAGCTCCTGGAGAAAGCGGGAGAGCGCAACTACACCCCCGCGCTCGTGGAGGAAGGGCTGGCGTACTATGCGGGGCGGTGGGTGCCGCGGAACATGGAAAAAGCGATGGATCTCTGGACGCGCGCCGCGTCTCTGGGGAGCAAGGATGCGATGGTGCGCATCGCCCTCACGACGCTCCGGGCTCCCGCCGACACGTCGGGGAGGAAAGAAGCCGTACAGATCCTGGCGAAGGCCGCCGAGGAAGGATCCGTCCTCGCCGAGGTGGGCCTGGGCTACTGCTATGAAACCGGCACAGGCGTGCCCCGCAAAGACGCCGAAGCCGCCTTTTACTACAGGGCGGCTTCGATGCGTGGGAGCCAGGACGCGTTCAGGGCCCTGCGGCGGATGCACGACGCCATCCGGCCGGACGACCCGGAATTCAGAGTGCCGGAGTAGCAGAATCCGTCATTGCTGCGCCGTCAGTACAGGAACATCGGCTTGCCGAGGATGTGCGTCACCTTGGGCCGGTAGTTCTCGCTGTCGTACAGCTCGTCGACGTCCACCGTCTTCTTCCCCTGCGAGATGGTCTCGATGGGGTTGACCGTGTACTTCCCCTCGCGGAGCCCCACCATCTTGCCGAACTCCCCTTTGAGCACGAGGTCCGTGGCAAGGCTTGCGTAGCTGATTGCCACCATCCGGTCGAGCGCGTCCGGTTCCCCGCTCCGCATCAGGTAGGCGACCTGCTGGTATATGACGTGCGACCCGGTGAGCTTCTGGATCGCGTCGCCGGTGATCGCGCCGATCCCCCCGAGCTTCTTGTGGCCGTACGCGTCGGCCTGCCCGTATTCCACGATCTTTCCTCCCGTCAGCTGCGCCCCTTCCGAAATCGTCATGATCGCGTAGTTGCTCGGGTTGTTCTTCTTGTCCTCCATGAGGAACCTGGCCAGCCGCTCGGGGTCGAAATGCACCTCCGAGATGATCGCCCGGTCAACCCCCGCCAGGTAGGCCGAGATCAGGGAGGTCTCGCCGGAGTTCCGTCCGAAGAGCTCGACGATTGCGATGCGCTCGTGTGAGCCCGTCGGCGTCCGCAGGTTGGTGATGAAGTCGACGCTCCGGGTGACGGCCGTGGAGAAGCCGATGCAGTAGTCCGTGCCGTATACGTCGTTGTCCATCGTCTTGGGGATGGCGACCACGGGGAACGACTCTTCATGGAGACGCACCGAGTAGCTCAGCGTGTCGTCGCCGCCGATTGTGATCAGCGCGTCGATACCGAGGTCCGCGAGCACCCGCAGGATGTGGGGAGTGAAGTCCAGCCTCGCGTCCCCCGTGGGGTGTTTCGGGTCACGGAGGAAGGCGGGGGTCTCCGAGCTCTTGACCTTTCCCGGGTTGGTCCGTGAGGTGTGGAGGAACGTTCCCCCCGAGCGGTCGATCGTGCGCGTGTTGGTCTTTGTGAGCGGAATGATCCACCCTGCGGCGCTCTCCTTGTCCGCGGTGTTGTAGTTCAGCAGTCCCCCCCATCCGCGCCGGATGCCGAGGACTTCGTACCCCGCGTCGATCGCGCGGAAGACCACTGCCTTGATACAGGGATTGAGGCCGGGGACGTCGCCGCCGCCGGTGAGTATGCCGATGCGTTTCATGGGATTAGGCCTTCATTCGTTTTCCTTTTTCCTCGTAGGTGAAGATCCATCCGCAGATCTTTCCCGGATCGATCTCTGCGAGGTTGTTCCAGTAGTCGCGGTTGTGCATGGTGCGTGAGCTCGTCTCCTGCGCGGGGAGCGCGTTGACCATCCTGCAGATGTCGTTCATGCGCCTGAGCCAGACGCTCATGTTCTTTTCGCGCAGGTCCACCCATCCGTCGTGCGCCCAGCCGTCGACCGCCCGCGGCGTCACGGGCAGCGTGTCCTCCCCGCGGGAGGGGGGGATCTTGATGGCCGCGCCGCGGAGCAGCGATTTCCCGTCCGGCATGAGGATCGGAATGCCGATGGAGATCATCTGGGAGCGGAGCTGGGCGTCAATCGCGATCAGGTCCGTGAGACGCCGGCTCATGGTCCGGGGGTCCGAGCGCGCCACGCTCCGGATGTCGCCGTAGGTGAGCTTCAGGAGGTACGATTCGTACAGGAGCTTGGACAGGCGGGGGGGGCCGAGCATTTCGAACGCGACGCTGTCGACGCCGTGCTCCCGCTCGAGCTTCCGGAGACTGTCCATGGCGCCGTTGAACATGAACCCGGCGCGGTACGTGGGCGCGAGCGTTGCGTTGTCGAGTGCGTTGATGATGTCGTGCCCGGTGTTGCCTGCCTTGATCTCGAAGATCGTGCTCTCGGCGATTTCCTCAGGGGTCACGAATTCCATCTGCCCGGGGGTCGAGATCGCCTCGAACTCGCCGCGCGAGAAGAGGCCGTTTTCGCCCGTGTCGATGAACACACTCCTGAGCGTCTGGCCCGTCGGAGCGGCCGCGCCGGGCATCGTCAGATGCAGCGACGTGCCGAGGCGGACGGCGGCCGAGGGGGGGCAATCCACCAGCTCGATCGGCTTCCCGCGGCGCGTTATCTCGCCGTACGCGATGTTCTTCCAGGCGATGGCGGCGGTCGGCTTGATCTCCTTGGTGATGGGTGCGTCGGGGGTCCTCCCCATGAGGAACAGCAGGAGCGTGTGGGCGCCCGCGACCGCGGATTTCGACAGCAGCACGCGGGACGGGCGCTCCTCGCTGTGCGTGTACGGGATATTCAGCCCCATGCCTCCCGTGCCGCTCGTGCCGATCTTGACGTAGATGCCGGTGCCCGATTCCTGCATCGACCGGTACATGATCTGGACGTGGCGGATGAGCTGGGGAACGTACAGCGTGCAGAGAAGTCGCTCGACGCTGTCGAGCAGTTCCCCCGGGGGGGGCTTCCGTGACGAGCGTGCACGGCGCACGTCGCGGAGAAGATTGCGGGAAGCCTGGAAGATGTCCTGGTAGGCGATCCCCGTCGCGGAATTGACGCAGTCCACGACCACGTCGGGACGGTACTGCTGCATGAGCCGGTAGAGGCTCGACCGCCGCAGCACGGGGCCTGACAGCTCCTCGACGATGTCTTCGATGACCATCGACCGGTACCGGCCGCTGGAGAGGATGGCCTCGCGCGGCAGATCCTTGAGCTGGTGCCGGACGAAGATGTTGCCCCACCAGGGAATGAAAAACTTCGGTCCGACCTCCGGGTAGTCCTTCCGGAGCCGGGCGACCGCCTCCTCCGCCTCCTGTCGTGAGAGCGACGTGACGACCATGCGTTTCGGGGGCTCGTCCATGAACCGGCGGCAGATCGCCGATCCGACGAGGCCCCAGCCGCCGATGACAAGGACGGTCTTGCCCTGGATGTCCATACGCGCGTGTCGAGTGGGTCGGGAAAGTGAGTGACGATGCAAGAACGGAAAGGTGCTTCTAATGTACGGCCCGCGGGAGGAAGATGCAACAGGGCCCGGGAAGCGGACCGGGCCCTGCGTGCGTGCAGTGCGTGGCGCCCGTTACCGGGCGGTGACGTGTGTGGTGTAGACCCTGTCCCCCCAGCCGATGTTCAGAACGCCCGCCGATCCCTCCTGCTCGAACCAGATCCGGAACGGGTCGATGGCCGCAGCCGGCCGCTCCTGCTTCATGGCGATCCGCGCGAGGTCCGCCTTGGCGTCGTATGCGGGTTCATGTCCCGGCGGCTTCCTGCTGATGATCAGCGTGAACCCCGCGGCCGACGGGACTGAGTAGAGTGTGTAGGAGCCGCGGGGGACCGGCGTACCGCCGATCGTCACGTCCCCGTCGGTCGTGAGCGCGGTGGCGAGATTGGCCCCCGTGCGCCAGACGGAATCGAAGGGGACCACCACGCCCCAGATGGCCCGGCCGCGCTGCCAGGGACGGCTGTAGCGCACGGCGACGGTTGTTCCGCCCAGCGTGATCACGGCGGAATCGCCCGGGCTGAGCGGACGCACGTGGTCGTTCTTCTGGAAGGGAACCGCGACCGACGTGTTCTCCCACATCAGCTTCATGAGGCCGGAGGTCCTGCCGGTGGACTGCAGCGCGATGGTGAACGTGTCCACGACCGCGTGCGTCTGTTCCACCGCCCCGTCGAAGCGCGCGAGGTCCAGCGCCGGGTTGTACACCGTTCCCCACTGCCCGGTCTGCTTGTTGAGGATGACCTTCCAGCCGGTGGGAGACGGCAGCGTCCAGAGCGTGTACGTCCCCCTCGTCACCGGGACGCCGCCGAACGTCATGTCGAACGACGTCTTCAGGTGCGTCGCCTGGTTGGCCCCGGTCCGCCAGACCTGGTTCCAGGGAACGAGCCCTCCCATGATCTTCCTCCCGCGGATGGAGGGGCGCCCGTAGTTCACGCTGATCACGTTTGTGTCGAGCGTCAGGACCACGGAGTCGCGCGGGCTCAGGATCTGCCGCTGGGCCTGTGCCGGGGGTGCCGCGGCCAGGAGCGCCGCGGAGAGCGCGGCGCCGGTCATTAGTCGTCGCATGAGTGATTCCCTTCGATTATGCTTTTTCCACGACCACTGCGGTCCCGTAGGCGAGGACCTCGGTCACGCCGGACATCACTTCGTTGGCGTCGTAGCGCATGCCGACGACCGCGTTCGCGCCGTGCTCCGCGGCGTGCTGCATCATGATCATGAACGCTTCCTGGCGGGTCCGCTCGCAGAGCTGCTGCAGGAGGGAGATGTTCCCCCCGAAGAGCGTCTGGATCCCCGCGCCGATGTTGCCGATGATGGAGCGGGAGCGCACGGTGATGCCCCGCACGATGCCCAGATTCTTGACGATGCGGTAGCCGTCAAGCGTGAATGCCGTGGTGACCAGCTTGGGATCCATGGGGTGCCTTTCCGGATGCTTATTTGATTTTCAGCGATGCGATGGCTTTCTCGTAGGCTTTGAGGTACTCGTCCCGCTGGGGCCGGTACCAGTCCATCGTGACGCGGAACACTTTGTCGTTCTTGACCACGAAGTAGAACCGGCGCTCGACGTTCGGCGTCGCGGCGTAGGTGAGCGTCATCGCGGGGAGCCCGGCCACCGTCGCTTTCCCTTCAGCGGTCGCCTTGTACTTTCCCTTGTTCTGGTCGAACACCTTTTCCACGGTCAGGCCCTTGGCGCCGAACACATCGATCCGGATTGAGCAGTCCTGCCGCTGTCCCCGGAGCTCCATCACCTCATCGTTCGACCCTTTCGGGACGGGCACTGCGTTATAGTTGTCCGGGGCCTGGATCGAGAACATCTTGCCGTCATTCTGCGTCGTAGTCTCGGAGGGGAGCGTCGGATCGCGCCCGGGCACAGCCGGCTTCGGGAACTGGATCGTGGCAAGCGATGCGTCGAAAACGGCCTTGTACGCGTCGTAGTACCCGCCGAATCCCGCGGTCTTGATATCGTACACGACGGTGTCCGCGGCAACATAGATATGCTGCCCCGATTCCTTGATCGTCTTGGTGTACAGGCCGCTGTACCCGTACCGCACGCCGGACTTCCCGCCCACGGTGACGGACTCGGGCTTGGCGACAACAAACCCGCTCTTGGTCATGTCATCCATGATCTTCCGCGCGGTGTCGATGCCCGCCGAACGGATGACCGTGATGGCAATAGCCACGCCGTCGGGGTACTGCCCTGTCGGGTCGAGGAATTTCTTGTCGACTTCCTGCGCGCTGTAGAACCCCGCGCGCCCCACCTCGGCGTTCACGATCCATCCTTTCGGGTACTGGATGGAATAGCCGAAGCCGGGGTCCCTGTAGAAATCCATCTCCCCCACCTTCACCGGTTCCATCTTCTTTTCCCCCCCGCATCCCGGGATGGCGAGGAGGAAGAGCGCAGTGCCCGCGAGGAGGGCGGCGCCCAGCAGAGTTCGGCGCTTGGTGGTCATTGCAGTGGCCTTTCCAGGATTGTGATTGGTTGATGGGTATCGATGTCTGGGGACGACGGTGTCGTACACGGTGCACGTACGCGCGACCCGGCCTGATCGGCGTCGGCGCTCACTCCCTGCCGTGGTACGGCATCGGGCTGTTCGGAGAAAGACGTACCAAAGATAGAGAAAAAAGTGGAATTCATCAAACGATGCCCGGCAGGACACCCGTGCCGCCGGTACACGGCGGCAAGTCTAGATGCCTGCTGTTCAATGAGTTACCGGGAGTCGGGAGCGCTCGCAATAACGGGCGGGTGTTGGTCGTGGGGGGGTGCCTCGGGGAACCGGGGTCCCGGGACAGGTCCCGGGACCCCTTCGTGTTCAGACTGCCTCACGGAGCGCCTTCCGGAGCTCCTCCATCCCGGCCCTGATCCTTGTTCCCACGGAGTGGAGCTCCTCCTTCAGCTTTTCCAGCTCGAGCTTCAGGCGGTTGTGGTTCAGCTCGGGGAGCATGCGCAGCTCCTCGCGCATCGAACGCGGGCGTTCCCACCGGAACTCGTCCTCCGCCCGGAGCGTGAGAGCAAGGGGGGATCCCCTGCGAAGGATGCTCACCTGGAGCGAATCGCCGCTCCTCACATCGCGGAATGCCTCGCTGAAATCCTCCGTGCTTTCCACGCGCTCTTTCCCCGCCCTGATGATCACGTCCCCGGCCCTGAACCCCGCCCTGTCGGCCTCGCTTTCCCGCTCGACCTCTTCCACCAGCACGCCCCGGCCGTCCGGCGCCTGGAAATACTCACCGAGCTGACGGTTGAGGTCGCTCAGCGTCAAACCCATCATCTCCCCGGCGCGAAACACGCGAAGCCGGGGGAGAGGCGCAATGTGTGCGGGGCCGCGGAACAGGAAGGCGTGCCCGGTGCGGGGGCTTTCCTCCAGCGTCACGTCGAGTGATCTCTTTTCATTTCCCCTGTAGAGCGCGACAGTTGCTTTCGTCCCCGGCGCGGCGTGCCTGACCGCGGAAACGAGATCGTCTGCGTCCTCCACGGGCTTCCCGTTGAAGTCCACGATCACGTCATCCTCACGGATGCCCCCCCGGGCGGCGGGGCTCCTGTCGCTGACCCCGCTCACAAGCGCCCCGGATTTCACGTGAAGATCCCGCTCGCGTGCCAGGCGGGGTGTCACGTCCGTGATCGACACTCCCAGCCACGCGTGTCCGCCCTCCCGGCCGGTGTCCTCCCGGGACTGTGAGAAGGCCCCCGCCGAGCACAGCATGAGCAGCGCTGCGGCCAATGCCCGTCCTGTCATGGTACCCTCCGGTTGTATGTTCTCGCGGCGGCGATTCCGCCGCGTGGATGTTCAGTGACCTTTGAGAATTTCGTACAGCGCCGCACGGGCGCTCTCCCCGCCGATGCTGCCAAGGTAGTACACGGCGTCCCTGCGGAGCTCGAGATCCTCGTCCGTGAGCGCAACCTGCTTCAGGAAATCGACGGCGCGGTCGTTTCCGACCGCCGCGATGGCGTAGACGATCTCCTTCCGCTGTTCCCCGCGCCTCTTCGGCATCGCGGCGAACAGGGACGCCAGCACGGACACACGCTGGTTCCTGTCCGTGCCGTGCTCGCCGATGTAGTCGATGGCGTACCCCTGGATGTCGGCGCTCGTGTCCTGGCGGGCGATGTCGGCGAAGATCGGCAGGACGTCGTGCTGTGTAAACCCGGAGAGCGCGTCCATTGCCGCCTCGCGCAGGGGGTGCACTGCGTGCGCGTCGAGCGCCACATCGCGGAGCGTCGCGAACGACCGGTCGTCTTCCTTCGTCTCGCCCAGTGCGTAGAGGGCGTCCATCTTGATCCGCGTCGCATCGTCCATGGGCTCCTCCACCGGGGCCGGGGTTCCCATTGTCCGCAGCATGCCGCTGAACCGGGTTCTCCCCATCTGGCGCATCTGGCGGCGGAGCTGGCGCATCATGTTCTCCATATTGGCGGTCGTGGGCGCCACGGCGGCGAACGGTGCGATGGGCGGGACGGGCGCGACGGCGGCCGCGGGGGGAGGCGTTGCAGCGGCCGCCCGCGGCGCCTGGAGCGCAGTCATGTCCGCAACGGCGTCGTCGTAGTATGGACTCTTCGGGCGCTCCCTGATGAATCGCTCGTACTCGGCGATCGCCTTCTGCATGTCGGAGTTCCTGTAGCTGTATGCGGTCCAGTAGCGCGCGTCGTCGGTGTACGAGCTGTGCGGGTACTGCGCGAGCAGTGCGCTGAACTTCTTCCGGGCCTCGGCGTACCGCTCCTCCAGGATCAGCGCGTACCCTTCCCTGTACAGCGAGTAGCCGGGGTCATTCCGGTCGTCCCCGCTGAAGCGTCCTGCGTGAAGCGGGGTGAACGCCCCCGGGGCGTACGCGACGGCCGGCGGGGCGGATGGTTGCGCGCCGGCTGCGGGGGCGAGAAGACACAGGGCTGTGACGCACGCGAGCGCGGCTGCGAATGTTGTCATGGGATTGTCCTTTCGGCGGAGCCGGACTCAAGGACCGATTCCGTCATCCTGATCTTGAACAGCAGGTTGTTCTGCCTGACACCGGTGCGGACGATCTCAACGTCGCGCCGCTCGTCCGTGTTGGAGAGCTGTATCATGATCTTTTCGAGTTCCCTCACCAGCCTGGCGCTCCGTGCGTCAAGCGGTTCGCCCCGCAGGAGCCTGGCCTCGGTCACGAGCGCGCGTGACTGCCGCCGCTCCAGGCTGAGATCGGGTGGGGCCCCCCCGGCCGACCGGGCGTTTTCGACGCCGATCAGGAGCACCTTTGATCTCTGCAGGTAGTCGTGGAGCTTTGCCGCTGCCGTATCCGCAATGCCGGTTCCGCCCGCGAGCGCGGGTTCTCCCGGCGCGGGGATTCTGAGCCAGAAAAAGGCGGCAAGGGCGGCGGCCGCGAGAGCGCCGCTCCCGGCCAGGAGCGGGCGCCTGTTGGCGTGTATGAACGCCGCCATCCGTGCAGCGGCGTCGGCAAACGGATTGCGGCGCGCGGGCGTGCCCAGGCGCGCTTCCACGGAGGAGGCAAACGCACGCCAGAACTCTTCGTCCCGTTCTTCCGAGGGGAGCGTGAGGCCCCGGTGCAGCACTGCGCGCGCCTCACGGATCTCCCGGAGGTCCGCCCGGCACGAGGGACAGCCCGCGATGTGCTCGTCGCAGGAGCGGGCCGCCTCGGGGGTCAGCTCCCCCGCTGCGTACTCGTCGAGGAGGTGACGGACGTGCCGGCTCATGACAGGTTCTCCTGGAGATACCCGAGGCTGGCTCTCATTTTTTTCAGCCCCCGGAACAGGTGTGTCTTCACCGTTCCTTCGGAGCACCGGAGAATGGTGCTGACCTGCTTCGTGGAGAGCCCGTCGATCGTCCGGAGAATGACCACGGCGCGCTGCAGCGTCGGAAGCTCATGGAGTGCGCGCTCGACATGCTCCCGTATGTCGTCCGCCGGCGGCCCCTCGGCTGCCCTTTCCTCCCCGGCGGTGTCCACCTCGCGCGCCGATCTCACGCGGTTCCTTTTTGCGCGATTCATCGCCAGGTTCATCACGATCCTGTGCAGCCAGGTGCCGAATCCGGCCTCTTCCCTGAAGGACGGGAGCCCCCTGTATGCGCGCACAAACGCCTCCTGCGCCACGTCGGAGGCGTCTTCGTGGTTGCCAACGAACGAAAAGGCGACATTGTAGGCGTGCTTCATGTGACGTTCCACCAGCATGCGGAATGCCTCGTGGCTCCCTGTGCGTGCCCGTGAAATCAGTTGCCGCTCGTCGGCATCGGGCATGTCGTGACCTGTCTGTGGGGATCGCACCAACGGTTAGACATCCTCCACGGTGGAACGGTTGACGTCCAAAGGAGGGAAACTCGCCTGCTGGAGTGACGTCGCGGAAGGGTGTTTTGTTGCGGCAGGGGAGCAAAAAAAGGGCGCCCGGCGGGCGCCCCTGGCACATCTGTGCTCCCGGCCTCTAGTAGCCGCCCGGGAGGACCGAGAGACCCATCGCCCGCCTGAGGCGGATGACGGCGGTCCGGTAGTCGTACTGCGCCTGGATGTCCGTGATTTCAGAGTTGGCAAGCGTCAGCCGGGCGTCCGACTCGTCAAGCGACGTGGCCACGCCGGCGGCATATTGCCGCTCCACCAGGTTGAGGTTTTCCTTCGATTCCTGGACGAGCTTTGCCGTTGCCACGGCACGCTCGGAAGCCTCCCGGATCGCGAGCCACTGCTGCTCCACGTCAAGCAGCACTCCCTCGTTCAGGACCTCGAGGTTCGACCGGGCGATCGCGCTGTTTGCCTGTGCCAGTTCCACCCCCGCGTCGAGCGCCCATCCCTGGAATATCGGCAGCGTGAACGTCACCCCGGCGTTCCAGCGGCTCAGCAGGGGAAACGCGAAACCGTTCCACGTGTATCCCCCCGAAGCCGAAATCGTCGGAAGGTGCTGTCCCCACGCGGCTGTGACTGAGGCCTCGGCCGCGCTGAGCCTGGCCTGCGCGGCGATGACCTCGGGACGGTTGCTGAGCGCCGCCCGGCGGGCTTCCTCCAGCGTCGTATACGTCGCCGGCACGCTGGACGAGTCGACGACGGCGTAGTCGTTCGGCGGGTGGACCCCCATCGTGTTCTCCAGCTGGAGCTTTGCCACGCGGTAGGCGTTTCGGGCCTGGATCAGGCTCACGTTGGCATTGAGCGAGTCCACCTCCGCCTTCGTCACGTCGAGCTGCGGCCGCCGTCCCGTGAGAAAAAACGCGCGCGCCTGGGCGAGGTGCCGCGCCGAGGTGGCGAGCGCCTCCTCGTTGACCGCCACGACGCGGCGCGCTTCCAGGAAGGCAAGATAGGCGACTTCCGTGTTGACCGCCAGCACTTCGCGCGCGGAGGAATAGTCTCCCTGCGCCGCGTCCGCAAGAAAATCGTTCTGTGACAGGTGACCGCTTGTCTTCCCGAAGTCCCAGAGCGTGAGCGCGCCCTGGAGCGCGGCGGAGTAGTTGCTGTATGTCCGCTGCGCGGCGGGGAAGGCGGGGTTCACCAGTATCGTGCCCCCCGTCCTCGTGTCGGACGCCGAGAAGGCCACGGCCGGGAAGAATCCCGCGCGCGCCTGACGCGCGGCGGCGTCTGCGGCCCGGACGCCGCCGTAGGCGGCGCCCAGCGACGGCTGGTGCTGGAGTGCGAGCGCCACCGCCTGCTCGAGCGTGAGCGTATCGATCTGCTGTGCCGGGGCGCCGGAGTGCGCGGCGCAGGCGAGTGCTGCTGCGAGGAGTATGCGGGAGGTGCGCACGTCAGCCTTCCTCCCCCGGGGCCTTCATCTCCCTCTTGAGCCTCCGTTCGAAGACGATGTAGAGCGACGGGACGAAAAAGAGCGTCAGCGTCGTGGACACGGTGAGGCCGCCGATGACCGCGATGGCCAGCGGCGCCTGCGTCGATTCGCCGCCCAGCCCGATCGCCATCGGGATGAGGCCCAGGACGGTGGCCAGCGAAGTCATCAGGATCGGCTTCAGCCGTGTGCGTCCGGCGCGGACCACCGCCTCCTCCAGCGGCATGCCCCGCTGGCGGAGCCTGTTGGTGTAGTCGACGAGGAGGATGCCGTTGCTGACGACGATGCCCACCATGACGATGACCCCCTGGAACGATGTCACGGAGAGCGTGGTCCGCGTCAGGAAGAGCATCCAGAGGACGCCCACGATGCCCAGCGGCACCGTGAACATGATAATGAACGGGTCGATGAGCGACTGGAACTGCGATGCCATCACCACGTAGACGAGGATGATGGCGAGCCCGAACGCCATCGCCAGATCGCGGAAGGTCTTGTTCTGCTGGGCCACGTTGCCGCTCTGACGGATCTCGAAGCCCGGGGGGAGCGAGAGCCTGTCGATCCGCGCCTGGATCGCCTGCGCCACCGTCCCCAGGTCCGAGCCCTGCACGTTGGCGGTGACCTCGACGAGCCGCTGCTGGTACTTCCTGTCGATCTGCACGGGGACGTTGTCCTTTTCGATGATGGCCACGTTCCCCAGGAGCACCGGCTGCCCGCCGGATCCCACCAGGACGATGTTCCGGAGATCCTCGATGTTGTCCCGATAGCTCTCGTTCAACCGGACAAGGATGTTGTATTCATTGCCGGTCACGGGGTCCGTGTACAGCGACGCGACGCTCCCGTTGATGCACGTGCTGATCGTGTTGGAGATGTTTGCCACGTCCAGCCCGAGCGTCCCCGCCTTGTCGCGGTCGATCCTCACGCGCAGTTCCGGCAGGTTGTCCTCCCGTGAGACCTGCACGTCCACCGCCCCCGGCGTCGAGCGGACGATGCCCGCCACCTCTTTGGCGAGCGCCGTTCCGGCGTTGATATCGTAGCCGTTGATCTCCACGTCGATCGGGGCGTTCGATCCGAAATTGAGGAGGAACCGGAGGAATCCGCTCGGGGAGATGTATGTGGCGACGCCCGGGATGCGCGCGAGCTTCGGGCGGATGGCCCTGATGATCTGGAAGATGTCCCGTTTCCTCTCATCCGCAGGGACGAGCGCCACGCCGATGTTTGCCGCGTGCGTTCCGGAATTCCTGGAAAAGAGCGAGCCGCTGCGCGCCGTCGGTATGCCGATGTCGGTGATCACCGACTGGATCTCCGGGATATTGTCCTGGAGCGTCTTCTCGATCTCGCGGCAGACAAGGCTGGTTTCCTCGATCCGTGTGCCCACCGGGCACTTCACGGTGATCGAAAACTGCCCCTCGTCCTGGTCCGGGAAAAACTCCGTGCCGATGAATTTGAACAGGACCAGCGACACCACGGCGATTCCCACGATCGCCAGGATGACCATCTTCCGGTGCCGGATCGTGCGCTGGAGCTGGCGTTCGTACCACCCGTCGATCGCTTCCAGGATGTCGTGCGCCCGCACGCGCACCATGTCCGGGAGCTTCGTGGATGCGCGGTCCAGGTGCTTCTCCGGGGGGAGGAAGTTCAGGCACATGAGGGGCGTGACCGTCCGCGAGACGAAGAACGAGCCGAAGAGGGCGACCGCGATCGTGATCGTCAGGGGAATGAAGAGCAGCTTGGCGATCCCGGTCAGGAAGACGATCGGAAGGAACACGATGACCGTGGTCAGCGTCGAGACGAAAATCGGGGAGGCGACCTCCTGCGCGGCCTCGAGCGTCGCCTGGATCTTCGTCTGGTTCGCCTTCCGCTCGTTGTAGTGGCGCGAGATCGCTTCGAGCTCCACGATCGAGTCGTCCACGAGCCGTCCCACCGCCAGGGCGAGTCCCCCGAACGTCATGATGTTGAGCGATGCCCCGCCGAACCTGAACCAGATGAACGTGATCAGGATGGAGAGCGGGATGGCGACCAGGATGATGATCGTCCCCCGGATGTTCCGCAGGAACAGCATGATGATGATCATGGCCAGCAGCGCGCCGAGACCCGCTTCCCGCTCCAGTCCCGCGATCGTCTGGCGGATGTAGAGCGACTGGTCGAACGAGATCGTCATCTTCACGTTCGGCGGGACCCCGGTGAGCTTGGGGAGGGACCGGACCACGTTGTCGACCACCTCAATGGTGTTCGCGTTGGCGAGCTTCTGCACGCGCATCGTCACGCCGGGCTTCCCGTCGATCCTGACCAGCTCTGTCTGCTCCTGGTAGCTGTCCTCGACCTTCCCGACGTCCCGGATCCTCACCGGTATGCCGTTGATGACCTTCAGGACGATGTCCCCCATCGGCCTGACGACGTTAAACTGGCTCTCGGTCTTGAGCGTGTAGTCGAACTTCCCCGTCTTCAGATCGCCCGACGGGAGTATGAGGTTCGCGTTGGCCACCGCGTTGAACACTCCCGCCACAGGCAGCTCCAGCGCCTGCAGCCGGTCCCTGTCCAGCGTCACGTGGATCTCCCTGATCCGCCCCCCCAGCACCTGTGCCTGGGCCACGCCGGAGAGGTGCTCGATCTGCGGCTCGATCGTGTTGTACGCCAGGTCGTACAGGTCCCGCTCGTCCATGTCGGCGGAGATCGCGATGTTGCAGACCGGCTGGCTCGTGATGTCAAACCGGAGGGCGACGGGGGTCGTGATTCCCGTGGGGAGCTGCGTCAGGATCCGGTTGACGTGCTGGACCACGTCCACGAGGCCCACGTCCACGTTCGAATCCCACGTGAAGAAAATCCGCGTGGAGGAGATCCCCTCGCGCGTGGAGGAGACCACGTAGTCGACGTTGTTGGTGGACGAGACCCCCCGCTCGATGATGCGGGTGACGGACTGCTCCATATCCAGGGGGCCGGCCCCGGTGTAGAACGTGATGACGGAGACGACCGGGACGGTGATGTTCGGAAGCAGATCCACCGGCAGCTGTGTGAAGGAGACCAGCCCGAACACCAGGATGGTCATGGCGAAGAGGAACGTGGAAATCGGATAGCGGAGCGCGAGCCGTGTCAGCCACATAGAGGATGTCCCGTGTTATTGTTGCACGATGACGGGGCCGCCCGGGCGGACGAAATTCTGCCCGGTGGTGATGACATCCTCCGAGCCGTCCAGTCCGGACACGATTTCCGTGCGGGATCTCTGCTCGCCCCCCGGGGTCACGCGGACGCGGCGCGCGGTGTCCTGCCGGGCCACATACACGTAGATCCCCTGGTCATCCTTGAGGAACGCCTGCGTGGGGAGCGTCAGGGCGTCCTCGTGCCGGCCGACGTTCAGCGAGACCGTCGCGAACATGCCCGGGCGCAGCATGTGGTCCCGGTTGGGAATGTCGACTTCCACGGCCATGGTGCGCGTTGCCAGGTCGACGGCCTGGGCGAACTTCGTGACGTGCCCCGCGAACGTCTTCCCGGGAAAGGCATCGACCGCCACCGTCGCTTCAAGGCCCTGCGTAACGCGGGGGATGTCCTGTTCCAGGACGTTGATGATGATCTTCATCTCGTCCAGGTCCATCAGCGAGAATATCGTCGTGGACAGGGCGGTGACCACCGCGCCGGGGTCGAGGTAGCGCTTGGTGATCGTCCCGCTGAAGGGGGCGACGATGCGGGCGTAGTCGAGGTGCGTTGTCGCGACGTCGAGCGCCGCCACCGCCACCTTCATCGCCGCCTCGGCATTCTCGAGGTCCTGCTCCGCCACCAGTTTCTGGTCGAAGAGGTCTTTCGTCCGCCGGTACGTCAGGCGCGCGTTGATCGCGGTGGCCGCCGCCTGCTGGCGCGTCTGGAAGAGTTCGGTGGTGTCGATGAGCGCGATCCGCTGCCCGGCGCGCACCGCCGTCCCCATGTCGCAGTACACCCGGTCGAGCGTCCCGCTCACTTTCGCGTAGATGTTCGCCTGCTGAATTGCGACGACGTCGGCGGTATACAGGAGGTTGTACATCACCGTCTGCCGCAGAGGGTGCTCCGTCCTGACCACCGGGACGGTCTGCCGCCGCGTATCCGCGGCCGGATCGCCCGATGTCAGGCGCCAGACGACGAGCGCGATGAGGATCAGCCCGATCGCTGCCGCGGCCAGGAGGTATTTCTTCCGTTTTGCCGTGCCGACGGGGGGTGCGGAAGCGGGTGCCGGTTCGGTCGGGTGGGTGGAACTCTCATGCATCGTGCTGCCTCATTGTCGGTTAAGAATTGCCCGCACCGGCTCGTTGTCCGCGAACACCTGCCACCGGGCGATCTGCCCGTCGCGGACTTCCGCCCGGAGCGCCACCGGGGTCTCCCACCTGTTGTCCCGGGGAAGCGTGCCGGAAGCTGCCACGGTCCCCGCCGCGCGCCCCGTCACGGCGACGACGTCTCCCCGCGGGAAGACATCCTGGACCGTGATGGTGTAGTCGGGGATCATGAAGAAATAGGCGATCCATGCCTGGCGCATCTGCTCCCTTCCGCGCATGGCGGTCCCCAGCGAATCCACGAACTCATGGTCCGTCGTCATCAGGTTCGTGATCGTCGCGATGTCGTGGCGGTTGATGGCCCGGATGAATGCGAGGACGGTATCCTGGGGAGAACTCATCGGGTTGTGGCCGGGAATTGTCGCCACTTCCTATTGGACACCGGTGCAGTGCATGGAGTTTAACAGGCGTTTCCCCCGGGGGATCACACGCCCCCCGGCGCGCCCCGCCTACTGGGTCTTCGCGCGGCGCACCCCCCCGTACACCTGGAGGTAGACCTCGGGCTGGTGCATGTTGTTCGTGGTGACAAAGACGCCGTCCGTGAGGATCGGCGAAGGGGCCTCCGGGGTGAACTCGACACGGATTTCCGCTTTCCCCCCGGGGGAGATCGCATCTGCGGGGAGTTTCAGGATGAGTCCCTTGAGCTGCGTCCGGAATCCCGTGAGTGCGAGGGGGGTCATCCCGTTGTTCGTCACGCCCACCACCGCGGTGCTCATCCTGCCCACTTCGGCGTCCGGCAGGATGATCGAGGCCGGGCTCAGGGCAATCTCATCGATCACAGTGGCGACGAACTCGATCATCGTGGCGCCGCTCGTATCGCCGTTGGAGTGGAGCGTGACGGTCTTGTGGACGGGGCCGTCGAAGTTCTTCGAGTTGAACGTGATCTTCAGGGCGCCCTTCCCCCCGGGCGGGATCTTCTCCGCCGTGGCCATGGCCCCCGTGCAGCCGCACGAGACGCCGATGGTCCCCATGACCAGCGTGTCCGTGCCGTCGTTCTTCAGCGTCAGCGAGCGCTCGATGACCTCGCCGCGGTAGATCTTTCCGAAGTCCAGGTGCGTTCCCTCAAGGACGACGAGCTTCGGCTGCGCGAGGGCGGCGGCCGGGAGAAGGAGCGCACTCAGAAGAGCCAGGCGCATGCGTCGCAGGATCACGGTGGTTTGCCTCATGGGAAAAAATAGAAAGAAAACACCCGATTGTCAATCCGACGGTGCGGCCCGTCCGGCGTCACCGGCCGAGCCGGTCGCGGATGTGCCCGCCGAGACTGAGGCGGAAGACCCCCCGGTCGCGCACTCCCGCGTAGAGCGTCATCGTCGCGGCGTTCCAGCAGAGCGATACAGCCTCGCCGCGGAGGTCGGCATCCGCGATCCGGAACCACGTGCCTCCGCCGGAGGGGGAGTAGTAAATGTGCCTGTTCTCCAGCAGGGCGACGGTGCTCGCGGGACTGCGGGGGTCACAGGCCACGCGGAACGCTGCAGTCGGTTTCCAGGGGGGACTGTACCTGTTCCATTCGAGTCCCCGGTTGAGCGAACGGTAGCACTGGCCGTCCGCTGTGTAGGCGTAGTAGGTGTCGGGTTCGCTGTCGTCGAGCGTCACAAGGCTGATTCCACCAGCGGGGAGGCCGTACCGGGCCTGTTCCCATGTGAATCCGCCGTCGGCCGAGATGATCACGCCGCTGGAGGAGGTTGCCCCGATGATCACGCCGGCGTTTGAGGGCGAAAACGTCAGGGACCGGACGCGCCACGGCGAGCCCACCGGCCGTGCGTGGCTCCAGGCCCTGCCGTTGTCCGTGGAGACGAATATCCCCTGGTCGCTCGCCAGAAACATCCGTGTGTGAATGGAGGGATGCGCCTCGATGAGGTACGGGGATATCTCCATCGAACGGGGGGTGGACTGCCAGGAGGCGCCGTTGTCCGTGGAGTAAAACGCCCCGGCCGCCGTCGTGGCGTAGACCAGGCCCGGCACGGCCGGATCGGTGGCGATCGAGTTCACTGGGCCGCCGGAGAGACCGGGACCCGCGTCCGCCCAGATGCCCGGGCGTCCCGTGTTGTACGTCATGCAGACAGGGCCGGTCCCGGCATAGAGGCGGTCCCCATTCGGGTTTGTCGCGAGTATCGTGACAGTGGATCCTCCCGGTTTCCCTTCCGTCTCAAGCCAGGTCGCCCCGGCGTCGGGAGACACCCTGAGGCCCATGCCGCTTCCGAACGCGTAGAGCGTCGTTTTGCCTCCCGCTCCGGCGGCAACGATGCGTGCAGGGAGCTGCGGGAGATCTCCCCCTCCCGGCGACCAGATTGACCCGAAGTCCGTCGACACGAGCACCCCCCGCTCGGTTCCGGCAATGATGCCGTCCCCTTGCCCCGGAAGCGTGCAGAAGGAAAGTATGCCGTCGAATTCCCTCCCTGTGCGGGTGGTGATCCAGGAGTTTCCGCCGTCGGTCGACTTCCTGATGCCTCCTGCCGTGGTCCCGTAGAGCAGCGTTCCCGGC
>Ga0335071_10000874_pt1 | contig 32465 bp, 27 predicted proteins | sample Lox_Sample_15_FD_206724 | JGI IMG/M metagenome (GOLD analysis project Ga0335071, IMG submission 206724) | Soil microbial communities from Loxahatchee National Wildlife Refuge, Florida, United States - Lox_Sample_1.5 | ecosystem: Environmental > Terrestrial > Soil > Wetlands | place: USA...
CTGCGCAAAACAGGCCACGTGGTCGGCTACGGGATTTTGAGTCTGCTCTTACTGCGCGGATGGCGTCGCACGCTGGCGACAGCACGGGCTACATTGGGACGCGCCAAAGTTGGACTTGTCACATTCACCCGCGTCGCGATCCTGGCATGGCTTGGCACTGCGTTCGTCGCGTCTATGGACGAGTGGCACCAAAGCTACATTCCGTCGCGTACCGGAACCTGGCACGACGTGGTGCTGGACAGCGCAGCGGGGTTGGTCTTCCTCTCGATCGCCTACGCATGGCTCCGCCGCCCGAGGGCAGCGGAAAACCCTGCCTAATAATCCGTATACAATCGCGGTGTTATGCGGGTCACGCTGACTGCAATCGTGCTCCTCGCGACCTGCCTCTGCGCTGTTGCGGAAGATTCGGCGGTCGATGTCGATCGTGTGGTCGTCTACAAGAGTCAGCGGAAGCTTGTGCTCCTTGCGCACGGTAAGGAATTGAAGACCTATCGCGTTGCTCTAGGAGGTCAACCAATTGGTGCAAAGACGCGGCAGGGAGACCATCGCACCCCGGAAGGGTCCTACGTGCTCGATGCGCGCAATCCAAATAGTCAGTACTACAAGTCGTTTCACATCTCTTATCCCAACGCGAACGACAGGGCGCAGGCAAGGAAACTCGGCGTGTCTCCCGGTGGCGACATCATGCTGCACGGCTTGCCCAAGGCCTATGCGTGGGTAGGAAAGGAACGTACTCTTCATGATTGGACCGATGGCTGTGTTGCGGTCACCAACCAGGAGATGGACGAGCTCTGGAACCTGATTCGCATCGGAACGCCAATTGATATCAAGCCGTAACGCGCGACCTTGGCGCCCGGTGCCCCAGCAACCCCACCGCCGAAACTGCCGCGATGCCGGCTGAAAAATAGAATGGAAAGGCCGCGCCATACACTTTCCACAAAGCTCCGGTAATCACGCTCGCCAGCAAAATCGTAATGCTGGTCACAAAGGAATAGATCCCCAAAGCCCGCCCGCGCACATCCGTTGCGACGCTCTCCACCACCAGCGCCTTCAGCACAGGATTGGTCAACGCATAGAACAAACCATAGAAGCCCATCGACAACCAGATTGCGAAGCTGGAAGGCGCCAGCGCGAACATGAGATAGACGATGGCAAACACGCCATACCCGGCGGCTGCGATGGCCGAGCGCGAGAAGCGGTCGCTGAACTTTCCCGCCGGCCAGGAAGCCAGAGTGAACATCACGTTGAAGACCAGGCCAAGCAGCGGAGCCTGAGAAGCGGGAATGCCGATGTTCCCAGCCCGCAAGACCAGAAACATGTCGCTGGAATTGCCGAGCGAGAAGAGAGCGACGACAGCAAGCACGTAATAGAAATCGAATGGCAGTCGCAACGCGATCAGCGGTGAGCGGTCAGCGGTCACCGGTGTCTGAGAGCTGAGAGCTGACGGCTGAGCGCTAGACTGTGAACTGAGAACCGGGAACTGAGAACTGGATTTTCTAACTTCCCGAATTCCCACCCACGCCACCAGCACGCACAGAGCGCCCGGCACCGCCGCCCACGCGAAAACTCCACGCATTCCAAAGTGTCCAATCAGCGCCAGCGCCAGCAGCGGACCCGCAATCGCCCCCGCCGAATCCATCGCCTGAATCAGGCCATACGCGGATCCAATCGAACCTTTGTCCACCGAGTCAGCGACCATCACATCGCGCGCGGTTCCCCGAATGCCCTTTGAAAAACGGTCGGCGAACCGAATCCCCAAAATTTGCGACCACGACGATACCAGCGCCAGCAGCGGCTTGACCGCATTTGCGACAAAATATCCGCCCACCACGATCGGCTTCCGGCGCGACACGCGGTCGCTCAGGTATCCGGAGAACAGCTTGGCAAACGAGGCCACGCTTTCAGCGACACCCTCGATCACGCCCAGCTTCGCCGGCCCCGCTCCAATCGACGCAATAAATGCAGGCAGAATCCAGTACGCCATCTCGGTCGCGGTGTCGTTGAGAAAGGAGGTGAATCCAAAGGCATAAATCTGTCGCGAACCGCAATTTTCGTTGGTTGCTTTGCTCAAGCTGCCGATCTCCTGCTAGTAGTCGAGTATCGCATGTGGTTGATAGCTCCAAGCTCTCAGCTCCACGCTCCAAGGGAAACCGGGCCGGTATTCCAGGACAATTTCGGTGCAGACCGCGAAAGAGTCGCGCTTAATTTCCTGGAGGTGGGAGGTTGGAGCTGAGAGCTTGGAACTGACCCTCCGCAATCCGCTAGAATAGATCCATGTCCGACCGCACCTTCTCCCTGGATGAAGCCCAAAGCCTGCTGCCGATTCTCGAGTCTCTGCTCAAGCAGGCCATTAACGGCAAAAAGTTGATCGAGGAAGTCGACGCCGAATTCCAGGAGACGGCGCACCGCGTCTTTCTCAACGGAGGCACGCGGCTCGACGTCGTGCACATGGCTCGCCGCAAGGCTGAGCGCGAAAAGACCATTCGCCGCGTCAAGGACGCCGTCGCCGAAATCGATGCCATCGGCGTGCAGGTCAAAGACCTCGATATCGGCCTGCTCGATTTCCCCTGCAAGGTAGAGGGCGAAATCGTGCTGCTCTGCTGGAAGCTGGGCGAAGAGGGAATCACGCACTGGCACAGCACAACCGAAGGCTTCGCCGGCCGCAAGCCCATCGACGAGCGCATTGCCAGGGCGGGGAAGAAGAAGGCGCAGTAGGGCAGGTCTCAGGTCATAGGCGTTGGGTGTTAGGAAAACCGCTGAATCGTGGAGATTTTCCTAAGACCCAAGACCTAACACCTAAGACCTAAAACCCGTGCAAGTTCCTTCTCTTCCCGCGTTCTCAAGCTGAGCGCTCCGTCCCGCGTATCTGCGCCGCTACGTCTCCACCCATGCACTATCGGGGAACGGGCTAAGGCCGGGCGTTCTGCTAAAATCTCCGTATCCGAGGCGATCACCTTATGGCGACTGAGCGCAAGCTTCTTGGGAAAAGACTGCCGTTAACCATTGCTTTCACTATTGTGCTTGTGTTCGCTTTCGGTGTTAGCTGCAAGGGCTTTTTCCAACCGAATACTTTAAGTTCGATTGCGATCCAGCCCTCCGATCCTCAAGTTAATGTCGGTCACACCCTGGCCCTGCAAGCCTGGGGAACTTATAGCGACAACACTCGCGCCGAGATCACCAGCGGTGTTGGTTGGTCGAGCGACACCACCGACGTCGCCACAGTTGACGGGACAGGCAGTGCAACTCTCACCGGAGTTTCTCCGGGTTCAGCGACGATAACAGCGAGCGCGCAAGGCATCAGCGGTACAGCATCAGCGACTGTGGTCGGCAACGTCACGCAGATTACCGTTAGTCCGACGACAGCCAGTCTGACGATAGGGGGAAGCGGTCAGGCTTTCACATTTGCTGCTACTCCAGGCCCGCCCTCCTACATCACAGCGGACAACGGCGGCTCGCTGAACATTAATCCGACCGACAGCTTTTTCACATGCGTTGTCGGTGTTGATGGCAGCAACAACCCAGCTGAAGTCTGTTCTGTATCCCAAGGAGCAGCGCCGCAATATACGCTGTCGATGAGTTACCCAAGTCAAAACGGCGGCACCATTACATCGAACACAGCCACCATCACAGTTCACTAGAAACCGCCGAAAGCGACACAACAATTCCGGACACCGTCGCTAGTCAGTCCTTTGTTTCTGACTAGCGACATTTTCTTACAAAACCAGCGTCAGACGCGCCTTTTCGCCGCTCCATCCACCGCGACCCGTGCTAAACTCGCTCCGCTGTAAATCACTTTCCTAGGAGTTTCCGTAATGCAAGGAGTCCCCCTTTGTAATTTGCGATCGCGTGTTCGTGTGTCTGCGATCGTTGCTGTCACGGTTGTTTCCCTCGCCAGCCTCACGTTCGCCCAGCCTCCAAATTCAACTTGGAAGAAAGTGGTGACCGCCAATTCCCCCTCGGCGCGCAGTGGTTGCGTCATGTTCTACGATCCCGCCAGCCAGAAGCTCGTGATGTTCGGCGGCTGGGACGGCTCCGAGTATCCGACTGACACGTGGACCTTCGACGGCACCAACTGGACGCAGGTGCAAACTGCAACCGCGCCTCCGGGACGCGCCGGCGCCAGCGCCGCCCTTGACTCGACGCTGAACCAGGTCATCATGTACGGCGGCTACGATCATGAATATCTCAACGACACGTGGATGTGGGACGGAGTGAACATGACGTGGGTTCAGGCCACCCCCGCCAAGACCCCTCATCCCGTGACCGGCCCGATGCTCTTCACTGATCCGCTCAAAGGCAATGTCGACGAATTCGGGGGCTGGGATGGCAGAAGATATCAGCTAACCACCTGGCGCTGGGTGGATGACAACTGGCGCAAGCAGTTCCCAAAGGCATTTCCCTCGGCGCGCGCCGCAGCCGTGATCGGGACCAATCCGGCGATGAAGCAGACCGTAGTCTTCGGCGGATTGGCGGAAGTGAATCCCGTAAACACCTGGACCTTTGATGGTAAACAATGGACACAGCAGTTCCCCGCGAACCAACCGCCGCAGCACCTGAATGTGGGCACCGTCTACGATCCCCGCTTTCATGGCGTGGTGACGTTCGGCGGATTTATCGGCGAGGATGCCAACGATATGTGGCTGTGGGACGGCTCGAACTGGTCCCAACTCTTCCCGAAGAAGTCGCCGCCGCCGCGCGAGCAGATGGGGATGGCGTTCTACGACACGCAACTGGAAACGGTGGTCTTCGGCGGCCTCAGCGGCAATTCGCTGTTGAATGACACCTGGGTGTTGAAAGTAACGAAGTAAGAAATTCCTTGCCGCGGCTCACACGGATTCTCGCGGATCAAAGCCCATATGCTCGGTACATTGGCATTTACTTTTGATTCTCCGTGCAAATCCTCGTGATCCGCGGCGGTGGCTTGAGACGAAAGCCGATCTTCTTTCCAGGCTGTGCTCCTCATCACAGCCAATTCCATCGCCACGGCGCTATCATGTCCAGTTACCATGTCGAACATAAAATGCATAGGAATCTGCACCGGCGGTGGTGACGCCCCGGGTCTCAACGCCGTCATTCGCGCGGCGGTTAAATCCGCCATCCTCAAATACAAATGGAAAGTCATCGGCATTCCCGATGGCTTTGACGGCCTTATCTGGCCCGACCGCTCGCACGAGCTCACGCTCAAGGACGTGAGCGGAATCCTCCCGCGCGGCGGCACCATCCTCGGCACCACCAACCGTGGCAATCCGTTTCAATACAAGACCGTCGAGAACGGCCAGGAGATTATTCGGGACATCTCCGATGAGGTTCTCGCCAATGCCGCCAAGCTGGGGATTGACGCCGTAATCTCCATCGGTGGCGATGGCTCGATGAAAATCGCGCACGAACTCTTCCTCAAGGGCATGAAGATCGTCGGCGTTCCCAAGACCATCGACAACGATCTCTCCGTCACCGAGGTGACGTTCGGTTTCGACACAGCGCTCCACACGGCCACGGACGCGGTCGACAAGATTCACACCACCGCCGAGGCCCATCATCGCGTCATGGTCGTCGAAGTCATGGGCCGAGACGCCGGTTGGATCGCGCTCGAGGCCGGCATCGCCGGCGGCGCGCACATCATTCTCATTCCCGAAATTCCGTTCTCGATCCAGAAGCTCTGCGAGCATCTCGAAATGCGCGAGCGCTACGGTAAGCGCTTCACCATCGTGGTCGTCGCCGAAGGCGTAAAGCTCCCGCCCGAGATGCGCCACATGGCCCGCAGCATGGCCGTCGGCAACATGGTCGGCGATGCCATCGCGCTGATGGCGAGAAAAGACGTTCGCGTCAGCATTCTCGGCCACATCCAGCGCGGAGGCTCGCCGTCGCCCTATGACCGCGTGCTGGCCACGCGCTTCGGTGTCGCTGCCGTCGAACTCGTTGCCGCAGGAGGTTTCGGCAAGATGGTTTGCCTGCAGCAGGAGTCAATTCGGGCCGTCAACATCATCGAAGCCGCCGGCAAGATGAAGATGGTGGATCCCAACGGGGAGATCGTGCTCGCCGCCAGAGCTATCGGAATTGGTTTTGGCGACTGAGTGGGATTGAGCAATTGAGTAATTTGTAATTGAGTAATTTTGTAATCGGATGACTTGAGAACTGCCAATCTTGTCACCCTGAATTTCGCCATATTGTTAGCGATGTCATCCTGAGCGGAGTCGAAGGACCCCTACTCCCGGCAGGGCTCTCAAGGACGGTATCCATCTCAAACGTGACGAACGCTCTGTCCCTCGCGAGATAACGGTTCTGCCTCTCGCCCGCGTTATATTGAAGAGTTGACGCGGCGATGATTTCCTTTCCTGCCAAGCTCCATCTGATCGTTCTGGCGCTTCTGCTCACGCTTCCTGCCTGCAAACACTCCGGCGGCCGCGTTCTTGAGATCGCTTATGTCTCCGGAGTCGAGGTCAACCTACGCGACCGTGTCGCCCAGGCCTTTGACAAAGTTGGCTTGGTGAAAAACGGCGATCGCGTTGAGGTACTCGATCACGACCGGCGCTTCGTCAAGGTGCGAACCGCCGCCGGCCAGACCGGCTGGATGGAACAGCGCTATCTGGTGAGCCAGCAGGTTTACGATCAGCTCCAGAAGTTGACTGGCGACAACGCGAACGATCCGGTGCAGGCGGCCGGCATCACGCGCAGCGAAACCAATCTCCACGTTGAACCGGGCCGAGAGACCGAACATCTCTACCAGATTCCGGCTGGCGAAAAACTTTCGCTTCTCAAGCGGGGAACTGCCGATAAGAACGCAGCGCCGCCCCGTAGCGCGGCCATCAAGCCTCAGCCGCCTCCGTCCGAAAAAACAGGTCAAAAAAGGACAGCGGCTACGCCGGGTCCATCATCTGGACAAAATCAAACGCCTCCTTCGCCGCTGCCTTCCACTGCCGTCAAGCCCGCAGGCCCCGCTCCCGTCGTCGAGGACTGGTGGCTGGTGCGCGACTCGCATGGCCGCGTCGGCTGGGTTCTTTCCCGCATGGTCGACCTCGATATTCCCCTCGACGTCGCCCAATACGCCGAAGGCCAGCGCATCGTCGCCCTCTTCGTGCTGAACGAAGTCGAAGATCCTCAAGCCCAGGCAAGAGACAAGAAAATCCCGCAATACCTTATGGTCCTCACCGAGCCGAAGGACGGCGCTCCTTTCGACTTCAATCAGATTCGCGTCTTCACCTGGAACGTGAAGCGCCACCGCTATGAGACCGCTTACCGCGAGCGCTTCGAAGGGATACTGCCGGTAACGCAGGGGAAAGAAGATTTTGGCAAGGAAGGCGTGCTGCCGACATTCGCCGTGCGCGTCATCGGCCAGGACGGCCAACTCATCGAGCAGAAATACAAACTCAACACGCCAATCGTGCGCCGGGTGCTGGCCCCGGGCGAAGAGCCGGTAAAGCACCTCCGCAAAGAGCCAAAGAAATCCGCAGCGAAGAAGCGCAGGAGATAATCATCTCGAGGTCCCAGACAGTAGCGCCGGCGTCTCGCCGGCGGTTATGGCGGCGTCCTCGCCGCCAAGCGAACAATTTAGAACCGGACAACTACGAGTAGAATTCCGCAATCGCGGCCACAACACTCCCAATCTCCGCATCGGTCAATTCCGCGAACATCGGCAGCGCCAGCACTTCCTTCGCAGCCTGCTCGGCAACCGGCAGCGAGCCTTCCCTCAATCCAAGGTAAGAGAATACCGGCTGCATATGTAGAGGAAGAGGGTAGTAAACCTCCGAGCCAATTTTCCTCTCGGCAAGAAACGCCCGCAGCTCATCGCGCCGCGTCGCGCGAATCACATACTGATGAAACACATGTTTGGCTTCGGGCCGGCGCGCCAGAACTTGCACCGGCGAATTGCTCTTCGATGAGGTCAATCCCGCCTCCGCGAGCAGCCGGTCATAGGTCGCAGCATGTTCCTGGCGCTTCCGATTCCAATCCGCAAGATGCGCAAGCTTCACGCGAAGCACCGCCGCCTGAATCGCATCCATTCTTCCGTTCCACCCAAACTCGTCGTGGTAGTAGCGACGCGGACTGCCATGATTGCGCAATCGCCGCATATGCTCGGCCATGCCAGTATCGGTGGTCGTAACGATCCCCGCATCGCCATACGCGCTTAGATTTTTCGTCGGATAAAAGCTGAACGCGGCAGTCGCACCAAGCGACCCTGCTCCGCGCCCGCGCCATTCCGCGCCGATTGCCTGCGCCGCATCTTCCACGATCGCCAGCCCGAACTCCTGCCCGATCGCATCGAACGTGTCCATGTCCGCGCACTGACCGTAGAGATGAACCGGAAGAATCGCGCGCAGCTTGTCTGGCCGGTTCGAGACGATCCGCTTTCGCACCGCCTCAGGATCCAGGTTCAACGTTGCCGGATCGACATCCATCAGAACGGGAGTCGCGCCCGCTCGCACAATCGCGCTCGCTGACGCAAAGAAGCTGAACGCAGTAGTGATGACCGAGTCGCCGGGTTCAACACCTGCCGCAACCAGCGCCAGCCAGAGCGCTTCCGTTCCCGAGGCGCACCCAACTGCAGCGACCGCTCCGGTCAGCACCGAAATCTCGCGCTCCAGCGCCTCGACCTCAGGTCCAAGAATGAACCCCTGCGAATCACACACTCGGGCGATTGCGGCAAGGACGTCCTCGCGGATCGCGTCGTATTGACGCCGCAAATCAAGCAAGGGAACTGATATGGGAACGCTTGAGGACGTTGCAGAAGTTGAGGGCGAGGCTTTCACTTCTCAGAAATTCTATCAGGGTACTGCGCTCGAACCGCGTCGCGCAGAGCGAGGCAGGGAAGGGCCGGCCGCGGTCCGCCGCCCGAGAGGTGCTGCTGCCAACGTGAAAGCTCCACACGCAAGCCGTCAAGATCAAGCTCAGGGAAGGAAGCTTCCGCGCCCGTTAGATTTCGAATCGCCCGCTCCAGGACCGACCTTGCCCCCAGGTAGTTGCCCTTCGACTGATGATGAAACGCGACCGCGAGTTGAACAAGACCTTGGAGATGAAGCCGTCGCGGATGGCAAGTCGACGAAGCTCGCCACACGTCCTCAAGCACCTCGTGCGCTTCGAAGAACAACCCGCGATTGAAGACATCCAGACCGCGGGTCAGGCTTCCGTCGTTGATGTCGGCCCCTACCATGCTCGATTTATCAACAACTCAGGAATATACATGATTTCATATAACAGCGGTTGTCAACCATCCAAGAAAACATAGCAACGCCACAGCGCACAGTCTAAGTAAATGAATAATCAGCGCTTAACATGGCTACAGCTTTGGAAGTGGGATTGCTTTTGGGTGGACAAGGCTATTTTCCATTTTTTCTGAAGGTTGTGGGGAAAAGGCTATTTTCAGGTTTTTGTTAAGAGAAACTTCGGTGTTTCGTTCCCCGGCGAAGCACCAAAACCCTGGTTCAATTGCTAGACCCGATTCAAGCCAAAACTTTGATGAGTGAGTTTTCCAAGAATTACAAGGAGAGATCGATGGAATCTGCATTCCGTTGCAATTGGACACATTTGCTGTTGGCGTTCCTGGTTCTGGCCCTTTGCGCAGGCGCTTGGGCCCAAGGTGGAACGAGCGAACTGACTGGTCTGGTAACAGATCCAACCGGCGCCATCGTATCCGGCGTCGATGTGAAACTGACCAACACGGCAACCGGCATCGTGCGCACCACGACGACGAACGCGTCCGGAACCTATCGCTTCCCGGCCTTGGATGTGGTTGGAGCCTACACGCTTGAGGTTTCCCCAAAAGGCTTTAAGTCGGTCAAAGTTCAGAATATCGTGCCGGCCGTCGGCTTGATCGTCACCCGTGACGTTAAGCTCGAGGTTGGTACTACAAGCGAGCAGGTGACGGTCGAGGCTGGCGTGCAGCTGATTCAGACTGAGGACGCCTCGCTCGGCCAGGCGGTTGACCGCCGCGTTTGGCAAGACATGCCCCTCGAAACGCGCAGCTCGAATGACTTCCTTGCTTTGCTCCCAGGAGCCGAGCCGTCGTCGGTTTCGCAGGTTACTGATCGTGGCCCTGCCGTGAACGGGTCGCGCCCCGGCAGCGGAAACTTCGAAGTGGATGGCTTTAACAACAACGACCAGGGTACCGGTGGCGGCGGGACAGTCTTCGGGTCCGGCGGATCCGTGACCACAATATCCCCCGACGCGATTCAGGAATACCGTGTCATCGACAACGTGCCTCCCGCCGAATACGGCAAGGCTTCTTTCGTGACTGACACCGTGCTCAAGAGCGGAACCAACCAGTGGCACGGTTCGCTCTTCGAGTACAACCGCATTCAGGCGCTGGCAGCCAACAGTTTCTTCTCGAACTACGCCAGCGAACAGGATCACCTGATTCGTAACCAGTTTGGCGGTTCGGTCGGCGGCCCGATCATCAAGGACAAGACCTTCTTTTATTTTACGGTGGAAGCGCACCGATTGCGTCAATCCAGTCCGGTGTTTGCGCACACAATCACCACCGACTTCCTGCAGTTTGTGAATAGCGGGCAGTTCGCGACCTTCCAGGAGAGCGACCCGGCCGGCCTCTGTATGCAGGCCACCAACTACTTCTTTGGTGAAGCCGAGCCTTGCCCCGGCGCCTTCTCCACGGATACCTTTACTGGGGTTTCCAACTCGACTTTGGGCGCAACGTATTCGAAGATGCAGAGCCAGGAGAACCTGCCGCTTTGTTCTTCAGGATCCGCCAACTGCTCGAAATTCTCAAACGACAGCCAAGGTGTTTGGACATCGGGGGCTGTGCTCGGGTTCCCTTACACGGTTACCTATCCGGTTCCGATCTTTGCCACCATCAACGTACCCGGCGGCCAAATCACCAACCAGATGCGCTACGCTGCCAAGGTTGATCACAAGCTTAGCGTGAAGGATCAATTGAGTGGTTCGTACCTGTACGACAATGCTGACAGCACCTTCCCATATGGCGGAAACAACGCCATGGGCCCGACGGAACTCTTCCACGGCCGTTCGCAAAACGCTGGAATAACCTGGTCGCATACGTTTAGCCCGACCGTCCTCAATCAAGCGCGCTTCTCTTATGTCCGCCACACTGGAAATTTCCCAAGCGATCCCCGGGTAGAGGGTATGCCGGACGTCCTCTCGTACTTCGACTCGCCGACGATTGGCTACGGTATGTCGGATGCCTTGCCGCAGCTCTTCACTGAGAACGAATTCGTCTGGAGAGACGATCTTTCGATTACGAAGGGCAAGCACAACTTCAAGACAGGCGCCGAGTTCTCGCGCACTCGAAACGGAAGCAGCTTTGACGTTGAGAAAAACGGCTACGTCTATCCCATCGACACCGAGGACATGGTCACCGATGGAATGTTCACCAATAACTTCGAAGGTTACTTCTTCGGAGGTCAGTATTTCGGTGGAATAGCCGAAGCTGGAGCGTCTCTCAATCCGTATACGGGTGCACTCCCTATCTACTATCGCGGATTCAGGGCGAACGAAGTTGCAGCCTACGTTCAGGACGACTGGCGCGTCAGCCCGCGCTTGTCCTTGAATCTCGGCGTGCGCTGGGAGTACTTCGGACCTCCGCACAACTTCCAGGCTGGCTTGGATGCCAACCTTTCCACGGGCAGCCCGGAGACACCCTGCACGAATCCTGGGACCAATCCCTTCTACCCGAACACTAGCTCTTTCTATTGCGCGATCGCAACCGGCGCGTATCAGGTAAAGAAGAACCTCTGGAACAAAGATCTGAACAACTTTGCTCCACGGCTCGGATTCTCTTACGACGCATTGGGCAACCAGAAGATGGTCATTCGCGGCGGATTTGGTGTCAATTTCGACCGCATGTACAACAACATCTTCGAAAACATCCGCCTCAACCCGCCGTTCTTTGCCCTTGGACTGAAGGCCTCAACGATTTTCGGCTTCCCCGGTATCACGATTCCGGAGACGCAGGCCCTCTACCAGACTCCGTTCACCGGGACCGATGTGTTCTTCGGCGCCGGCTTGACTCCATCCACTCGTGCCATGGATCAGAACCTAGTAACCGCGTACTACGAGCAGGCGCACTTCGGCGTGCAGTATGAAATCGCCAAGGACTTTGTGCTCGAATCGGACTACGTGGGCACGTTCGGCCATAAACTCGAGGCCATTCTTGGCGCCGGTACCTACGATGGCCGTACCGTGTCGGGTGTAAGTCACAGTCTCGTGAATCCCAACTACGGCAGAATCAGCTTCCGCGATAACTGCTGCAATTCGAACTATCACGGATGGCAGACCAGCTTGCGTAAGCGCTTCTCGTATGGCCTGCAGTTCAATGCCAATTACACCTATGCCAAGGCTTTGGACGACGTCAGCGATGTTCTCGGTGAGAAGATCGGTGGCACGGCCCATGGATATCCAATGGATCCGACCGATCCACGGGTTGACTACGGTCCGGCAGACTTCGATGTACGCCACCGCTTCGTTACCAGCTTCGACTATGATCTGCCCTTCGCGAAAGGGAATCGGTGGATGGGCGGATGGGGAATATCGGGAATCGTCTCCTGGCAGACCGGTGCGCCGTTCTCCGTATTTAACGGTGCCGTCGACAGCAACAAAGACGGCGAGTTCACCGACCGCTCGGCTTATATCGGCTCGGGGAGCATCAAGAACGCCGTCGACCACAGTCACGAGCCCTACCAGGGCTACCTGAAAGTGGACGGTAGCGACTTTGCGCAGCCCAATACCTCCGACCTCCCGTGTCCTTCCAGCGTCAATAACGGCCTCTGGTGCGAAGGACCGTCGGTTGGCCAGATGGAGAGGAACACACTGAACGGTCCTGGCTTCTTCAACACTGACTTCAGCGTGAAGAAGGCGTTCAAGATTACCGAGAAGTCCAACCTCCGGTTTGAGGCTAACTTCTTCAACATCTTCAACCACACCAACTTCAAGCTTCCAGACAACAACCTTATCGATGCCGGAACGGGCCCAGGAGCCACGTTCGGGGAGTCCAATACCTCGTTCGATCCGCGCATCACCCAGCTTGCATTGCGGTTCGATTTCTAGACGAACCCATTGCTAACTTCAAAGCCGGCCGCTAGGCCGGCTTTCTTTTTTTGTGGTCTTAGTGGTCGCAAAATTGTCGTGAGCTGCGTGCTAAGCTCTTGTCATCTCCCTATGCGGTTATTCCGGCATCTTGTAGTCATCTTCCTCCTTTTGCTGGGCGCAGCGGCACAGAAGGCCAAGCAGGGCGAGCGCCAGGCGACGAGCGCTCAAAGGCCCAACATCATCCTGATCACGCTGGATACGACTCGCGCCGACCGGATGGGATTCTTAGGTTCAACGCGTGGCCTGACTCCCAACCTCGACGCTCTTGCCAAGCATTCCGTGATCTTCACGCGGGCCTATGCGCAGGTCCCGCTCACGACTCCCTCTCACGCCTCACTCCTTACCGGAACTTACCCGCAATTCAACCACGTCGAGGATCTCGGATCCGCCCTCCATGCCGATGTGCCATACTTGCCCGATCTCCTTCATCAGCAGGGTTATCACACGGCCGCGTTCCTCGGTTCCATGGTCCTCGATCCGGTGAAGAATGCCGCGCCGGGCTTTCAGCGCGGATTTGAAGTTTATGATGCCGACTTTCACAACCCCAAGCCGGGAGAGGACCGCTATCAAAGCTCGGAACGCCGTGCCGAAGAAGTTGCCAATCGGGCCATGCATTGGCTAAGCCAGCGGCCAGACGGACCGTTCTTTGTGTGGTTGCATTTTTACGACGCACACGAACCCTACGATCCGCCCGAGCCGTTCAAATCGCACTTCGCGTCCGATCCGTACGACGGCGAAATTGCATATACAGATTCCGTCGTGGGCAGCATATTGGAAGTGCTGGTTCGGCACGGACTCTATCTGAACACCGTCATCGCGGTCGCGGCCGATCATGGCGAAGCCTTCGGCGAGCATGGTGAAAGATGGCATGGAATGTTCCTCTACGACGAGACGATCCATGTCCCGTTGCTCTTGAAGCTTCCCGGCGAGAAGTTTGCCGGCAAACATGTGGACGAAAGCGTCGCGCTGGCCGACGTCGCGCCTTCACTATTGGAGGCCGCAGGCGTGCCCGTCCCCGCTGCCATGCAGGCGCAGTCGGTATTGCCCCTCATCCAGCCACCCGCGTTAGCAAAGGGCGCTGCGAAGCGCCCCGATCACGCGATCTACTCGGAAACAAACTACCCGCGTCACTCCTTTGGCTGGAGCGATCTGTATTCGTGGCGCGCGCAGAAATATCTCTATGTTCAAGCGCCGAAGAGGGAACTTTATGATCGGGCTGCGGACCCTCAAGCGGCAAAGAACTTGGCAAGCTCTTCCAAGGCGGTTGCAGACACGCTGGATAGTCAGCTCAATGAATTCAGGAAGAGAACGAGCGGCAAGGACATGCAGCGAAAGACCGCGGACTCGTCGCTGGAAGAAGCCCTGCGGGCACTGGGCTATCTCGGCTCGACCGTGGATAACTCCACAAGCAAAGAAAAAGTCCGGATCGATCCAAAGGACAAGATCGACTACGCCAACCGCCTTCATGAGACTCTTTTCGAACTCCAGGAGCAGCGCTATGACGAGGCGGTCACGAAGTTAGGTGAGTTGGTTAAGCAGTACGACTCGGAAGCGGCCGCAGCATATCTTGAGTTCGGCAGGACGCTAATCAACAACGAGAAATATCCGGAAGCGGAAACCTACTTGCGCAAGGCCACAGAGAAGGCCCCCGACTCCTCGCTCGCTCACTGCGAACTGGGCATTGCCCTGATCAAGCAAGGACACTGGGATTTGGCGCTACCGGAAATTCAGGCCGCTGTCGATCACCAGCCGAGTTCGGCGAAATATCACTTTTACCTGGCGGGTGTTCACGTGCGGCTCAAACAACTTCCCCAGGCGGCGAAGGAATACGAAAAGGCGTTGGAGCTGGAGCCGGATGACCTTGAAGCCAACTTGACCTACGGCCGGATGCTCTTGGCCGGAGGAAATGCAGAGGCGGCCCTTCCGAGACTTGCTCGCGCCGCGAAAGTAGCGCCGCGTTCCGTAGAGGCCCACACCCTTCTTGCAGAGGCCTATGACAAACTTGGGCAAGTCCAGAACGCTACTGAGGAGCGCAACAAGGCATCGCAACTGAAGTCGCAGCCACCCGAATAGATCGCCGGATCAAAGCAGCCTTGGGCTCGTCACGACTCATTTCTCTCCCGCCTTCGCCCGTTCTTTCTTCGCATCGTCCGCTCGTCCCAGGTGGTCATACGCCTGCGCCAGCGCCGAGTGAGCCGGGGCAAACGCGGGTAGCCGCGTTGAAGCAATCTCCAGATGCACCGCCGCGGTTTTGAAATCTCCCGTCTTCAACAGCGTGGCGCCCGTTTCGTAGTGCGCCCAGCCGGAGTCGGGTTGCAGTCCCACCGCTTTGTGCAGGTGCTTGGCGGCCTCCGCGTACTGCGCCTTTTGTGCGAGCGCGACGCCCAGAGTGTACTCGGCGAGATAAAGATGGCTATCTGCCGATGCCACCGGAGTCAGCGCGGCTACTGCACGCTCGCCCTTTGCGGGCACGAGCAGCGACGGCGCCACTTCAAAGACTTTGTTTGCTGTTGTGATCTTTTCTTTGGGGTCGGTTCCTGAAACAGCCGTCACCGCGCCCGACGAGGTCTGCAGGCCGACGTATCCTAGCGACGCCAGCTTCTGCATTTCCGTGGAACTCAACTCGGACGAAGACTTGCCGCCCTGTCCACTGAACTTCCGGTCGAAGCTATCGAGTTGTGAAGCCATTGTGTCCATCGTGGCCTTCGAGCTCTGCGTCAGGTTGTGCGCCGCGCTCGGGTCGGCCGTCATGTCGTACAGCTCGGGTTTCGGCGCGCGAATGTACAGATATTTCCCGGCTCGCCATGACTCCAGAATGCTCCAGCCAAAGCCGCGCTGCGAGAGGTCGCTGCGCGAATACACGGGCTGATCGGATCCGCCGCCCGATTTTGCAACCCGCAACAATGACTGGCCCTGCATCTGCGAAGGAACTGGGACGCCCGCGATCTCAAGGATTGTCGGCGCTACGTCGACTAGCCTGACTTTCGCTGTTACCTTCTTCGCTCCCGCCGCATCCGGCAGCTTGATCAGGAGCGGCACGTGAATGGTCTCGTCGTACAGGAAGATGCCATGCGCATCCTCTCCATGCGCGCCCAGGCTCTGGCCATGATCGGCAACCACGACAATAGCAGTGTTCGTGTCAGCTTTGTGTGTCTTGAGAGCGGCCAGCAGCTTGCCCACCGCGGCGTCGCTCGCGGCGATCGCCGCATTGTACGAAGCGGTCCGTGCGGCGCTCGCGTCGTTGATATGAACCCAAATAAAGAAGGGTCCCTGCGCGTTCTTGGCTAACCACGCAGCTGCATGCGCCACGACTTCGGCGCCTGAGCGCTCAGCGACAGGAGGCTTGGCATCGCCCGGAATGACGGGCCGGAACCCCGCGTCATAGCTCTGGAAGCCGCGATCGAGCCCCTGTGCCAAGCCGTTCCACGGGTCAAGTTCAATGGACCCGACAAACGCAGCCGTCTTATAGCCCTGATTCTTCAGCAAATCAGGCAGGGAAGGCAGCGCCGAGCTAAGCGCCCCGCCGATTTCGCTCAAGCCGGTGTTCTGCGGATATGCGCCTGTCAAAATCGTGGCGTGCGAAACGACTGTTCCCGGCGCCTGGGCATAAGCATGGTCAAACACAATGCTCTGTCCCGCCAGTTGGTTGAGGTTCGGCGTGGTGGCACCCTTACCCCCAAGAAAGCTCAATCGGTCCGCGCGGACTGAATCGAGCGTGATCAGAACAAGGTTGGGTTTTGCCGCCGCTGCGGCCGGAATCGAAAGGACAAAAAGCCACAAAAACGCCAAAATAGCGCCGATAGGACTTCGACGAATCATGTCTGCCAGTGTAAAGGCAGAAGGCGGGTTCGCCAAAGCCTTCAGTGAGGCACAACCCGCGCCAGAGCAGAGCGCAATTCATCGGCTTTGAAGCCGAACGGCCCGGGTTTGCTCTTGTAGGCGACGCGACCGTTTTCGTCAATCAGGTATAGGCGGTCGGGCCACGCTGTGTAAGCCTTTTCCGTCGCATTTCCGAACTCATCGAGCACCGCTTTGGGCTTGATTCCTAGCCTTGAAACGCATGCCCCCGCTCGTAGCGCGCGCTCTTCCTCGCTCTTTGGACTGGCGAATACCACGTTGTCTCTGACATTGCTCTGCATCTGCCAGAGATCACTGGGATGTGCTTCGGTAATGTACACCACCAGAAACTCGGCCCGGTCATGGTAATCGTCATAGAGTTGGTTGAGGGCAGGAACCTCCTGCCGGAAGGGGGGTCACGTGTAGCTCCCGAAAATCAGCACCACCGGCCGCTGTTGGGCCGTCAGCGCCGAGAGCTGAACAGGCCCGCTCTTGTCGAGCCTTGCTAGAGAGAAGTCGGGCGCTGCATCTCCAGGCTCAAGTTGACCTGCCCGGGCGCGCATCCATAGCGTCTCGAACGGGAACGCCAGAAAAGCCACGGGCGCAGGAACGTGTGCCATCACCCTGCCAAATGTCTCCGGAGGCTGTCGCATCGCCGAGTAAATCGCGGCGCAGCCGCACCCCCAGGCGATCGCCAAGCCAAGTAGCGCCTTCAGCAAGAGTTTATTTTTCATGATCGATGCCACCAGCCCCGCCTGCGTCGATCAGCATAAAGCCTCTGCGGCTGGATGACCAGACACCGTGTGACTTTCAGGCAGTTACTCTTCAATTCTGTGCCGCTCCCGAGGGGTTTACTGTTAAGATAGTTCATCCCCTGGCACCAGTCGCCAGCTGCTGGCTCGCGGCCAGCCTTCGCGAATTGACCTAAGATAAATTGACCGTGTTGACCAAGAAATACGTCTGGATTGTGTGCCTGCTTGCGGCCTGTGCTGCGGGCCTGCTTACCTTTGTCTCCTGTGAGCGACCCCACGGTGCGTCCAACTCGCCCAGGATGATCGTCATCGGCGTCGACGGACTCGACCCCGACCTGCTGATCAGGTACATGGCCGATGGCAAGATGCCCAACTTTGCGCGGCTGGCGCAGCAGGGGTCTTTCAAGCGATTGACCACCGCCATCCCGCCGCAGAGCCCGGTCGCCTGGTCGAATCTCATCACCGGTATGAATGCTGGTGGCCATGGGATTTTCGATTTCATCCACCGCGATCCCAAGACCTTCCAGCCTTACTTTTCGACTTCAAAAGTTGAGGGCCCGGCGCACAGCTTCAATATCGGAAAGTGGGTAATTCCTCTGGGCAGCGGATCCGCCGAGGAGTTGCGCAAAGGGGCGGCCTTCTGGGAGATCCTCGACCAGAATCATATTCACAATTACGTTTACCGAATTCCGGCAAATTTCCCCCCGATCGATGCCAAGGGTAGAACGCTCTCCGGCATGGGAACGCCCGACCTTCGTGGTACCTATGGCACCTTCACCTTTTATACCGACGACGCCACCGCGGCTGTCGGCGCCGTTGAAGGCGGTGAAATCATCCAGGTCGAGGTCAAAAACAATCGGGTGACTTCCAACCTGCTCGGCCCTAACAATACTTTCTTGAAGGACGCGCCGCCCGCAACCGAACCCTTCACCGTTGACATCGATCCGCTCCAACCCGTCGCGCGCATCCGCTACCAGGACCAGAAACTCGTCCTAAAAGAAGGCGAATGGACCGGCTGGCTTCCGGTTGAATTTCATCTCATGCCGGTCATTGGCGACGTGAAAGGCATCTGCCGCTTCTATCTCAAGCAAACGCATCCGCGCTTCCAGCTTTACGTTTCGCCAATCAATATCGACCCCGAAAATCCGGCTCTCCCGATTTCAACGCCATCAAGTTATTCTCGCGACCTCGCCCGTGAAATCGGCGAGTATCACACGCAGGGCATCGCCGAAGACACGAAGGCCCGTATGGTCTCGGTTCTCGACGACAAGGAATATCTCGAGCAGGCCCACACTGTGCTCGCTGAACATCGCCGTGCCTTCGATGCCGAGTTCCCGAAATTTCACGACGGATTTTTCTTCTTTTATTTCTCCAGCCTCGACCTCAATGGACACATGATGTGGCGCCTGACCGATCCGCAAAGCCCGCTCTATGACGCGGCGGCAGCGGCGCAATACGGCGGCGCGCTCGAGGAATTTTATGAGCAGATCGACAAGGTCATCGGCGAAATCCTGCCAAAACTGGACGACAACACTACCTTGCTCGTTCTGTCAGACCACGGCTTCGCGCCTTACCGCCGTTCCTTCAATCTCAACACCTGGCTCTTGAACAACGGCTACATCGTGCGCAAGCCCGGTGCGGGCGACGAGCCCTTCGCGGGTGTCGATTGGAGCCAAACTCGCGCCTATGGCATGGGCCTCAACGGGCTCTACGTCAACATGAAGGGCCGCGAGAAAAACGGTATTGTCGATCCGGCCCAAGCCGACGCGCTGATGCGTGAAATTCGCGATAAACTCCTTCAGATTCGCGATCCGCAGGTGAAGGATCCGAAGATAGATTCGCAGGTGATCTCTCGCGTCGACCTCGCGAGCGAGGTCTATCAAGGTCCTTATGCGCATAGTGGCCCCGATGCGCTCGTTGGCTACAACCGCGGCTACCGTGCTGGATGGACAACAATCCTTGGCCAGTTTCCAGTGGATGAACTCGAAGACAACATGAATCCATGGAGCGGCGATCACTGCATGGATTACACAAAAGTTCCGGGCGTGCTCCTCAGCAATCGCAAGATTGCGCTGGACGCTCCCGCGCTGACCGATATTGCGCCGACAATTCTGGCGCAATACGGCATCGCGAAGCCGAAAGAAATGCAAGGCGGGTCGGTCTTTCAGTCAAAGTAGCGCCGTCTCGGCGGCGGTTAGGCGGGCATCTCGCCCGCGGACGAATGAAAGAGGTTCGAACGCCGCGCTGGAGAAGGTTTTGGGAAGGGCACGGCTTCAGCCGTGCCGCATAGCGGGGCTCTTGATGGGGCTTCAGCCCCTGAGGGTTTAGAGCAAAACAGGGGAAATCATGTTCGGTTCACACAAAGTCAAGATCGAAGGCGAGCTGCTCGACAAGGTGAAGCAGTGTTCCGATGCTGCCGGATACGAATCGCTCGACGAATTCGTCATCCACGTGCTCGAAAAAGAGACCAACAAAATCATTCCGCCGGACGAGAGCAACACCTCGAAGGAAGACATTCAGAAGCGGCTGCGCGGGCTTGGGTATATAGAGTAGGAGCTCATCGAGTAGCTTGGCGATCCTCGCACAATTGTCACTGAATGCCGCGCTGGGAGCGGCTTTCGCACCCGTCCATCTGTCCGCCTTTCTGGCGTCATGGATGATGAGCCCTCTGCTGATTGTGGTCGTGCTCTCGATCGTGATCGGCCTGCTGATGATCGTCCTCTTCGGCTACACCTCCGATCAGAAGGCGATCGGCATTGCGAAAGATCAGCTTAAGGCGCACCTGCTTGCCGTGCGTCTCTACCGGGATCAGTTGCATGTCGTGATGGGCTCGTACGGAAAAGTGCTGCGCGGCACCGGGCGTTATCTCAAGCTCGCTTTCAAGCCGCTGCTCTACGTCATCATTCCCATCACGCTGATGATTGTCTGGCTCGATCGTTCGCTCGGTCTGACTGCGATCCAGACGAATACGCCGTTTCTGATGACCGCGCATGTCGACGATCCGCAAGCGCTCGATAACATAAGCATCGATCTGCCGCCCGGAATCGAAGCCAGCGCGCCGCCCGTGCACATCTCCGCCGACAACGAGGTCGTATGGAGACTCGTCGCCACGCAGGAAGGCACGTACGACGTAAAGATCGCAGTCGCTGGCCAGACCGTAACCAAGAGCGTTCGCGTCACCACGCAGTTGGCGCAGCTTTCGCCTGAGCGCTGGCGCGACCATCTCTGGCAAAGATTGTTCTCCTCCGGCGAATCGGCTCTGCCGCAAAATAGTGCCGTCGAGTCGATTGTCGTGGATTATCCTGAGCGCAACATCCCGCTCGGAGTCGCTGGCTACGAGATGAACTGGATCTGGCTCTTCTTTATTCTTTCAATGATCGCCGGATTCATTTTCAAGGAGCTGTTAGGAATCAAGGTATAGGTAGATCGTGTGGCGCGGGCATTCCTGCCCGCGAGTGTAGGGCGGGCGCCCTCGTCCGCCAGTGGGGGAGCGAATCAGATGTATAAGTCGAGCAATTCCGTTGGAAGCAAGGGAATCCGAACCGCAAGTCTTTTGCTGCTGCTGGCTGTAGTTTTGGCTCCATCCACAGCCCACGCCTACGCTGGCCCCGGCGCAGGTTTCGCGGTGCTCTCCTCTTTCTGGGCAATCTTTGTCGCGTTCCTCTACTCGTTTTATGCGCTCGCCACGTGGCCCGTCCGCCAACTTTTTCGCTTCTTCCGCCGCCGCAACGCCTACGGCAAAGCTGTCTTCGACCGTGCGGTCATCCTCGGCTTCGACGGCATGGATCCCGATCTCGCCGAACGCTTCATGAACGAAGGCCGCCTCCCGAACCTCGCCAAGCTCCGCGACCGCGGCACTTTTAACAAGTTGCGCACCACTTTCCCAGCTATCTCGCCGGTCGCCTGGTCTACCTTCATGACCGGCGTCAATCCCGGCAAACACAACATTTACGACTTCCTCGCCTGCGACCGGAATCACTATTTACCCTTTCTTTCTTCGGCGGAGATCAAAGGCCCGAAGCGGCAGATCAAGATTGGCAAGTATTCCATACCGTTCGGCAAGACCGAAATTAAGGCGATGCGCAAAGGCACGCCGTTCTGGCACTGGCTCGGCAAGGCTGGCATCTTCAGTTCCGTCATTCGCGTCCCAGTAACCTTTCCGCCGGAAAAATTTCAGGGCGTTCTGCTCTCCGGTATGTGCGTGCCCGACCTCAAAGGCAGCCAGGGAACTTTCTGTCTCTGCACCACGCGAGCGCAAGGCGACAAATTCCGCGAAGGCGGCGTCCGTGCGCCCATCGACCGCAAGAATGGCGTCTATCACGCTTACGTTCCCGGACCCGACAATCCGCTTGCCGAAACCGCCGGCCACGAGATGCGTGTCGACTACGAAATTCGGCCTAACGTCGCGGAAAAGACGGCGAAGCTGAAGGTCGGCTCGGAAGAATTCACGCTGAAGGTCGGCGAATATTCCGAGTGGACGCCGATCGAGTTCAAAGCCGGACTTGGGTTCAACGCCCACGGCATCTGCCGCTTCTACCTCAAAGAAGTTTCGCCTGAGGTCGAAGTCTACGTGACGCCGGTCAACATCGATCCCGGCCATCCCGATCTCCCCATCTCGCACCCGGTTACATATTCGATCTACCTCGCAAAGCTCTACGGCGCCTACGCCACGCTCGGCCTCGCTGAAGACACATGGGCGCTCAACGAGCACGTGCTCGACGACGATGCCTTCCTCGCGCAGGCGTACGGCAATCATGAAGACCGCGAGAAGATGCTCTTCGACGCGCTCGACAAGACGCGGCAGGGCTTGTGCACTTGCGTGTTCGATACGACCGACCGCATTCAGCACATGTTCTGGCGCTATCTGGAGGAGGATCATCCGGCCGCGCGCGAGGTCCCGAAGAGTGAGCGTAAGGAAGTCATCCAGGACCTTTACCAGCGTATGGACAAGCTCATCGGCCGCGTGATGGAGAAGATCGACGACGATACGCTGCTCATGGTCATCTCCGACCACGGCTTCAAATCGTTTGCGCGTTGCATGAATCTCAACGCGTGGCTGCACCAGAACGGCTATCTCGCGCTCAAAGAAGGCAAGACGGAAAGCGGCGACTGGTTCGAAGATGTCGACTGGTCGAAGACTCGCGCTTACACCATGGGCCTCAACGGTCTCTATCTGAATCTCAAGGGCCGCGAGAAGCAGGGAACCGTTGATCCCAGCGAGGCCGAAACCCTGAAAGCAGAGATCAAAGAGAAGCTGACCGGCCTCAAGGATCCCGACAGCGGAGCGGTGGGGATTACGGGCGTCTTCATCACCGGCAACGTCTATCGCGGGCCATACTCCGAAAACGCGCCTGACATTTTGGTCGGCTACGGAGCCGGCTATCGCGCGTCGTGGGATTCGGTGATGGGCAAGGTGACCGAGAAGATTTTCGAGGACAACCTGAAAGCCTGGAGTGGCGATCACTGCATCGATCCGCGTCTAGTCCCCGGCGTCCTCTTTTCCAGCCACAAATTCACAGAAGAGAAGCCGGCCATCGTCGACGTAGCGCCGACTATGCTGAAGCTCTTCGGCCTGCCGCTGCCGTCGCATTTCGACGGCAAGCCGTGGAGCCTAGCGCCCGTCGCCGGAAAGACGCCGGCGCCCGCGCCAGCGACCTAACCAGTGACTCAGTGATCGATCGCTGGCGGCGAGTGACCGCACTTATCGGTGAGGCTTCCAATGTCCTCGCTGGTTCGCCTTTGGGTGGCGCAGCGCTTTAGCGCTGCGATCGAGACATCACACAAGCAGCGGCTTTAGCCGCTGGGGTTATTCGCTCCGCGTCTTCAACCTGCTCGCCAGCCACACCACGCAGCCGAGCATCCCAATCCATCCAAGCGTCCTCACCACGCCTGCAATCGTAGTGTCCTGATTCAGCACGCCCAGGCTGGAGAAAATGGTATTCCAGTCATGCTCGACATGATCGGGGTCGCCCGTCGTCACGAGCGGCAGAACCATCGCCCGCGCGTCCGCCATGTAGGTAGCGGTATAAAGCCAGTTTTCGAAAAAAAAGAAAAGGCAGAAAACAAACCCTGCCACCTGCCGCTCATGGAAGAAATAAGCTGCGAGCAGGAAGGGTACCGCCCATTGAAGAATTGTTCCGCCCCAAAGTCCGAGAGTAGGCCCAAACCAACTGAACAGCGGATGCCCACCCTCATGCACCACAAGGTTGGCCGAATCGATGAAGAGATATCCGCCGTGCGCGTTGAAGGCGTAGATCAGAAAGAGGACATAAAAGACGAGCCACGCCCACACAGCCCAGCGCGACATCGGCCGCCATTCCTCGCGCGCGCCCGACAGCTCGGCCAGCGATTCCACCAGCTCGGACATGCTTTCATTCTAGGGATGGTCCGAACGCAGGGCGAGATTACCACGGTGCGTGCGACAGCAATGCTTGTGTGGCGCGGGCATTCCTGCTCGCGTGTTGATTCGAAATTAATGGCCTGCGCGGGCAAGCCTGCCCTGAGCTTGTCGAAGGGAATGCCCGCGCCACACAATTACTTCGCCGCTTCTTCCTTCACGTAGGACGGCGACAACGTCCCCCTCTTGGTCGCAATCCCCAGCAAGGTCGGGTAGAACTGCACAAATGTCGTGTCCACCGCCGCATGCTGCTCGTGGCACGAATAGCACACGGCATTCTTGGGGAATGTTCTTCCGGTGTTGCTATCGCCAAATCCCACGAACGCCCATCCACCGTGTGCCGAGTCCTTGATGTGGATCGACCGCGCCATAATGTCGCTGGTCTGGTAGTGGCCTTTCTGATTGATCGAGCCCTTGCTCCCCGCCATGCGCCCTTCCAGCACCAGAATCGTCTTGTCGGGCCAAGTCCCCGTCAACAGAAACGCCTGATACGCTTCCGGATTGACGAAGATGTTGTCGAACATGGAGTGATCCATCGTCTGCAATTCCGGGTTGTAGTCCATGTCGATCCCGGTGGTGAGATAAATCCAGCTGCGATAGTTCTCCGGGAAGATCAATTTCCCATCGGCGGTGTATTGAGGTTCGTTAGCAGAGCCCGTGCCTCCAGCGGCATTTGAGGACACGGGAGCGGTCACAAAGGCGCACACGCACAGCAGGCAGAGCAGACGCATAGCCATCCTTTTCCCCCACACAATATTTCGACGACGATGCCAAAGCAAGGTAAGCCCCGGCGATGCCAAAGATACGGATCGGAACCGAAAAAAGTTCGTCCGCGTCGCAGTGCTTTTTGAGAGGCTTCCTTGGAGCGTAGCGCCGGCGTCTCGCCGGCGGTTATGGCGGCGTCCCGCCGCCAGTTCACTTCCCAAACATCGGATAGTGGCTAGCCGCCCCCATCAGGAACAGCAAAGGCAACGACATCCATGCATTCGCCCGCGACATTAAAAACGCCTGCCGCGCCATACCCTTCGCCTTATCCGGCATTGGCGTGCCGTTTTTAGCGTTGTCGGCTGTCCACTGGATAATCCGCTTCTGGATGCGCCAAATTGCGCCCCACACGTTCAGCATCATCATCCATCCAATGCCGCCACCAATCCCGATGGCGATCAGGCGATTGCTCTCCCATCCATGATCGTTGAAATGCAAAAAGGTCCACGCCGCCGCCAGCACAATCACGATATAGATCACGGCCAGCACCGGCCCCTTGTCGAGCGCACCTTTTCCCGGAATTACGCAGGCATACATCAGGGCCCAAGCCACGGTCCAGATGAGGAAAAACCACCCAAAAACAGCGCCCGCCGATCCTCCTCCATTGCGTGCATCCGTGCCCACAATGTTGCCAAAGTATGCCAACCCCATCAGCACCGTCACTACCGACGCCCACCGGAACCACCACAGCGCTCGCGACATCAGATCCGGCAAAACCTTGCCCTTGGTCACGGCGTCCAGTCCCTTCATGAAGGGCACGTTCACCAGGTTGAAGAAGTACAGCAGCCCGATCCAGATAATGCCGGCCACAAAATGCAGCCAACGAAACACCATAAGCAGGTTTGTATTCGGATCGCTCGGCAAATTGATGTTCAAAGGAGGCTCCTTCTGAGCGCTTGCTGGAATCCCACGATTCTCGAAAAACCCATGATTTTAGAAAACTGGTGAGCAAAATGATAGCCGATCCAGGGCCCTGTTCGCTTTTCGTAAACCGTTTTAATTTAGTTGCCCCGCTGGTTGAAAAGCGTACGCTTAGGCCGTATTGTAGGAGCCAACAAAACGGCCGCCGCCGCGATTTGCCCTTCCCTGGCTCAACACGCGGCGGCGTCACGATAAAAGGAGATCGGCTATGGAAGCTAAGCCGGCGCAACAGAATATTCAAGATTCCTTCCTCAACACAGCACGTAAGGAGAGGCACAACATCACGATCTATCTGGTCAGCGGCGTGAAACTGACTGGCCGGATCCGGTCGTTCGACAAGTATTCCGTTGTCCTCGAAACCAGCAACCAGGAGCAGCTCATCTTTAAGCATGCCATTTCGACCGTGGTCATCGCGCGTGGGGCGCATGCTCACGGCGAGGCAAAACCCGCTCCGGTTGCGACGATCGGCGAGCCCCCGGTTCAGGGTTCCGGCACGCAAGGATAAGTGAAGCTAAAATAAGTATGCTTGCCGGAAGACAATTCCAGACTTCGTAGCCGGGCCAGTTCCCGCACTGAACCCAAGGCAGTTCTGAACCCCTCGGAGCGCCGCGAACGCGCGTTCCTTGTCGGGGTGGAATTCCGCACGCGCGGGAGGGCCGGAAAGACGAACGGCGCCACGCTCACTGCCGGAGCTCAGGCAGCGCGCGATCACGCCACCAGCATCGCGCCCAGCCGCCGGACCGACTCGCCCGACTTCAGCTCCGAGGAATCACTCGACGAACTGCGCTCGCTCGCCACCAGCGCGGGTGCGGAGATCGCCGGCGAATTCATGCAGCGTCGCGACCGCCCCGATCCCGCCACGCTCATCGGCAAAGGCAAGCTGGAGGAGATCGCAGGCGCATCCGCGTCGGTCTCCGCCGGCGTCGTCCTCTTCGACCACGACCTTTCCCCCTCGCAGCAGCGCAACATCGAGCGCGTCGTCAACACCCGCGTCATCGACCGCACCCAGCTCATCCTCGATATCTTTGCCAAACACGCCCGCACCCGCGAAGGCCAGTTGCAGGTCGAACTCGCGCAGCTCGAATACATGCTGCCTCGCCTCGCCGGACGCGGCATCGAGATGTCCCAACTCGGAGGCGGCATCGGCACACGCGGCCCCGGCGAAACGCAGCTCGAAACCGACCGCCGAAAGATCTACCGGCGCATCCGCCACGTCAAGCAGCAGATCGAAAACGTCCGCCGCATTCGCGCCCAGCAGCGCCAGCGCCGTGAATCGATCCCGGTAGCGACGGTCGCGCTCGTCGGCTACACCAACGCGGGCAAATCGACGCTGTTCAACGCACTTACCAACGCCAACGTCCTCTCCTCGCCACGCATGTTCGCCACGCTCGACCCGACGCTGCGCAGCGCCGAACTTCCTTCCAAGCGCAAGATCGTCCTCTCTGACACGGTAGGCTTCATTCGCCACCTGCCGCACACGCTCGTGTCGGCTTTCCGCGCCACGCTGGAAGAAGTCCAGCGCGCGACGTTAGTCCTGCAGGTCTCCGACGCCAGCAGCCCTATCTCCACCGAGCAGGATGCTCAGGTCGAAAGCGTCCTCAAGGAACTCGAAGCCGACAAAAAGCCGCGTCTCCGCGTGATGAATAAAATCGACCTGCTGCCGCCGAAGCAGCGCGAATCTCTCCGCGATGATGCTCAAACGATCCATGTCTCCGCGGCCAAGGGCATTGGCTTGACTACGCTTCTCGATCGCATCGATGCCGTACTCGAAGAAGACAAGCCCAACCGAGTCCGCCTCCGCATTCCGCAAAAAGAAGGAAAGACGCTAGCGATGCTAGAGGCGCGCGCGCGCATCTATTCGCGCTCCTATCAGGATGGATTGGTGGTACTCGAAGCCGACGCTCCGGAATCACTCTTGCGGCGCATGCGGGAGTGGCTGGTGGAGTAGGCCAGGACGGAATCGCCGGTATTCCGCAAAACAAGCAGCCAAAATCAGAACCACAAAGCGCCAAGTACCTCGGTAACTTGCTGCTGAACCCGCCTACCGAGGAAGATGACTCGATCTGGGGCTATTCCTGCTTTTCACCCCTCTGCAGGAACCTACGACGCAAGGCCATTTCCATTACACAGGAGAACAATAAATGAACACCAAGATCCTGCTTGCAGGTTTGGCGTGTCTGTCGGTTGTAGCAGTGGCGCAGCAGTCGGATAGTGGGCAAAAGACGTCGAAAACGGGAGACGTGATGGTGCGCGAGAGTCCGAGCAAAGCTTCCTTGGGCCGCCGCGAGAGCCCGAGCAAGCCCACGGCCGTACGCGAGAGTCCAACCAAGTCTTCCACGGCTATGCGCGAGAGCCCAAGCAAGACCCCGCTGAAGGTAGCCGATGTAGACGGCGACGGCAAGGCGGACAGAAACATCGGCAGCCAGTCGAGCGGTGCCGGAGCGGGAGTGGCGATTAACAACTCACACTCCAACATCAAGTCGCCGCGTGATGCGGCTAGCGGTCAAGCCAGCGGCAAGGTGAATGTCCAGGACCTTTCAGTCACCAAACGTTCCGCGTCATCCGCGCCAGCCGACCCCAAGAAGTAAATCAGTTACGATTGGCTGCTTCGGCCGGTCTTCACCACCACCCCCGCTCGACAGAGCGGGGGTTTTCTTGTCCGCCCAAACCCTAAGCCCAAACCACCCACCTCACTCCCAACCGCCCGGTCGGGTCACCTCCTCTGGGTGACCGCAGTCACAGCACTCAGTCTTCGCATCACCGCGCCGCTTCGCCCCCTCCATGTAAACTCAATTAACGGGAGAGTACATAAATGTCTACACCCTGGACTTCTCGTTACGCGCAGCGCCTCAAAGGCGTTCACAGCTCGGCTATCCGCGAACTTCTGAAAATTACCCAAAGACCCGAGATCATCTCTTTCGCCGGAGGCCTGCCTGCGCCCGACGTTTTCCCGGTCGACCGTTTCCGCGAGGCGTGCGCCAAGGTTCTCGAAAACAATGGCCGCACTGCCCTGCAATACGGCGCCACCGAGGGCTATGAGCCCCTCCGCGAAATGATCGCCCGCCATACCGCGCGCTATGGCGTGAAAGCGCAGCCTGAAAACGTCCTCATCACCTCCGGCTCGCAACAGGCGCTCGATCTGATCGGCAAGTTGCTCATCAATCCCGGCGACCGCGTGCTCGTCGAAGCTCCCACCTACCTCGGCGCTCTCCAGGCCTTCAACGTCTATGGTGCCGAATACCTCTGTGTCCCCAGCGACAACGATGGCGTCCGTACCGATCTGCTCGAAGAGCCTCTTCGCTCCGGCCCGAAGTTCATGTATATCCTCCCGAACTTCCAGAATCCCGCTGGCACGACTCTGTCGGAAGGCCGCCGTCACGAACTCGTGCTCCTCGCCGAGCGCTACGGAATTCCTATCGTTGAAGACGATCCCTATGGCCAGCTCCGCTACGAGGGCGAGCACCTGCCGCCGCTGGTCGTTCTCGACCGTGAGAATCTCCGCCGCGACCGCGGCTATTCCATCGGCAACGTAATTTATCTCAGCACGTTCTCTAAGACGCTCGCTCCCGGCCTGCGCATGGCGTGGATTGTCGCTCCGCCGGAAGTCATCAAGAAACTCGTCCAGCTCAAACAGGGCGCGGATCTGCACACCTCAACCTTCGGACAGATGGTCGCGTACGAAGTAGCTCGCGACAACTTCCTCGACGAACACATCAAGCTCATCCGCCGCGTCTATGGCGAGCGCCGTGACATCATGCTGGAAGCTCTCAAAGAGCACTTCCCGCCGGAAGCCACCTGGACTCACCCCATGGGCGGATTGTTCCTGTGGGTAACGCTTCCCGAGGGCATGGATTCACACCGGCTCTTCGATGCCGCTCTCAAGGAAAATGTCGCGTTCGTACCCGGTGATTCGTTCTACTCGGGTAATGGGTTTGCCAACGAGGGCCTGCGCCATTTCCGCCTGAACTTCTCCAACGCGCAGCCAGATCAGATCAGGGAAGGCATCCGCCGCCTGTCGGTGGCCATCAAGAGCCAGTTGGCGGGTCTCAATCCCGAGCCCGTAGCTGGTTGAGGGTAGCGCCGGCGACTCGCCGGTGGTCGTGGCGGCGGCCCGCCGCCACTTTCCCTCCACTACTCTGCGAAACCGAGGAATGTTTTCCGGTCCCCGCGGTTATATAACTGATGGGCCCAAACGCGGCCGCCTTCGGGCAAGGTAAACTGTTCGCCTGTGGGTGAGCGTCCTGGCGATACCGGTTCGTTTGAAGAATTGGCGATGCCGCTCTTCGCCCGTTTGTACAATTTTGCCCACTGGCTCACGCATGACCGCGCTTCCGCTGAGGATCTGGTGCAGGAAACTTATATGAAGGCGCTCCGTGGCTTCTCCTCGTTCCAGCAGGGGACAAACTTCCGCGCCTGGATCTACCGCATTCTGCGTAACACCTTCCTCACGACGCAGGCCGGGCTGAAGGTCTCTGCCTTGGTCTCGCTGGACAGCGAAGATGAGAAGGTCGTCGAACCAGCGGCCGCCGAGACTCCGGAATCGGTCCTCCTTGCCCGTGTGGAACAGGAGACGATTCAGCGAGCTCTCGAGGAATTACCGCTGAAATTCCGCGAGATCATCCTGCTCTGCGACTCGGAGGAGATGAGCTACCAGGAAATCGCCGACACTCTGGCCGTTCCCATCGGAACAGTCATGTCACGCCTATCGCGCGCGCGAAAGGCCATGCGTGAGTTGTTGTCAGTCAGGTTGCAGGGGGTCCCTCGATGACCTGCGATTCCATTCGCGCCAAACTCGATGCCTTCGTCGATGGCGCCGGCTCACCGCAGGAACTGGCAGATTTCGATGCCCATCTGCGTACCTGTCCCGCCTGTGCCGCGGATGCCATCGGCCGCCTGCAAATGAAGCGCGTAACCCGCGCCGCGGCCGCCCGCTATACGCCTTCGCCTGAGTTCCGCGCGCGTCTCGAAAAAAATGTCCAGCCGAAACGCCCGCCCAGCTGGACTTTTGGCTGGCTACCCAGACTGGCTGTCGCCGGCATTCTTCTTGTGCTATTGGCTCTCGGGGTCACGCTGTGGATGCGCCACTCCAATCGCGAAGAAGCTTTCGCCGAACTCGTCGACCTGCACGTCGCAACTCTGGCCAGCGCAAATCCCGTCGATGTTGTTTCCACCGACCGCCACACGGTCAAACCGTGGTTTCAGGGCAAGCTTCCGTTCACCTTCAATCTGCCCGAACTCCAGAATTCCCCCTTCAAGTTAATCGGTGGACGCGTCGCCTACTTTGAGCAGAACCCCGCAGCTCAGCTCCTGTTCCAGATCCGCAACCACGATCTCTCTGTTTTCATCCTGCAGGATCGCCCGGGCATTTTCCCCATCGCCATGAGCAGCACAGCCCGCGAGCTCGCCTTCAATATAGAGACTTGGACCGATGGGGGATTGCGCTACATCATTGTCAGCGATGTCGCTCCTGCAGACATCCACGACCTCGGCATGCTATTGAAGTCGGCGAAGTAACTAGCCAACGCTTCGAACACAACTGAGTCCATCAGTCCGGCAATCGAGGGAGAAGCGATTTTCTGGTTAAATCGTGCAAGAACGGTGTTACAGTTGCGTTCTGCCACTATAACCAGACGCGGGACCTCATGGCGGTATCCTCCAGCCACGGAATGGGCCCAGAAGTCCGCGGCGAAGTGCGCGTAAAACCCGTCAGGCCTAACTTCGCTGCTTTGGCCGCTTTGCTGGCATTGCTCCTGCTCTGGGTGCCTCTTTTTTCCTGGCTGCACTCTCTGCTCGAACCCATGCTCGCGTTTCTGAGTGATGTTATGGCCAACGCCTTGATAATCTGCGGGGGGCTCTTTGCCTTCCTGTTCTTTGGATTCGTCATGGCAGTGTTTGCCATGCTCTTAGGTGGAGCTTGGTCCGCCGTCTTTCAATGGTTGAAATCTGGCGCTTGCTCTGCTGACTTCTGCGTCGGGTACCGATAACAAAGACCGACGACCCTCGAAAAACCAATCAGGCCTTGCCGAACGGATCCTCTAGAGACGGACTCTGTGGCGTGAACAACTCGGCTCCGCTATCGAGAATGTGCATATCATCTTCGAGACGAATTCCGAACTCCCCTCGAATGTAGATCCCCGGCTCGTCGCTGAATGTCATGTTCGCCTGTAATTTCGTCGGGTTGCCGCGCACCAAATAAGGCCACTCGTGCCCATCCATGCCCATTCCGTGACCGACCCGATGCGTGAAGTATTTGTAATCCGGGCCGTATCCGGCATCAGTGATTACTTTGCGCGCGGCGGCATCAACCGCGCCTGCTTCCACTCCGGGTTTCGCGGTCGCCAGTGCCGCGCTCTGCGCATGATGCACGATCTCAAAAACCTGTTTCATCTTGTCGCTCGCCTTGCCGAGAACATATGTGCGCGAAATATCGGAGGCGTAACCTTCCACCGAACAACCGCCATCCATCAGCACAATCGTTCCTTCGCGAATTTCCTGCGGAGCGATCGAGCCATGCGGAAATGCCGAATATTCTCCCACCTGCACGTCGGCGCCGCCGTCGAAACCGAGTTGCCGATGCGCGGTTTCCACCATTTTCGCAACGTCTTTTTGCGTCATGCCCGGTTTGAGAGACCGATACGTCGCCTCATAGGCAGCGAGCGTCGCCTTCGCCGCCAGGCGCATGAGATCGATCTCGTGTGCGCTTTTGATCATTCGGCATCCTGCCGTGACCGGGGTAGCGC
>Ga0335071_10000875_pt1 | contig 32461 bp, 26 predicted proteins | sample Lox_Sample_15_FD_206724 | JGI IMG/M metagenome (GOLD analysis project Ga0335071, IMG submission 206724) | Soil microbial communities from Loxahatchee National Wildlife Refuge, Florida, United States - Lox_Sample_1.5 | ecosystem: Environmental > Terrestrial > Soil > Wetlands | place: USA...
TGGGCTGAGCCGAGGCGTGGGCACTCACCAGGGACCACATCTCTGCCTGAAGTCGTGCGGTTTCCGCATCGATGTGCCGAATCTCTTCTCCACCGCGACTCGTGTAGAACCGCACCCGCTCGCCGAGATAGTCTCGCAATAGCCCACGCACCTTGGCGGCATCCGGGGCGGGGAGGAAGTCCGCCCGGACGTACTCCGTCCCGATGGCGTTTGCCTCCTGCTCCTCGTAGTTCTTCCGCTGATCGTATCGAGCGACCGCCATCGAGAAGGTGAACCCGACGATGAGTCCCAAGAGCGTCAGGGCGCCGCCCAGGAGGAAGTCGAACTCATCCCCTTCGCCCTCGTCTTTCTGCCGCCTCCTGCCGATCAAGTTTCCGATCTGAGCCGAGGCCCAGAATACGGCGAGGGTAACTGCCGGAACGAGAAGCGAGTAATCGAGAGCTAAGCTCATCTCCTTCACCCCCGATCTTGTTGCCGCGCCTACGGTCGAGAGGGGCCTCCCGCACGAGCCGTGGTGGATGTCCTGGGTGCGCCGTTCCGCTCGGCGTGAGGATTGGACGGTCTGGCCATTCAGCGGTTGGAGCAAACGAGCGTTGCGAGGAAAGAAACCTTTCGAAAGCGTGGAGTTGCTCCTGCGATAGCACCCCTATTCATAGCACGAACCAGGCGTACGCCCTCGCTGCATGGCGGGGTGGCGAGATAACCGTCATACCGAGGAACGGGGCTGGGCTCTTAGGAAGGTGGCTGTCTCCACCTACTGCCCCGGCGGCGCTGTGCCTCCGGCTTCTGCAGTATCGCCGCGAACAACTGCGCCGAGCGCCGCGCTCGCCGGCGTCGAAGCGCCTCGATTCGCGGGGAGGCGCCATCTCATGCCGTTCTTCCACCTTTGAGTAACAGCGCCCACGAGCTGCGCCAGGTCAAGGCGCGAAACTAGCCCGTTCACGGACGGCGGGCCCTAGCCGAGACGAACACGCCTGGCGCAGCGCGAGACCCGATCAAACCGGGGCGGTCCAGAGCATTTCGCAGCGGCCGGGCGTCCGTGTTGGGCCCTCGCGGGTCGCGCGGCGTGAGCCCCGGTGGTCGCGCACGAGAGCCCCCCGCCCACTAGTGGTTATACGTGAAAGTGCGGCCGACGGCACATGGCCGGGAAGCGGTGCCGCGGCGGCGCGACCCCGTTCCGCGAGCGGTGGCTGGGGAGTTCGGCAGTCGGACGGGATCCTTCGGATGGTCGCTCCACCCACCTTCCCAAGGAGGAGACAGCGGGAGACTCCGTCCGAGCCCGTGGCAAATGCGCGCAACGACCTCTCCACTCCCGAAAGCCGAGGGATCGAGAAGATCCGCTGCGCCCCAAGGGCCGCCAGCCTTAAGCCCCGCTTAAGGAAGCGCGCTTACAGTTCTCCCGAAACTACGGCAAGTCTGCCGCCGACAACGAGGAGACTGTGCATGTCCAGAACCTTGAAGCGCGCGTCCGTGGCGGTCTTGGCCGCGGCCGCCATATTTGCGGCGGGGCTCTCCCTCGGCCGCCCCATGAGAACGCTCGCTGAGCCGACGCGCGACGCGAGCCTCTCAACCCCCGCCTCCGGGATCGCCGCTCGCGGCTCACCCGACTTCACTTCCATCGTCCGCCAATACGGTCCCGCAGTCGTGAACGTGAGCGTGATCCAGTCGCCGAAGCAGGACGATACCCCGCAGGCGGGAGACAGCGACGACGATTCTCTACCCCGTTTCGGCATCCCCTTTGGCTTCCCCCGGCCGCACGGCGAAGAGGTCCTCCGCGGCCTCGGATCGGGGTTCATCGTGAAGAGCGACGGCCTCATCCTCACGAACGCCCACGTGGTGGCCAACGCTTCCGAGGTCACCGTCAAGCTGACCGACAAGCGCGAGTTCCGAGCCAAGGTACTCGGTTCCGACAAGGACACCGACATCGCGGTGCTCAAGATCAGCGCCAGCGACCTGCCGACCGTCCGCATCGGCGACGTCACGAAGGCGCAGGTGGGCGAGTGGGTGCTGGCCATCGGCTCGCCGTTCGGATTCGAGAACACGGTCACCGCCGGCGTGATCTCGGCACGGGCCCGGTCATTGCCCGGCGAGGGGTACATTCCCTTCCTCCAGACCGACGTGCCCGTGAACCCGGGGAACTCGGGCGGTCCGCTCTTCAACCTCGCGGGCGAGGTCATCGGCATCAACTCGCAGATCTACAGCGGATCGGGCGGCTACATGGGCATCAGCTTCGCCATCCCCATCAACGTGGCCATGAAGGTCGGGGAGGAACTCGCCTCGAGCGGCAAGGTCACTCGCGGCCGCATCGGGGTCGCCATCCAGGACGTGAACGCGCAGCTCGCCAAGTCGTTCGGCCTGACCAAACCCATCGGAGCTCTGGTGGCGAGCATCGACAAGGAGGGCCCGGCCGCCAAGTCCGATCTGAAGGCCGGCGACGTGATCCTGGCGCTGAACGGCGAGGAGGTGACGAACTCGACCGACCTGCCGCCCCGCGTGGCCGACATCCGCCCCGGCGAAACGGCGAAGCTGACCGTCTGGCGCGACGGCAAGGAACATGAGGTCGAGGTGAAGGTTGGCGCCGCCCAGGGTCGGAAAGAGGTCGCAACGAACGAAGGCTCAGGCCACGGACGGCTGGGGCTGGCGGTGCGACCGCTCACTCCCGACGAGCAGCGCCAGGCCGAGGTGAAGGGCGGGGTCCTGGTCGAGGGTGTGAGCGGCCCGGCCGGCCGGGCCGGCTTAAAGCCCGGAGACGTCGTTCTGTCGGTGAACGGGACGCCGGTGAAGAGCGTCGAGCAGCTGCGCGATCTCGTGAAGGGCGCCAAGGACGAGGTTGCACTCCTCGTTCAACGCGGCGACTCGCGGATCTACGTGCCGGTGGAGCTCGGCTGATCCCCAGGTGAACTCGCACGCGGCGGTGTAGGCAGCCGCCGCGTGCGCCACGAGCCGTACCCTCGTCCTCGCCTGTAGAGGACAATCGAGCGAGGGACTGCTGCGGCTCAGGTATCGAAAAGCGGAAATCCACGAACCCTGTGAGGCCCCGGCGCGCGGGGCTTCTTTCTTCTCGAGCCTGGGCGCTTCGCGATGCACGCGCCGCTGCACGCACCTCTGCGCCTCGCAAGGCAAGTGGAGGTGCGCTCTTCAAGCCGAGGCTGCCTCGTCGCCTCGCTCATCTCGTTCAGGGCCGCGGGCTCGGTACCACGGCGTGCATTACGTTCTTCGACCCTCGGCAGCCCGGGGATAGAGAACATCGCGTGGAAACTCTGCTCAGCTGCGCTCGCCCTCCTCGCGTTCTTGGGACTGCTCGCTTCGGTCGATGCGGTGTGGACCCTGCTCGGAAGCGGCATCGCATCGCGGGCGCCGTTTCTCTTGTGAGAGAGAGGCCGTGCTTCGGCTCTCTTACGGCCGGCCCCATCAGGGCGGCGTTTGAGTCCGAGCACCTGTTTACGTCGACGAGTTGCTCATCCCCTTCGCGACGGCTCACATCTGGGTACGCCTTCTTGGCGTGCTTCAGCAGGGCCGTTGGGCTTTCGATCAAGGCGAAGACGTCACAGGAACGTCCCTGAAGCTGGTTTTCGTCATCGCTACCCTAGGCGCATTCCTAAAAAAGGAGCGTGCCTGTGACCAAAGACGCGAGGTCTAGAGCAGGTCTTTTCACGCGCGCAACGGCGCTGCTCGGGACGACGCTGCTTCTAGCGAACCCCATGTTGGCGTTGGCGCGAGACGACCAGGCCCAAGACGAATGGGGCCAAGACGAAGGACAGGGCCACGGCGAGCTATCGCTCAGGGAGAAGGTCGAGCTGCTCCGCAGCAGGGTGAAGTACGTGTTCGTGATCTTCCACGAGAACGAGTCGCTCGATCACTACTTCGGTACCTTTCCCGGCGCCAATGGCCTCTTCAGCGCACCGCGCGGGGCGACGCCCGCCGACGCGACGCCCAGCTTCGTACAGAAGTACCTCGACACCTCGCTCAAGCAGACGACGATCTCCCCCTTCCTGATGCCGCAAGCGGTCGTGACCGCGGCGGGGAAGATCGTGCCGATCTATCCGGCCGACTTCATCTCGGTCGATCACAGTCACCAGGGCATGTCCAATAGCCTCAACGTCGACCCGGCCACCGGCCTCGCCAAGAACGACCGCTACGCGATGGATCAGGAAGGCCTGACGACGGACGGGTCCGGTAACATCGTGACCAAGGCGGGCGTGGCGCCGACCGTCGTCTCGCTCGCGCAGAAGCAGAAGGCCGAGGCCGACATCAGCCACATCGACTGCGACACCATCCCCTTCATGTGGCGGTGGGCGAAGAACTTCGTCCTGTTCGACAACTTCCGTCAGACCATCGTCGGACCGTCGACCCCTAACGCCATCGCGATGATCTCCGGCCAGTCCGGCCAGACGCAGTGGGCCCTTCACCCGGAGCAGGGCGCGACGGTGACCTACGCGAACCCCAAGTTCCCGACCCCCATCGGCGCGAGCTACGGCTCGAACGTCATGCCGGCCACGAGCAACGCGTTCGTGCCGGTGGTCAACGATCCCGGTCCGTTCCCGGGCTCGAACCTGGACACGAGCGCGGTCAAGCCTCCCTTCAACTTCGACGAGAGCCCGAATAACCCGACGGTCAACCTGACCTTCGCCAGCCAGCCGCTCTCGTTCATGGGTCGGAACATCGAGAGGATCATCGCGACCGATCCGAACCCGGCCTTGGACCTCTTGGACGTCCAGGAGGACATCAAGGTCATCGCCTCCCGCGATCCGGCGGTCAACTGGGGCTGGTATCAGCAGGGCTTCAACGCCAACGACACGCCCGACCCCTACGAGCCCCAGAACTCGACCATGCCCAACCCGACCCACGACCCGGGCCTCAACACCGGCTACATCTTGCATCACAACGGCCCGCAGTACTTCGGCTACCTCGGCGACAACCCCGAGGTTCTGAACACCAACCTGCACGGCGCCAAGGACTTCTTCGACGCGGTGGAGGGCCGCAAGCTGCCCCGGGACGGCGGCGTATTCTACCTGCGCGGCGGCTACGACAACAACGACGGCCTCGTGCCCGTCGATCCCACGCCGGCCATCCAGCACGCATTCATCGGCAACGACGATCACCCGGCCTATTCGGATCAGCAGATCTCCGAGGCGTTTGCCGCCAGGGCGATCAACGACATCGTCAACAGCCCCTACTGGCCGGAGAGTGTGATCGTCATCACCTACGACGAGACCGACGGGTTCTACGACCATGTCTCGCCTGAGCTGCGCAGCGTGTTCGCCGACGGATCGCCGCTCGCGGCCGGCCCGCGCATTCCGACGATCCTGATCTCCCCCTACGCGAAACCCGGGAAGATCTCGCACCGCTACAGCGAGCACGGCTCGGTGATCAAGTTCATCAACGAGCTGTTCGGTCTCGTGCCGCTCGCCTCGTTGCCGGACGAGAAGCGCGCCCGAAAGCTCGGCGAAAAGACCGTGGGACAGCCGAACCTCGGGCCCTCGGACGATCCGGAGAACGACGTCGGCGACATGACGGAAGCTTTCGACTATGACGCCCTGCGGGGATGGAGGAGGCCGATCTCTCCCACCGAGGCGTGGACCCCGCCCTCGGTCGTCGCAGCGCTGCCTCACTATGCGACCGCGAACTATTCGCCCAACGGCTACACCAACGGGGCCTGCGAGGCGATCGGCGTTCTGCCGACCGACTTCAAGTCGTGGAAGGCCTACCAGGCGGGTCAGCCCATCGACCCCTATCCGGTGGACGTGAATCCGCGCCCGACACAGTCGCCCGGCACGCCCACCTCCGGAACCTGGACGCCCTAGACGTCGTGGACCGTTCGAGAGGGGATGGAGGTCTTGCCTCCATCCCCTCTCTTTTCGAAGGATGGTGGGAACCAGATGCCACGCTACCTGGCCGGCCTCCTTGCCGGCGCCCTCTTGGGGCACGCCGGTGTGGTGCGCGCGCAGACCTTGGAGTCCATTCGCGCCTCTCACCATCTGGCGTGCGGCACGGTCACGGGTGCCGACGACTGGAACGGAGAGGACGTCCACGGCAATCTCTCGGCCCTGGAAGCCGAGGTCTGCCGTGCCGTTGCCGTCGCCATCTTCGGTGACGAGGCCAGTCTGGCGATCGAGTCCTTTCCCGCCGAGCCGGAGGCGTTGAGCGCGCTGAAGGCGGGAGCGATAGAGCTTGCGATCGGCATCTCCCCCTCGGCATCGATTGCCGTCCACTTCGGAGTGGTGTTCGGACCGCCCGTCTTCTATGACACCCAGCGCCTCCTCGTCTCGAGGCAGAGCGGCATCAAGAAGCTTGACGACCTTCGCAACAAGCTCATCTGCGCGCTCGACATGAGCCCGCCCGAGCGGTCGCTGCGCGACGAGCTCACCGCCCGAGCCATTCCCTATGCGCTGATGGCGCATTCGGAGCAGGGCGAGATGGACGCTGCCGTAGCCGTTCGCCGATGTGCGGCGGGCACGGCGACGGAATCGAGGCTCGCCCAGTCGCGCGCCAACTTCCACGCGCGGACCAGCGATTTCGTCTTCTTGCCGGACAGATTCGGGCTGTACCCGGTCGTCCCGGCATATCGCTATGGCGATCAGAAGTTCGGGCTCTTGGTCGAGTGGACGATGAGCGCGCTCTTCGAGGGGGAGGCTCTGGGGATCACCCAGGCCAATGTGGCCGAGGCAGTGAAGCGCCAAGACCTACGGGCCGAGCAGCTATTGGGGCACGACTTCGCGACCGGTCAGGCGCTGGGGCTCGAGCATGATTGGGCTGCCAAGGTCATCGCCGCGACCGGCAACTACGGCGAGATCTTCCAGCGCACGACTGGAAAGCCGTATCAGCTGGATCGAGGTCCCAATGCGCTTTGGACCGAGGGCGGGCTCATGCGTCCACTCCCCATGAGATGACCTCGAGCTGGCCGCTCCGGTTCGCCATGCAGAAATGGGTCGACCGGCGGTGGCCAACGCTCTCTTTCTGAGCTCGCGGATCGTCTTTCACTGTCCCATCGAGCGAGACCCCCATGGACGAGGACAAGCCGGCCCGCTCCCGTGCAGGAGTGGCGGGGGATCGGACGGCGAGTCAGTAGATCCCGGGCACGAAGCGGCTCACCTTCGCCGCATAGGCTCGGTACTCGTCGCCGAACACCGAGAGGAGGAGCGCCTCTTCGGCACGTCCGCGCAGGTCGCCGGCGACGAGGACGATTACCGCCCCGACGAGGGTTAACGGCCAGGGGCACGCGAGCGCGCTCCCGATCGCCCAGAGATCCATGGCTAGGTAGATGGGGTGCCTCACGTGCCGGTACGGTCCGTCGACGCAGAGGGCGTGCCCGGCTGCGAGCCGGGGCAAGAGCCGCCACGACTCGAAAACGCGCAGAGCCCAAAACGCGACTGCCCATGCCGCGACGAGTGCGGCGATGCCGGCGATGACGGGCGGGCTCATGGGGAGCTGGCCGCCTCGAGCGTTCATCGAGTTCGTGATCCCCGAGATGACGAAGGCGATGCCGACCGCGTGGGGGAGGAGGTGAAGCCCCGCCCTGGGCGTCGAGGTCACTCGTTCAGCACGCGGTGACTCCGCCCCTCCTGAGGGGCGATACCCCATGAGCTCCCGGACGAGAAACAAGGCCGCGAAAAGCGCCTGCAGCGCGAGGAAGGCCCGTGCCATGGGCGCCAGGCTACCAGCTTGGGGCGCACCGTGGCCGGTTGGATACCGCGCGGCTCACGGTGGTCGGCGCGACCGCGGCGCTTCGAGGTCCGTCCCCGAAGGGTTCGCCACCTTCAGGGGACCAGGACGATCTTACCGCGCGTGTGACGCTTCTCGAGCTCGCGGTAGGCGTCCCTCACCTTGGAGAGCGGATACGCCTTGGCGATGGGCACCTCGAGCTTCCCGTCACGGATGAGCCCGATGAGCTCACCGAGGACCTGGGCACTCGCAGCCTCGGCGCTTCCCTCGCTCTTCACCCGGTGCTTCTGGGCTGCGGCGAAGTCGATGATGGTATCGATCCGCTCCGGCTTGACCCCAAGGCCGAGGGCCAGCTCGACGTACCCGCCGCCGAAGGTGTCGATGAGGGCGTCGATCGGCCCTCCCGCTGCGGCCCGGAGTCTCTCCGGCAGTCCCTCCCCGTAGGCGACAGGGGTGATCCCGTGGCCCTTGAGCCACTCGTGGTTGGCCGGACTGGCGATGCCGATGACGGCGGCGCCACGGAGCTTCGCGAGCTGCACCGCGATCGTGCCCACCCCACCTGCCGCCCCCGACACGACAACCCGGTCGCCCGTCTTGAGGGCGACGGCACGCACTGCGGCATATGCCGTGGTCCCTGCAACGAAGAGCGCTCCGGCGACCTCCCAAGGTACATTCCCCGGCCGCTTGACGGCGTCGCTCGCATTCACGAGGGCGTACTCGGCGTGGCTGGCTCGACTCGTGAAACCGGCCACCTCGTCGCCCACTGCGAACTGGCGCACACCGGCGCCGACCTCTTCCACCGTACCGGCGAGGTCGGTCCCCTCCCCGGAAGGGAAGGTCGCGGGCCATCTCGCGTGGAAGAGGCCCTTGCGGATGCTCGCCTCGCCGGGGTTCAACCCCGCCGCCTTGACCCGCACGAGGATCTGTCCGGGTCCCGCCTTCGGGCGCTCTACCTCGACGACCTGCAGGACGTCGATGTCGCCGTACCGATCGAACCGCACCGCTTGCATCATCTGCCTCCAGTCCGGGGCCAAAGGCCGGAACGAAAGCCTGCCTGGGGAACTCGTCCCACTGATACCTGCCGTATCCAGTTGGGGGCGACTGCCTGCCATCGCAACGTGTTCTCTGGGGCCTGCGACGGATGGCGGCGAGGGATCCCGACGAAACCGGGCAGTCCGAGACCATTGGGCTTGCCCCTGGGCGAGGACGGGCAGAGGAGCGTGTCGCCCGCTTTGAGGGGGAACTCGAGGAAGGAGCGATGCGGATCGGAGGGACCCTGGGTCGACAAGCGGGCCGACGAGCGGCCAGCGTCGAGTTCGTTCGCGTTCAAGAGAAGCGGTTACAGCGCCGGGAAGCGACCGGCGTAGCGAGCAGGAACGGGACGGGACCGCGCGGAAAGCCCGCGCGGCCGGCGCGGGTTCGACGAGGCGAGGTTCGTTAGAGCCCCCGCGGTATCCTTGGATTTAATGCGTGAAGACGAGCGGCGCGCTGCCCGACGAGCCCGAGGCGCTGTCGGTTCAGTAGCCAGTCGGCCCGGGCACCTCCGAAGGCCCCGACGTTGGCGCTGGTGACGGACTCGCACTACACCCAGGTTCGCACCGCCGCTTTCGCCGCCCCCACCCGAGTCAGCGTTCCAGTCACCGCCCCCACCCCGCTCCCCGGTCATCAAAGCCCGAGGGCGGACTGGTACGCCGAAGGTGAATAGCCTCTCACCAGCTCGTCCCCGATGACCGCGGTAGGGACCGCATGGCTCCCGGTCAGCTCCACCAGGCGGGCGCCAGCCCCCTCCTCCTTCTCGATGTCGTGTTCGGTGTACGGAATCCCCCTGCCCTGGAAGTAGGCGCGCGCCCGCTTGCAGTAGGGGCACCAGCTGGTGGTGAAGAGCTCGACCTGGGGAAGGGGCTTGCGGGCTGCGACCGGCCTTGGAGCCGGTGCCCGCGCGGCCGCAGGCTTCGGCTCACTCTCGGTCGCGGTGGGGGTGGCGACGCTCGGCTCGGGCGAGGCTGCCTCCTCGGGGAGGGTCACCTTCCTGGCCTGCTTGGCGCGGGCGGGCGGCTCCTCCGAGAAGTGAACCGTGCCGCTCTCGTCTACCCAGGTGTAGACGTCGGCCCGCGAACTCTCCGGACGGACAGTTAGCAGGAGAGCCAGCGGGAGGATCGAAGCGACCGAGCGTCTCATGAGCGGGTCCCCGGGGCTCCACCCTATCATTCGCGGTGAGTGCCCGGTACGTTCGCGGCGCCTGACCTAGCCGTTCGCCACCCCGAAGTCCACCTACACTGTGCGAGACCACGCCCAACCCGCACGGCGGGGGTTCAAGGCCACGCGTGCACCGTGGTGGACGCCTCTTCGTTGCGCGTCATCGGAATTGGCGACAGCGGACACGGTTTCCGTCGGCGTGGCCCACTCTTGGACATCAAGTCTTCGCCACCCTGGCTGGTCGTGTCCCGAGTCGTGTGGAAAAGGAAAGCGGCGCATTCTTCCGGTGGGTTAACCACCACGCCGCCCTGACAGGCGGCAACCGGAGGAACGGGCCGTGGAAAACGGTAGCAGGAAGCTGAAGCTGGTGGAGGGGGATGAGCCGGTCCGGCTGTTCGACCTGATACACGACAGGGTCCGGGTCGCCATCGAGCAGGTCGTGAGGGAAGAGCTGGACGTGGCGCTGGGGGCTGTGACGTACCAGCGGGTCGAAGTGCGTCACGGGTACCGCAACGGCTCGCGGTGCCGAATGCTGGCCGGTCCCACGGGGCTGCTGGAGCTGACCGTGCCCCGCGCCACCCTGTTCGCGGCGGACGGCAAGCGCGAGTGGGCCTCGAAGGTGCTGCCGCGCTACCAGCGGCGGCTGCCGGAGATCAACGAGGCCCTCGTCGCCGCGTACCTCTCCGGCGCGACCACGCGGCGCATCAAGGGAGCCCTGCGACCGCTGCTGAAGGCGGCCGCGCTCTCGAAGAGCGCGGTGTCGCGGGTGGTGGGCACGCTCAAGAGCGCGTTCGATGCCTGGCGCAAGCGGCCTCTCTCTGGGCTCGAGGTCGTCTACCTGTACCTGGACGCCATCGCGCTGCGCATCCGGATGGCGGGGAAGGTAGTGAGCGCGACGGTGCTGGTGGCCGTCGCAGTGCTCGCCGACGGCCAGAAGCAGCTTCTGTCGCTTGAGATGTGCGGCAGCGAGTCGGCCGAGGCGTGGAAGGGGTTCCTAGAGGACCTGGTGGCCCGTGGGCTGCCCGCCCCGTTGCTTTGCATTATCGACGGCAACCCAGGACTCCGGCGCGCCGCGGAGCTTGTGTGGCCGAAGACGGCGGTGCAGCGGTGCGCGGTCCACAAACTCCGCTACATGCAGCGGAAGGCGCCCAAGCACGCCCAGGAGGAGATCGCCGATGACTTCCACAAGATCGTCTACGCGAAGGACAGCAAGACCGCAGAGGCGGCCCGCGAAGCGTTCCGGCGCAAGTGGGAGAAGCTTTGCCCCAGCGTGGTTCGCAGCCTCGACGAGGGCGGGGACGAGTTGCTCACGTTCTACCGGTTCCCCGAGCAGCAGTGGAAGACGATCCGGACTACCAATGTCATCGAGCGCCTCAACGGAGAGTTCCGCCGCCGGGTTAAGACGCAGGCGTCGCTGCCGACGGAGGACGCGGCGGTCGTGCTACTTTTCAGCCTCGTCGCCAGCGGCCAGATCAAGCTGCGCAAGCTCGACGGCTTCGAGAAGATGGCACCGATGCTCGTGGCCGCGGCTCGCGTCGGCCGGGCTGCGTGATGTCACGGGGGTAGACCGATGAGCGAAGCGTACCCCCCAGAGCCTGCCCCAGAGCCCGCGGCTCCTCCGAGGCCGCGCGTGGAGCGCTTGCTCCGGGCTTGGAACGCGCTCGTCTTCACGGCTTGGGCGACAGTCCCGTTCCTGGTTGCGGGGATCGGCTGGAGGCGCGGCTGGCTTCACATGGCCGCCCTGGCGACCGCCGTGATCATCCATGGTCGCTACGTCGCCCGCCGTAACCCGGCGCTCCGCGAGCGGCGCTCGCGGATCCGTGTAGGGACGAAGCGATGGGACCTGTGGTGGAACGCGCTCTTCTGGCCATTGCTCGCGTCGGTGGCTGTGACTGCGGCACTCGAAGTACGTGGCGGCAGATCCCCAATGCCCAGCTGGACGTGTCCATTGGGCATCGCGCTCCTCGCCGCCGGATTCGCTCTCTCCGCTGCTGCGATGGCCGCAAACCCATTCTTCGAGGGGGTAGTGCGTATCCAGCGCGAGGTGGGGCACCGGACCATTGAGAACGGTCCCTACGGCCGAATCCGCCACCCCGGGTACGCGGGGCTCGCGCTGTGGGCACTGGCGACCCCACTTCTCCTCGGCTTTTCTTGGGCCTTCGTCCCAGCGCTGGCGACGGTGGCCTGGGTCGTAATACGAACGGCGCTCGAGGACGCGATCCTACTCCGAGAGCTGCCGGGCTACACAGACTACGCGCGGAGAGTGAAACAGCGGTTGGTACCCGGCCTGTGGTGAGTCTGCTTGGGCCTCGGCCGGGCCTACGTGCTATAGAGAGAGGGCAACGCTCAGAACCGCCGGGAGCTGCGCCAGCGGGATCTTCCACATCAACCGGGCCACACCCCCTGGCTTGACGAGGTGCGAGCGCGCGACGTGCGGTATGTGGATCGCCAGCGTCGCGACCGGTGAAGACACCCTCTGTCGCCTTTCCGGGGCGAAAGGCGCGGGGACCCGCTCGCCCGGGGCTGCGGCTTCGCGTCAAGCCGCCCAAACGCGCTCGGCGCGTTCCAGGAACCGCTTCACGCTGAACGCGCCGCTGTTCGCGATGACCACCGATGCCATCCCGAGAGAAGGACGGAGCCGCATCTCACCCTGGAACCCGGCCCCGCCACCCTCCTTGAAGAGGTAGCCCCCGCCCCCGGTCCCCACGTGCCAGCCCAGGGTCATCGCGACCGACTCCCCCGCGTTGTTCCGCTGCTGCTCGTACAGCAAGCGCCGCCCTTCCGGTCCGAGAAGGACCGACGAGCTCTGCACGCCCGGCCGTTGCCTCATCGACGGCGGCGTCGATGAGCTCGCGCAGACGTTGGGTTGCATCCCATCGGGTGGCCATCGTCACATGGCCTTCTGGAAGCGAGGTGAGACCGACCATTGTGACCTCGCCTGGCTCGGGCAGCACGGAAGCTGCTTGCTACCATTGGGGCCACGCAGATTCTCTTCTCCGGTGCGGGATCGCCGGCTCGGCGGGCTTCTCCGTCCCTCACTGCAAGCGGGGATGCCGTCAGGGTCATCGACAGGGCTCCCAGGACGCACTCTCACAACTTCGGAACGATTGGGGCATCCCGCTCCAGACGTCGTAGGCAGAGCTTTCGGTCCGATGGCGAGGGCGTTCTCGGGCCAGTCCCCCTCGGGCGCCGCGCACGAACGAATTACCGGCGATGAGGAGCGGGTTCGCCACTCACTGCCGGTGGTACACGTAGCAGAGCGACCCGCTGCAGATTTGAAGGTCGTTTGACGTCACGAAGCTGAAGGTCACAGCGTACTGCGCTCTCTGTTGACATATCGGGCAATTCGGCACCCCGGTCTGGTCGAAGGTGATGACATTCCCGTTTACCGTATAGGTTCCGACCGGCGTGAATCCGCCGCAGTTCTCGCTGTTGCCGTTGAAAGCGTAGCTCCCGTTCGACTGGAAGAAGAACTCACCATACGAAGCGCCGCATGCGCCGGTTGAAGTAGGGAACGGACCGAGCCAATCACCGAGCAACTCCGCGGCCCCTCCGCCGCCGCCTCCGCCTTGCCCACCTGATGTCCCTCCGTCCCCACCGCCACATCCCAGAGAAATTGAGACCGCAGCGGCCACACAGAATGCAAGGCAGGCCCTGAGCTTGCGCACCGCCCTGGAGCCGTGAGGGGCCGAGAGACACCTTGGCAGCGGAGAGTCGGCGGATGCTCGCATGAGCACCTCCGTAGGTTGGCGGGCACCCTGTGTTACCCAAAGGTGCCCTGCCAGGGGAAAAGGGGGCCCTCCGCGTGGGGGAACATTCAGCCGGGATGAAGCATCTGCGTTGTGACGATGAGCCCGGGCCGCTTCTATCGCGCGCCGGCACTGGAACTGCCGGCGAGGTGCTCGCGAATCAACCCCGCCACCTCGTCTGGCCGTTCGTTCGCGAAGGTGTGAGAGCCGCCGGCGAAAAGCACCGCCCGGGCGCCTGAGATCCGCTCCCGCAGGAGAGCGACGACCCCCTGGGGGCAGATGGGGTCCGCCTCCGAGTTGAGGAGCAAAGTTGGGGCCCGGATCTGGCCCAGTTGCGCGGTCAGGTCCGTTCGGTCTCGCTCGAACCACTCCGGGGCGTCGGGGTGCTCCACCCGGAACCCCGGCCGCCAGTCGATCCCGCCCAGCCCCGCAACGTCCACTCCGCCCGAGGTCGCGACCAGGACGAGGTGAGCCACGCGTTCGGGCTCCTCGATGGCGAGCCTGGCCGCCAGCACGCCTCCCATGGATTGGGCTACCACGTGCCACCGTCCCGTCGGCAGCCGGGCTCTCATCCACCCGTACAGATGGTCGAGCGAGCGGACTCCAGGAGCGGCCGGCTCGTCACCGAAGCCCGGCCAGGCCAAATGGACCTGTGGGCCGAGGTCCCGCAGCCGTTCTGCGACCGGCCTCCAGAACGAGACCCTCCCGCCCGCGCCCGGGAGGAAGACCATCGAGGTCATGCCCAGACCTCTGCACCGACCCTCGTCGGTCTCCACGCGAAGCTCACCTGGCGACCTCGCCTTCCCGCGATTCGGAACGCGGCACTCGGATGGGCAGCGATGCCTGTCTACGGCCGTTCCGGACCCACGTCGGTGGTGCGGTCACCTTCCGAAGCCCGGGCCGCCGCCAACTCCTCGAGCATCGCACGTCGATCGACGAGCCCCGTGAAGCGATGCTCCCGGTCGACGAGCGCGACGAAGTCGCCGGGGCAGCGAAGGACGCGGCGCGCCTGCGCGTCGCGCGGCTCGTCGGGGTTGAGCGTCATCCACGCGTCGTTCCAGCCCGGACCGGCGAGCCGAAGTACCGCCGCCTTGTCTAGCCACGCGGCAGCCTCCCTGACCCGGCCGGAAGGCGTGTCGAAGCTGGCCCAGGCGTCCAACGGGATCGGAATCAGGGACGAGGCAGGGTCCTGCAATAGGGCCAGGTACTTCGTGAGCATCGCCTGGAGCCGCCCCGCGGTCGAAAGAAGCTGCGGTGGGTTCCAGGCGAGGACCTTTCCCTCAATGTTGTCGGGGATCGGCCCCGGCCGGAAGACGCCCGCGGCGTCGGATACCATCGGGCGGGCAGGGAAGGAGACCTCGAAGTTCGTGTGGTCCACCCCGACAGCGAGGGTCGCTGCGGCGAGCGCACCGTCCAGCCAGGGGTACTGTGCCCCCAGCAGCGCGACCACGGTGCGGACGGGAGCCACCGCAACGAACCGTTGCTCAACGGCCTCCGCACCGTCGACGAAGACGAAGGCCTCGAGCCGCCTCGCTTGCTCGAGCAGCACGCCCGTGATGTGCAGACGTGAGGTGAGCCAGGCGTGGCCCGTCTCGATGTTGATGAGTGCGTAGCGGGCGGGGGCCGGATCCTGGAGGAGGCTGGTCAAGAGTTCGCGACCCGAGTCCTCAAGAACCACCTGCGCCTCCGTCCGCAGGGAGCTGAAGATACCCTCGGCCGGGCCGCCGATCGGTTCGGCGAGCGCCAGCTTGAAGCCGAACGCCTCGACCGAGCGGACCTTCGGGCCGAGCTGCCGGACGAGCCGCAAGAGTTCGCGGCGGAACAGCACGAGCGCCGCCAGCACGACGATGGGCCACGCCAGCGCCTTGCCCAGTTCGACGAGCAACGGCGCGCTGGACGCCGGTGGCGCCGGCTGCTCGAGCACGACTCGATACCGTGGCTCCGCCGCGACCGGCGCCGGTGCGGCCCGCTCCGCGGCCACCGGGGGGGGCGGCTCGGCGCGGGCCGCGCCGGCCCCGCCATCGATCTGACTCAGGGCACAGGCCGTGATTAACCAGCCAAGGCTCATGGGAATGCTCCCCTCCGGGAGGCGGCGCGGTGGAGATCGCGGGGCTACCTCGAAGCGCGCTCTAGTGGATGAAGATCCACCCCTCCATGGCCACGACCGTATTGGGCGGGCCACCAACGACGATCACGTTCAGCTCCGGGCCGACGACGGGGAAGGAGTGGATCTGGGCGGAGGGCGGAAACCGCCCGATCTCCTGACCGACGGTGGTCCCCGAGAGCTTCCCCATCAACACGAGGACCTGCAGATTCGGCACGCTGGTCGTCGACTGGGTGATCTCGATATTGACGGTTGCGTACGCCTTGACGTCGAGGATGCCGCTCAGGAAGACTTGACCGTGACTGTCGGTCGTGAAGGTCGTGAAGTACGTGTTTAGCAAAGGCGCCGCCATGGCTCGGATCCTCCAGGCCATGGGCAGTGGATTTGTGCCCACGGCGTCTTTCCGATCTCGCGCTCCGCACAGAAGTTTCGCGGGACGAGGGCGTGCACACATCCCCAGGGCGCACGGCCCCGGGCGGGGACGCTCCGAGAGCTGGGACGTGGCCGCCCGACCCATCGGGGCGTCGCTCCGCGAAATGCCTGGGTCACCGCTGGCAACAGTACTTTGACTCACTCGTTGCCAGGGCCGAGAACGACCGATGGTGGAGAACATTGGAGCGGCGTTCGAGTTCAAGCGCTCGGCCCTGGCACTCACGCGGTTGTAGGGACCCCGACAAACTCATCAGGGGCTTCAACGCATGTTTCCCGTCCGAGGGAGGGGGGACTTGACCCGCTCTCTCTCGCGCACCCGTTTTGGGTGCCGAAGGTGCCGAATCTGAGCATCGGATCCAACCCTCCGTGGCTCGCCCCACAGGGCGGGGGAGAGGTGGACCTCGCGAGAACTCGATCGGCACCCACCGTTCGGCCTCTCGCCGAACAGCAACCCGCGGATCAGGCCCTGGCGGCCCTTCCCACCGATCTCCGCGGGCCTCTTATCGGTAGCGAAGCGGAAGGACCGCGCTTCGCGCCTCTCTGCTCCACCGGTGGGCCGCGAGTTCAGGGCTCTCCATAGCAGGAGGACGGATCGAAGCCCCCGGCCAGGACGTAGGCCTCGTAGCATGCCTGGGCGGGGTTCGGTGTGGCGTAGGCTGGCACGTCCGGGCCGATGGGCGGCCACGCGGCGGCACCGAACCACGTTGGCTTGGTCGCGAGGTAGAGGGAGGCCGCGAGGTCCTCCGTCGCCGGGTGAGAGACGTCGGCGGGGATCTCGGTCAGGTCCCATCGAGTGACACCGCCGGCATAATCGTAGTTGCCCCAGCGCAGGAGCGTATCGGGGACGAGCGCGTCGTAGCTGGAGAGGTTCGTCGTGTCCTGGGTGAAGTAGCCGAGCACGTAGATCGGCCCCACGCCTCCGGACCCGCCCCCCGGGAGGCTCTCGGTGACGCTCGAGTTGCATGAAGACCGTGAGCACTCGTAGCTCGTGTGCACCCCTTGGGTTCCGAGCACGTTTCCCACCAGGCTGTGAAAGCGATTCCAGGCCTGCAGGACGACGGGGATGTTGTTGTTCGACCAGAGGGAGCCGTTGTAGGGAACGGCCGGCTTGAAGCCGGTGAGCCGGTTGCGAAAGGCCGTCACGTGGCTCCCTGAGCCATGGATGACGTCGAAGATCATGTCCGGGGCGGCGTTGCCCTCGAGGAGGTCCAGGTAGGAGTGCGCGCAGTGGGCGGAGAGGCCCGGGTAGAGCCACGAGCTCTGAGGCGAGGGATTGACGACGTAGTTGTAGCCCACCACGCTCCCGCTCACCGAGCACCCGAAGAGGACGGAGGCGGTGAGGCTGTCGAAGATGCTGTTCTCCACCAGGGCAGCGGAGGAGTTGTCGAGTTCGACGCCGTAGTTCGTGGGGGCCGCCGCCTCTGCCAGGTAGAAGTAGCTGTCCCGCATCTCGAGGTGACTCGTGTAAACGCCCCAGACGCCGGCACGCGCCAAATGGTCGATCTCGAGGCCTCTCGCCCAGCAGTTGCGGCAGAAGGTGAAGGTCACGGCCCCGTCCGTGTAATTGGCATCGATCTTCAGGTCTTCAACCCCCGCGTACTCGAGGTCGGGTGTGTCCCAGAAGAAAGCCTGGGGCGAAAGAATCGCGAGGTGCGGGTAGTAGAGCGGCGGATCGATGCTCACCGAGTTGCCGGAGATCTGGGTCACGCGCACGATCTGTTGCAACCCGCGAGGCGCTGCGTGGGTGCCGTCGGTTTCGAAGTTCAGTCCGTCCCGGCTGGCCCCGTCGTTCACCCCCATCCCGTTCGTGCCCTCGTTACCGGTCTCGTTCACGATGGGCGTGTAGCCGGGGATCGCGACCTTCGTGTCGTTCAGCTGATCGAGCAGGACGTCCTGACCGACTCGGAGGCCGCTCGTGTCCGCGAGCGTGATGGTCGTCTCGCCTTGTCCGTATCCAGCGGTCCAGTCCACGGCGTGGCGGGGATACGGCTCACCGCCGAGGCCGCCCGTTCCCGGGACCGAGGAGAAGATGATGTTCCCTCCGTTCTCGACGACGGTGGTGGACTTGGGACCGCTCCCTCGCAGGACGATGCCGTGGTCGACGGTGAGCGAGGCTTGGAGCGTGTAGGTCCCAGCCGAGAGCATCACGACCTGGCCGGTGGGGCAGGCGTCGACCGCCGCCTGCAGGGCCGCCGTGGCATCGCTCGTCCCGCCGGGGCTCACCACGGCACAGATCTGCGTCACGTTGGGAATGCCGCGTGAACCGTCCGGAAGATGGACGCCCGTGTTCGTCCAATCGATGCTGCGGCTCACTGCCGGAGCACCGCCATTCGGAGACGACGAATGGCAGCCCGCTGCGAGGGCGAGGGCAAGTGAAATCCCCGCCCCGGGGGAGAAGAACCGGCGTATCTCTCGGTGCGTCATCGAGCAATCCTAAGCCCTCCCTGCGACCTTCAAGAAGGTGTGCCCGTATCCTCAGAAGCCGCTCGATGTGCGCCTTCGCGTCATGCATCGAGGTCGACTGCTACGCGACTTTCCGCGCCGAGGCCGGCCCGCCGGCTTCTTCTTCCCGATGAAGGCCATGGGGATCCGGGTAGTCCCTCCGCCTTGGTTAGCCGTCCCGCCGTAGCCGCAGCTCGAACCCGACCCCATCCTCGCGCTCCTCGCCCATCAATCCCCCCGCCACCGGGAAGCTCCCTCACCCGTGCTCGATTCGGCGACCCAGTTCATTCGTGCGCGCGCGCGGCCACACCCTGAACCGGGGCCAAGGACCCGCCGATCCGTGGCTTGGCCACCCCCGCGGCGGGGCCCGTCGGCCGCGGCGCGGCGCGAGCGCTGGGCGGCGGCGCGCCGGCGGCTCGGTTCATCCCGGGGGGATGCACTCCCGCGCAGGGCGCGCTCTCTACCAACGCGATGACCCGGCTCTACTTCTTCTACCACGGGGGCACAGCGCCGCCCCGCGAGCCGGATTTCACGCCGATGGACCCGAGGGCGTCGTTCCCGCTGGGCCTCCTCAAGCGGTGGACGAGCTCTTGACCGGGTGCTCACCCACGGACCCGCGCCCGCGACGGCGAACCGAGTCCAAGACCTCGCTCCCGGGTCGAGGTGCTCCCCGTCGCTTTGCTCTGCGAGCTACGCGCGCCAGGCCTGGATGTCTGCGGGCGAGATGCGGGGGCGGGTCGCGGACCCGAAGCGTCGCCGACCGCCCGGACTCCCAAGTCAACCGCGAGCCTCACCGCGGAGGCAACTTCAGCGCAGTCCTCTCCAGGGCCATCTGCAGCGTGAGGACTGGGTTGTCGCTTCCCAGGCGAACGCTGTTCCCCTGCCCGTCGATTGAGAACTCGAAGTCGTGCGGGCCAGCCCGGCGGAGCTTCAGCTCGTGGCCCTGAACGGTGGCAACCGTCCACCCGTCGTGGGCGTCGCGCCACTCGAACTGGACGGTCTCGCTCATCCGCGAGTGCTCCTTTTGCAAGGGGACGACGCACGTTGCCACGTAGCGCTTCGCGAGTGCATCCGCGGCCCGGGTGTCACCGCGCCTGGGGTGATCCCGAGGAGTGGAAAGGTAGGCGCTGATGCGAACGAGCTGCTTGACCGAGACCCCGATCCAGCGCTGGTTCCAGCCGCTATTCATCCGCCACGTGTACGCGTGGCGGTGAATGAGAGCACGCGCCCTGCGGTCAGCGATCCCGTTCAGGCCCCCGAGCAACTCGCAGGTGTCGTCAATCTTCTCAAGTATCGCCTCGATACTCGCCTCTACGTCCTGCCATCCGGCGTCGAATGCGGCGTCGGCGAAGCCGGCGAAGATGCCACGGGCCTGCATCCCCTCCACTCCGAGCCGGTGCCGACCCTCTATGTCCTTGGCGAAGGTCTCCCCACGTTTGCCGAACCGGGTTGCGAGGCTGGCCAGTGTGTCCCGAGGTGTCAGGGTCGGGCGGAGCCTACGCACCCGCCGCGGTTCTCGCCTCTTTACCATCCTTGGTTTCGGGCCGGCGCCGACGCATGCTACCGCCAGACGGAAGTGGTACCCCCACCCGCGCCTGGAAGACGCCCGCGCGCCGCGCGGCCGTTCGTGCCGGTCGACGGCGGCGCTGTGATTGGACCGGGGCCTACCGCCCGCCTTCGAACTCGTCGCCGGCTAGGCGGCCCAAGAGGCGAAGCAGCCGTCGAGGAAGGTGACAGGATGAGGCGGGCAGCCGGGCACGAACAGGTCCACCGGCACGCCCAGCCCCGCTGCGACCCCCCGTGGCAAACGGGGCTTTGGGCGAAGGCGCCCCCCGAGATGGCGCCGTACACCGCCCCGAGCGCCGGGGAGATGAGCACCGGCTTCCGCAGGAGCGCCCTGGGCGAGTGGGTCGACCGCGTCCCTTCCGCTCGTTTCAGAACCCTCGTTGCGCGTAGGCTCGAGGACATCCTGGGGCGGCGGTGGAGACCGTCGATGTCGTCCTGAACTCGCCCGTCCTCAGGTGAACTCACGAGCACCGGGGTGCCGCGAGCTGATCCGGATGAGGCACCCCTCGTCCGTACGCAGTGCTGGGCTCTCGGGAGAGGGCGATTGGGCGCCGGCGGCCCTGGAAATCCGAACGTCCAATCGCGCGAACCACTGGGTTGCCGGGTGAGACGGCGTCTCCTCGACGACCCCGCTACAAGCCCGGGGAATGTACAAATGTACACCCCGAAACAAGTTGATCTTCCCGCGGCGATGGCAGGAGGATGGCCGCCGGAGACGAACATGCTCGCGAGCAGCGGACCGCCCGAACTCACCTGGGTGAAGGAGGTGCGTCGGACGGCGGACGCGATCCGCCGCCGGGTCATGGAGCACGTCCTCGCCAACGACGGGGGCTACCTCAGCCAGGCCTGTTCCGCAGGGGAGATCCTTTCCACGCTCTACCTGCGGACCATGAGGATGGGGCCCAGTGTGGCCCCGCCCGTCCCTCCCCCGTTCTCGGGCGTGCCAGGCCGGGGTGTGCCGGCCCTCTCCGGCGGTGGCTATCACGGCCTCCCCGGGGCCGAGCTGGACCGGTTCTTCTTGAGCCCCGCCCACTACGCCTTGGTGCTCTACACCGCGCTCATCGAGGTGGGCCGCATGGCGCCGGAGGGGCTCGAGCAGTTCAACAAGGACGGCAGCACCGTCGAGATGATCGGTGCCGAGCACTCGCCCGGTTTCGAGATGATGGGGGGGGCCCTGGCGCAGACCCTGAGCCAGGCGGCCGGCATCGCCCTCGCCCGCAAGCGCCGCGGGGACGGGGGACGGGTGTTCGTGTTCCTCTCGGATGGCGAGTTCCAGGAGGGGCAGACCTGGGAGGCTCTCCAGGCCATGGCGTTCTATGGCCTCGATCGAATGATCGTGTACGTCGACGTGAACGGGCACCAGTGCGACGGCCGGATGGACGAGGTCATGCGCATCGAGCCGATCCAGACGCGCATCGAGTCGTTCGGGTGTCGAGCGGTCATGGTCGACGGACACGACCCGGTGGCTCTGGACGCTCCCACCCGGGATCCCGTGGCCGGCCGGCCGCTGGTGGTGCTCTGCCGGACCGATCCCTGTCACGGCATCCCGCTCCTCGAGTCCCGGCGTCCGCGCTTTCACTACCTGCGCTTCGCCTCTGTGGCGGAGCGGGAGTCGTTCCGCCGCTTCTACGACGCCTCGATGGGCGGGGGAGGGCGGTGACCATGGAGGTCCTCACCAAGGTCCACGCCCGTCGGCTGGTCGAGTGGGCGCGCGACAAGCCGCAGGTGGTGGTGCTGTCCGCGGATCTCACCAGCTCGACGGAGATCGCCGAGTTCCGGGAGGCGTACCCGGACCGCTTCTTCTCCATGGGGATCGCCGAGCAGAACATGGTGAGCTTCGCGGCGGGGCTGGCCCGCGAGGGCATGGTCCCCATGGTCCACACCTTCGCGGTGTTCATCTACCGGCAGGCGCTCAACCAGATCGTGTCCTCGGTCGCCTACTCCAATCTCCCGGTCAAGCTCTTCGGCTTTCTCCCGGGCATCACCACCCCCGGGGGGGCGACGCACCAGGCCATCGAGGACATCGCCGTCCTCCGCGCCGTCCCCAACATGACCATCTTCGAGACCGGTGACGCGACGGACATCGAGACCGTGCTCGACCCGGTGCTCTCCGATCCTGGGCCCGTCTACGTGAGGATGCTGCGCGGCGAGGTGCCCCGGCTCTTCCCCGCGGACGAGCCCCTCGTGCCCGGCCGTTCGCGCCGGCTCAGGTCCGGCTCGGACCTCACCCTCCTCACCGCCGGGATTTGCACCGAGGAGGCGATGCGGGCGACCGCGGTGCTGGAGGCCCGTGGGCTCTCCATCGAGCACCTCCACGTCACGACGCACAAGCCCTTCGCCGACCCCGCGATCCTCGAGGCGGTGGCGAAGCCTCGCTTCGGCGTCATCACCATGGAAAACCACACGATCGTGGGGGGCCTCGGCTCGGCCGTGGCCGAGGTCATGGCCGAGAAGGGAGTCCCCCGCCGTCTCCACCGCATCGGTCTACGCGACACCTTTGCCCACGGCGGTTCGCGGCCCTACCTCATGCGGAAGTACGGTCTCGATGCCCGAGCCCTGGTGGAGGCCGTGGAGGAACTCGTCGGGCGCTCCCTGGGAGTAGCGGAGCCGGAGCTCGAGGCGGTTCGGATCGAGCCGGTGCACAGCCTGGCCAAGGCGGAGGCGCTATGAGCGACGCGGTCCGTTCCCCGGGGGCAAGGGAAGAGCGTCTGGTCGTGACCTATCTTCTCTCCGGTGGCGAGGCCGAGGCCCGGGCTCGGGCCAAGGACATCTGCTTCGAGCAGACCGTGGAGTTCCCGGAGGACCTCGTCCCCACCGGATTCATTCGGGACGAGGTCATCGGACGGGTGGAGTCCATGACCCGGGCCGGCCCCGAGCGCTTCCGGGCGGAGATCAGCTTCCCCGTGGACTCCACCGCCCGTGAGCTTCTCCAGCTCATGAACGTGGTGTTCGGGAACATCAGCATCAAGCCGGGGATCCGGGTGGAGCGGATGAGTCTCCCCCCGACGCTCCTTCGTTCCTTCCGCGGCCCCCGCTTCGGCCGAGACGGATTGCGCGCGTGCATGAAGGTGAGCCGGCGTCCTCTCATCTGCACCGCCCTCAAGCCCATGGGGCTTTCCGCGGTCGAGCTCGCCGAACAGACTCGCCAGTTCGCCCTCGGTGGCATCGACCTCATCAAGGATGACCACGGGCTCACCGATCAGCCCTACGCGCCCTTCGTCGAGCGGCTGGCCCGGTGCTCGGCTGCGGTGGCCGAGGCGAACGCCGGAACGGGAAGGCGATGCGTCTACGTCCCCAACGTCACCGGAAGATCCGACGACCTTCTGGGCCGAGCCCATGAGGCCCGCCGGCGCGGCGCGGGGGCCCTCCTCGTCTCGCCCTTCCTCACCGGCTTCGACGCCATGCGGCAGCTCGCCGATGACGACGGCCTCGCCCTCCCCATCCTCGCCCATCCCGCCTTCGGCGGGAGCTACGTCACGAGCGAGACGGCCGGGATCTCGCACGGGGCCCTGTACGGACAGCTCATGCGTCTCGCCGGTGCAGACGCCAGCATCTACCCGAACTTCGGAGGTCGGTTCTCCTTCACTCGCGAGGAGTGCGAGGCCATCGCGGCGGCGACCGCCGAACCGATGGGGCCCATCGCGCCCATCTTCCCGGCACCGGGCGGGGGAATGACCGTGGAGCGCGCGGCCGACATGCTCGAGGTCTACGGCCGGGAGTTTGTCCTCCTCATCGGTGCCGGGCTGCATCGGCGCGGGCCGGACCTGGCCCGAAATGCCCGGTTCTTCGTGGACATGCTCGAGTCGATGTGAGGAGCGGATGTCCGGGTACGCGGAAGACCTGCTCGTCGCTGCCTCGAACCTCTACTACGTGGAGGACTTGACGCAGGAGGAGGTCGCGCGCCGCCTGAAGCTCTCTCGCATCACGGTGACGCGTATCCTCCGGCAGGCCCGGGACGCCGGGCTGGTCGAGATCTCGGTGAAGGCGACCATGCCGGAGATGCACCGGCTGGCGCTCGCCCTCGAGGAGGAGTGGGGTCTCTCGGCCGCCCGGGTCGTCGCCAGTTCGCAGGATCCCAAGGTGACCCTCGCCGAGGTGGGCCGGGCGGGCGCGGAGCTCTTCTCGCGCCTCCTCCGGCCCGGTTGCCGCATCGGCGTCGCCTGGAGCCGGACGGTGAGCGCGATGATCCCGTTCGTGCGAAAGCCGGCGCGTCCCCCGGGCGGGGTGGTGGAGTTGGCGGGCACCTACCTCGAGCGCGGTCAGCGGTATGCCGTGTCCTGGCCTCTCGCCCACCGGCTCGAGGTCCCGCTCGAGGCGATTCCCATGCCCGTCCTCGTGCGGAACCGACAGGCGAGGGACCTCATGATGGCCGAGCCCTCGATCCGGCAGGCCTTCGCCGACGCGGAGCGCGTCGACCTGGCGCTGGTCGGGCTGGGAGAGCTCACCGTCGGCTCGAGCCTGGTCCGGTGCGGGTACCTCACCCGCGTGCAGCTCCGGGAGCTGAAGGACAAGGGTGCGGTGGGCGAGGTCCTGATGAGCTTCTACGACGCCCGGGGGGCGCCGGTGCGGGCCTCGTTCCACGACCGGGTGGTCTCGATCGGGCTCGAGCGCGTCTCGCGATTGCCCATGGTGATCGCCGTGGCGTTCGGGCGCTCGAAGCTCGGGGCCATCCGGGGGGCGCTCTGCGGAGGGTTCATCCAGGGACTCGTCACGGACCGGGATACGGCTGAACGGCTGCTCGAGGGTGTCCCCTCACGGCTTGGGGGGAAAGGGACTCAAGGAAGGGCGAGGGCAGGAGAATCACAGCAAGGCTGAGCCACGAAAGGAAGGTCGTATGCACCGGATCATCTCGGGGATTTTGTTTGCGCTCGTTGCCTCGGCGGCCATGGCCCAGCAGGTTCCGCCGAAGATTGCTCACCACAAGGGGCAGATCAAGGTGGCCGTCATCCGGAACCTGGGCTCCGATGACCACACGAACCAGTTCCTCGCGGGTGCCAAGGAGGAGGGTACGAGCCTCGGGTTCAAGGTCGATACCTTCATCACCAACGGCGAGGACGCACGCTTCCAGGACTACGCCAACCAGGTTCAGAACCAAGGGTACGCCGCGGTCATCCTCTCGCACGGCAAGGACCCCTACTCGACCGATCTGGTGAAGAAGCTCCGCCAGAAGGGGCTCGCGGTCTCGGTCTTCGACACCGCCCTCGCTGAGCCCATTCCGGGAGTCACGAGCACCTCGCAGAAGGACGAGTCTTTGGCGGAGATGTCCCTCGGCCAGCTGGTGGCCGACTCCGGGGGAAACGCCCGGTTCCTGAAGCTCTGGGTGGCCGGCTTCCCGCCCATGGAGCGGCGGCAGGTGGTCTACAAGGAGGTCCTGCAGAAGAACCCCGGTCTCAAGGAACTCGAGCTCATCGGGGCGGTCTCGGCGGACGTGCAGGGCGACACGGCCAACAAGGTGGGGGCGGCCCTGACCAAGTACCCCCAGGGCCAGCTCGACTCGATCTGGGGCTCCTGGGACGCCTTCGCCCAGGGCGCCTACAAGGCCCTCATGGAGAACGGCCGCAAGGAAGTGAAGATCTACAGCATCGACGTCTCCAACCAGGACCTGCAGCTCATGCAAGAGGCGGACAGCCCCTGGGTCTGCACCGCCGCCGTCGATCCCAAGCTCATCGGGAAAATCAACATGCGGCTCGTGGCGAAGAAGCTGGCGGGCGAGCCCACCCCCGAGACCTACGAGCTCCCCGCCGCCCTCATCAAGCAGAGCGACCTGAAGAAGAGCCCCAAGCCCATCAACATGGCCACCCTGGCGACGATCATCCCTGGCTGGGGCGAGTCCAAGGATTTCGACGAGCCCTGGATGGCGACCCTCCGCGCCAAGAACAAGAAGTAGCCAAGGAGCCCCCCCCCCGTTTGCCCGCCCTGAAGGGGGCGGGCGCGGGGCCGGGCGTGTCCCGAGGCCATGCCCACCACGGTACCGACCACCCTCGAGATGAGGGAGATCTCGATCGCCTTCCCCGGGGTGCAGGCGCTCGATCGGGTGGACTTCTCCACCTCGACGGGCCTCGCCCATGCGCTCGTGGGGGCGAATGGCGCGGGGAAGTCGACGCTCATGAAGGTGCTGGCCGGCGCCTACTCTCACTACTCGGGGACCATCTCGATCGGCGGAAAGCGGGTGGCGATCAAGAGCCCGCGGGACGCCAAGGCGCAGGGCATCCAGGTGGTCTACCAGGAGGTGGACACCGCTCTCGTCCCCTACCTGAGCGTCGCCGAGAACGTGATGCTGGACGAGCTCGTGAACGGGATGCAGGGTCGGTTCCTGGTGGACTGGTCCGCGGTGCGGACGCGGGCCGGCGCCGCTCTCGAGCCGCTCGGGCTGGCCCTGGACCTGGAAGTCCCGGTGTCGCAGCTCACCTTGGCCCAGAAGCAGATGGTCCTCATCGCCCGGGCCCTCTCGCGCTCCTGCCGGTTTCTGGTCCTCGACGAGCCCACCGCCCCCTTGAGCGGGGCCGAGACCGCGGACCTCTTCCGCGCGCTCCGCGACCTCATGGCGCGGGACCTCGGGGTGATCTTCATCTCCCACCGCATCCCGGAGGTGAAGCGGCTCTGCGACGAGATCACGGTGCTCCGCGACGGCCGGCGGGTGGCCCGCGAACGATCGTCGGCGATGTCCGCGGCCGACATCGTGGAGCAGATGCTGGGCCGCCGGCTGTCGGAGCCCGCTCCGCCGTCCGGGGCGAGGGCCCAGGGCGGGGGCTTCGAGGTCACTGGGCTCACCGATCACGAGAAGGTCTTCGACGTGGACCTCCGGGTCGGGGCGGGGGAGATCGTGGGCCTGGCAGGGCTCGTCGGGGCGGGCAAGACCGAGCTGTGCAAGGCTCTCTTCGGCGCATCGCGGGCCAGCTGCCGGGAGGCCCGGCTCGGCGGAAGGCCGTACCGCATCGTCGATCCCTGCCGGGCGGTCCGGCAGGGGGTCGCCCTGGTGCCCGAGGAGCGGCGCCGGGAGGGGGTGCTCGTCGACGAGAGCGTCGCCACCAACCTGACCGCGGCCTCGCTCGCCTCCTTCTGCTCGGGTGCCCTGGTGCGCGCGGGCGAGGTCCGCCGCGCGGCGGCGGGGATGATCGCCAACCTCGGCATCCGGACTCCGCACGCCCGACAGATCGTGGCGAACCTCTCGGGTGGAAACCAGCAGAAGGTGGCCGTGGGGAAGTGGCTCCTCGCCGACGCCCTGCTCTACGTGTTCGACGAGCCGACCAAGGGGATCGACGTCGGCGCCAAGCGGGACATGTTCGATCTCATGAAGCGGCTGGCCGCGGGGGGGAAGTCGATCCTCTACGCGTCCTGCGACTTCCCCGAGCTCCTCGGCATCACGAGCCGCATCTACGTGCTCTACGATGGCCGGGTGGTGCGGGAGCTCGTGACGGCCAAGACCACGGAGGAGGAGATCCTCTCCTATGCAACCGGCGGACGGTGAGGTCCAGGCCAAGAGGATGGTGGCCAAAGGGCGCGCGGCCGGGCAAAGGCTCGGGGCCCAGGGCGCCTTCCAGTTCCTCTACCGCTGGGGGACGCTCATCACCATCGGCCTCCTCGTAATCTTCTTCGGCCTCGTCACCGATGGGTTTCTCGCTCCTTCGAACCTCGTCAACATCCTCCGGGCGATCTCCATCGTCACCGTCATCGCCACCGGGGTCTCCATCTCGCTGGCGGTGGGTGGGTTCGATCTTTCGGTCGGCTCGGTGGCGTCGCTGGCCGACGCGGTGGTGATCTCGGTGCTCATCTGGTGGGGCCGGGGAACGGCCCCGGCGGTCTTCGCCGCGCTATTTGCCTGCCTCCTCGTGGGCGCGTTCAACGCCTTCCTCATCGTCCGGTTGCGGGTGCCGGACATGCTCGCCACCCTGGCAACCCTCTTCATCTTCCAGGGGGTGGCCATGACCTACACCCACGGGGGCTCCATCACCGCCAACATGATGCTGGAGGATGGCTCCACCGCGCCCGGGCGGCTCACCGCCGCTTTTAACGCCATCGGCCAGGTGCCGACGATCATCATGGTGATGGTGGTGGCGGTGGTCCTCGTGCAGGCCTTCTTCAGCTTCACGAAGCACGGTCGCTACATGTACATGGTGGGGGGGAACCCGGAGGCGGCTCGGCTCTCGGGAGTTCCCATCGGGCGGTACCGGACCTACGCCTATCTCGGGTCGGCGGTGTTCGCGGGGTTGGGGGGAGTGATGCTCGCCTCCCGCATCGGGTCCTCCCAGGTGAACGCCGGTAGCGCCTACCTCATGGACGCGGTGGCCGCGGCCTACATCGGTTACTCCCTGGGCGGGTCGGGCAAGCCCAACGCCTTCGGGACCTTCATCGGCTCGATCCTCATCGGCGTCCTGCAGAACGGGCTGGTGATGGTGTCGGTGCCCTACTACGCCATGGACATCGTCAAGGGTGCGGTCCTGGCCCTGGCCCTCACCCTCACCTATGTGAAGAAGCACGGCTCCTAGAGTCTCCAAAGAGGACCCGCCATGCCCAACTTCGATCGCTACTTCCTCATGAAGCCTGCGGATGCAGCGGAATTCGCGAGGACCAAGCTCGGGCTCTTTCCCGCCGGGGCTCGGCTCGAGCACGCCGAGATCGGCGACGGGAACCTGAACTACATCTTCCGGGTGCGGGATCCCGCCTCCGGGCGGTCGGTGGTGTTGAAGCAGGCCGGGGGCACCGCTCGGATCTCCGACCAGTTCAAGGTCTCGACCGACCGAACCCGGATCGAGTACGAGGCCCTGAAGATCGAGAACGAGCTCGCGCCCGGGCTCGTCCCGGTGACCTACGGGTACGATCCGGTGATGAACTGCTGCGCCATGGAGGACCTCTCCGACCACGTCATCATGCGGGCCGGGCTCCTCACCCGTGAGCGCTACCCCCGGTTCGCCGATCACATCACCACCTTCATGGTGAATACCCTGCTCCTCACCACCGACGTCGTCCTGGACCACAAGCGCAAGAAGGCTCTCGTCGCGAGCTTCATCAACCCCGATCTCTGCGAGATCACCGAGGACCTCGTCTATACCGAGCCCTTCGACGATCTCCGTAAGCGGAACGACCTCTTTCCCCAAAACCGCGAGTGGCTCGAGAGGCAGCTCTACGAGGACGAGACCCTGAGGCTCGAGACCGCCAAGCTGAAGCTCGATTTCTTCTGCAACGCCCAGAGCCTCATCCACGGGGACCTGCACACCGGCTCCATCTTCGTGCGCCAGGACTCGACCAAGGTCATCGACGGGGAGTTCGCCTTCTACGGCCCGGCCGGCTTCGACGTGGGCAACGTGGTCGCGAACCTCGTGTTCGCCTGGGCGAACGCCGACACGGTGATGCCCGAATCCCCCGCCCGCCTCGCCCAGACCCGATGGCTGGAGGAGACGCTCTTCGAGGTGGTGGAGGGGTTCAAGCGCAAGTGGAAGGCTCTCTGGCGCGAGCGGGTGGTCGAGTCCACCGCCCGGACCCCCGGGTTCGCCGAATGGTACCTGGGGGGAGTCCTGCGCGACACCGCGGGGGTGACCGGCCTCGAGCTCTCCCGCCGCACCGTCGGCATCGCCCACGTGAAGGACCTCACATCCATCGCCAGCCCACCCCATCGGATTCGAGCCGAGCGGTTGTGCATCGAGATGGCCAAGCGATGCATCAAGGAGCGGGAGCGGATCACGACCGGCGACGACTACCTCGAGCTCCTGCGCTGGGCCGCGGAGCGCCACCCGCGTCCGGCGTGAACGGCCCGGAGGTGACGAAGATGAACCCGAGGATGATCGAGGCCGTTCGGTTGGACGACGAGAGGGGCGTGCTCGTCGTCCTCGACCAGACCCTGCTCCCGAACACGACCCGCTACCTCGAGCTCCGGACCAAGGAGGAGGTCTGGGAAGCCATCCGAGAGCTGCGGGTCCGCGGTGCCCCCGCCATCGGGATCGCCGCCGCCTACGGCGTGTACCTCGCCGTCCGTGGCTCAAAGGCCCCATCGCTTCCCGACCTTTGGGAGGAGTTCCGGGCGGCGAAGCGCTACCTCGCCACCTCTCGGCCGACCGCCGTGAACCTCTTCTGGGCGCTCGACCGGATGGAGGCGCGGCTCAAGGCCGAGGCGGGCCGCTCTGTAAGCGAGGTGAAGGCGGCCCTCCGGGCGGAGGCTGAGGCCATCCGGGCGGAGGACGAGGACGTCTGCCGGAGGATCGGCGAGCACGCGCTGAAGCTCCTGGAGAGGGGCTCGGGCCTCCTCACCCATTGCAACGCCGGGACCATCGCGACGGCACGGTACGGCACGGCCCTCGCCCCGATCTACCTGGGACAGGAGCGTGGCTACGCTTTCAAAGTCTACGCGGACGAGACCCGGCCGCTTTTGCAGGGCGCCCGGCTCACCGCCTGGGAACTGAAGGCCGCCGGCGTGGACGTCACCCTCATCTGCGACAACATGGCGTCCCTGGTGATGAAGCAGGGAAGGATCAAGGCGGTTTTGGTGGGCTGCGACCGGGTGGCAGCGAACGGCGACGTGGCCAACAAGATCGGGACCTCGGGGGTCGCCGTGCTGGCCCGACACTACGGCATCCCCTTCTACGTCTGCGCCCCGCTCTCGACCGTCGACCTCTCCTGTGCGCGGGGCGACGACATCCCCATCGAGGAGCGCTCTCCGGAGGAGGTCACGGAGAAGTGGTACGCGCGCCGGATGGCGCCCGAGGGCCTGAAGGTCCTGAACCCGGCATTCGACGTCACCGAGGCAGCTCTGGTGACCGCCATCGTGACCGAGAAGGGGGTCGCCCGCCCGCCCTACTCCGAGTCCCTGCGGAGCATGATCGCCCGCTGACAGCTGCGCTCCTCAGGTGGTCATGGGCGCCTTCGGCGCGGTCGTCATGAACTCGAGCGTCCGATCCAGGTCCACGATGCCGGCGTCCGACCCGAGCCCCTGCACGACCAATGCGCCGGCGGCGCTTCCGAGAAGTCCGGCCTTCTCGAGATCCCATCCCTTGGAGAGCCCGACGATGAACCCGGCGCAGTAAGCGTCCCCGCAGCCGGTCGAGTCGACCACCGGAACCTTGTAGGTCGGGATCCGGATTTCCTTCACCGATCCGTTCTCCACCCATCCGATCGAGCTTCCCTCCCCGCCCATCTTGAACACGGTGTGCCGGGCGCCCCGATCCACGAAGTAGTGGATCGCGTCCTTGCGGTCCTTGAGGCCGGTCATCATGAAGGCCTCCTCCAGACCGGGCATGAAGTAGTCCACGTAGGGCATGTTGATCTCGACCAGCTGCAGCATGTCGGGTCGGGGGATGGCGAGGATGTCGTAGGTGGTCACGATTCCTCGCTCGCGGGCGTACTGGAAGACGCGGCTCATGGGACGGCCGTCGAACTTCGCCATGAGGGGCGTCCCGCCGATGTGCACGTACTGGGCGGAGGAGAGGGCCGAGAGGTCGACGTCCTCGTAGGAGTATTCCCCGTTCGCTCCGGTGACGTGCAGCGCCGGGCGCTCGCCGTTGGGCCGTATGGGAAGCATGGTAGCGGAGGTCTGGATGCCCTTCTTCCGGACCAGGCCCTCGGTGTGGATGCCGTATCGCTGCATGGTCGAGACCACGAAGTTCCCGAGCTCGTCCTCTCCCAGGGCGCCCATGGCGTACACGTCCGCCCCCAGCTTGGCGAGGTCGATGCTGGTCCCCGCGGCCGTGCCGGCCACCGTGATCCGGATCTCCTTCAACAGGGCGATGTTCTGCCCGGTGGGGATCCCCTCTACCGGCCTGCCCAGAATGTCGGCGATGTGAACGCCCATGCTGACGACCTTGGCCATTTGCGTCTCCTCGCGTGGTCTTCTCGGACCGAACCGCTCAGGCGGGTGTCTCGACTAGCTCGACCTCGAGCCTCTTTCCGTCTGCCCCGAACAGCCGAACCCAGCGGAGCGGGCACTCCAGCCAAACCTCCGTGCCGATCTGGGCGCCGAGGTCGGGAGGTACCTTGACCTTGAGTGTCCTGCCATCCAGTTGAACGGAGAGGAGGAACTGCCCCCCCACTCCCACCGTCTTGCGCCGGACTCGGGCCGGGACGGCCAGCGGGGTGCGCTCCCCCCGGATCTCGATGTGCTCGGGCCGTATCCCGACCACCACCGTCCGCCCGGAGATAGCCCCTGCAACCTCGAGTGCCCTGGGAAACAGGGGAGAGACGACCCGCTGGGTCTTTCCGGCGGCGACAAGCTCATGCTCGAAGAAGTTCATCCCGGGGTTCCCCAGGAACCATCCCCCGAAGACCTCGGCGGGCCGGTCATAGAGCGCTCGGGGGGCGTCGCACTGGACGATTCGCCCGTCCT
>Ga0335071_10000876_pt1 | contig 32424 bp, 24 predicted proteins | sample Lox_Sample_15_FD_206724 | JGI IMG/M metagenome (GOLD analysis project Ga0335071, IMG submission 206724) | Soil microbial communities from Loxahatchee National Wildlife Refuge, Florida, United States - Lox_Sample_1.5 | ecosystem: Environmental > Terrestrial > Soil > Wetlands | place: USA...
CCAGAGCCCGCCTCCGCTTTACCAGCCGGGGACCATTCTGGAGGAGAAGAGGCTGTTTGAGGTAGGAAAACCCATTGAACGGCAAGTGTGCCAATTTCAGTTTGTCTCAATGGAGGGGTTCACCCCAATCGACTGTGCCCAGAATGTGCCCATCAGGCCGAAACAGGACGCGCCGCGTTGCCAAATGCGTTGCCAGATAATCGCCGAATGAGGTGATTTGCCCCGCCTTCGCTGCATTAATCCGGACTGCAAGTCGCTGAGCCGATTGGGGTGCGGATGGAAGCCCTTATTTCCTAAACCGTTGGTCGGCAGTTCGACTCTGCCCAGGGCCTCCATGCTTGTGTTGCCTGATCATTGTATCGATTGCTGTCCAAGCAGCTCAGGGACAAGCCTTGCGTGAAAAGTGCGCAGGCGACGACGCTCCGAAGCAGGCCAAATTCTGCGGTATCATGTGTGCACTATGTCGAATCGCGCTGCATCCAAATCAGCGGGTCGCGATCTTGATGCCGTCTTCGACCAACTCAGGGAAATCCTCAGCCGGCATGCCAAGCAATTTACCGTTCGTGAAGGGCACGTGAAGGACAAGCGTGACTACCATCTGATTCTCCAAAAGCCGCTCATTATCGACGGACGAAGGAAAGATGAACTCTGGTTCGCCAGCATCATTCAACAGAAGCACAACGTCGGCTTTTACTTCATGCCGATTTATTGCTCGCCGGAGGTCAATAATCAAATTTCCCGCGCTCTGCTCGACCACCTTGACGGCAAGTGCTGCTTCCACATGACGGAGCTGACACCTCAACTCAAGAAGGACATCGAAGCATCCCTCAAAGTGGGTCTTGCCGCCTACAAAGAAAAGGGCTGGCTTTAGGCTTCGACCTCCAACAACGGTTTCCTGCAAATTTCCTTGCCAACCCAGCACATGGATTTTCCAGTCGCGCCGGTTGTTCGCTGTCGCTAGAATCATGGTTATCAAACCGAGATACGCGAGGTTACCTCATTGTGATCGACCGTCGAGTTGCGGGCACTTTCGTGACGCTGTTCGTGCTTTCCGCCGCTTTTTCCCTGGTCTCGTGCCGCAAGAAACTGGACGAGGCAGCTATTCACAAGACCGATTATCAACAGGCCTACATCTACGCTTACCCAATGATTGCGAATTACAAGGCGATGTACGAATTCAACATCGACAAGTCCAATCCGCAATACAAAGGCCCATTTAATAAGGTAGTCAGCGACTCGCATACCTTCACGCCCAAGGACACGACGGTCGTAACTCCAAACGCCGATACTCCATATTCGATGCTGCAGGCCGACCTGCGCGCTGAACCCGTCGTGTTCTGCGTGCCCGACATCCCGCAGAACCGCTATTACTCGGTGCAACTGATCGACATGTACACCTTCAATTACGGTTATGTCGGATCTCGCACCACGGGCAATACAGGGGGCTGCTACTTGCTGGCCGGGCCGAGCTGGCACGGCATAACGCCTCCAGGCATCTCGAACGTCTTTCGTTCGGAGACGCAGTTCAGCCTGCTGATTTACCGTACGCAGCTCTTCGGCCCTTCCGATATCGACAACGTAAAGAAGATCCAGCAGGGTTACACCGTACAGACGCTCTCGGCGTTTACCCACCAGCCGGCACCGCCGCCGCCACCGCAGGTCGAGTTTCCCAGGTTCACCGACGATGCCTTCAAGTCGGAATTTCCCAAGTTTCTTAACTTCCTTCTGCAGTTCTGTCCACAGACAACCGAGGAAACGGCTATACGGTTGCAGTTTGCCACGATCAGTGTCGGGCCTGGCGAGCGGTTTGACCTGGCGCAACTGAGTCCCGATCAGCGAGCCGTGCTCGATTCCGCAGTCAAAGATGCTTACGCATCCATAGAGGAGCGCCGTGACCAGCTCGGGAAGAACGTCAGGGGATGGCGCGTTGGGGCTCCTTACGGCAACCGCGACTTCTTTCACGGAGACTATCTGCGCCGCGCCGCCGCCGCGCTGGCCGGGATATACGGCAATGACGCCGAGGAAGCCGTGTACCCGTGGACCAAGTCCGACATCATCGGCGCGCCGCTGGATGGAAGTAAGCACAGCTATACGCTGACTTTCCCGGGCAACAACTTCCCGCCAGTGAAGGCGTTCTGGTCGGTCACGATGTACGACGCGAAGACGCAGTTGCTGGTCGAGAATCCCATCAATCGGTACCTCATTAACTCGGCCATGCTGCCCAATCTGAAGAAAAATTCCGATGGCGGAGTGACCGTTTACATCTCGAAAGACGATCCCGGCGGCGACAAGAAGGCGAATTGGCTGCCGGCCCCCAACGGACCCATCTATATGGTGATGCGGCTGTACTGGCCGCGCAGGAGTCCGCCGCCCTCCATTCTGAACACGATTGCGGTGCCGCCAGTGATGCAAGGAGCGTGGGACCCGCCAGGTGTGCTTCTGGCTGAGCACTGATCGGGAGAGGCACCCCCCTCCCCCCCTGGCCATCGTAAAATCGTCATTCGATTGGGCTTACGGGAAACCTCTCCGCAAATTCTTCTGCGCGTAGGACTTGCTGGCAAATTCCTCTTAATAAAGGGCTTAGCGCCAGAAATGACAGCGCGAGGAGAGGCCTTGGAGGGAATAAGGGCGAAAAATCGAGAAGGAAGCGGCCCTCTCACGAGACGAACCTTCTGTGGGGATGGGGGTAAAAACCGGCTGACGACTCCTGCGACGACAGCGCTACCCCGTCCTCTCGAAAGTCACTGTAACAAACCTCGAGAGGACGGAGCAAGTGCAATTGTCACGCGTGGGCGTGACCAACAGTTGGCGGTCGCCAGGGAGACATGTAAGTCGCCACGAGCCAACTACTGGCTACCGGAAATGCGGAGTCTGGTGCTAAGAAAAAAACGCCCTGCAGCCGGTGCGGTGGATGCAGGGCGGAGATTTCACCCCGTGGAAGCCAGGGAGCCTGGTATTACATGCCTTGGGAGGCGTCAGGGCTCTTGTTGGCATGCAGCACGCGGAAGCTGCTGCCGCCGTTGGCCCAAACCAGCACCAACGCATCCTGTCCCCTGGCAACGCTGCTGAGCGCCTTCTGGACATCGGAGGCAGTCGGAGTGGACTTGCGATCGACGCTCTGGATGACGTTGCCGGGCTGAAGTCCGGCGTCATCGGCGGGGCTGCCCGGCGTGACGCGCTGCACGACGGCACCCTTGACGCTTGCAGGGGCCTGGATCTGGTCGCGGAGGTCAGAGGTCAGGTCCGCGATTCCGACGCCCCACCGAGGCTTGCCGTTGTCGGCGCTGGCGGAGAGCACTTCCTGCTTGTCCCTGGAGCCGAGTTCTTCCAAGGTAACGGGAACGCCGATACTCTTTCCGTCACGCATAACTTCCAAGGCAACCTTGGTTCCGGGACGCTTGGAGCTGACTTCCGCCTGCAGTTCACCAGCACCCGTGACCGGCTTGCCGTCGAGGCCGACGATTACATCACCGACTTTCAGTCCAGCGCGTGCGCCCGGTGAGTCGGGGGTGACTTCGCTGATGACTGCGCCATAGGCGCTCTTCAGATCGAAGAACTTCGAGTTCTCAGGCGTTACGTCATTGATGCCTACCCCGATGTAGGAGTGGGCGACCTTGCCATAGCGAACCAGCGAGTCGGCGATAGGCTGAACAATCTGCGTCGGGATGGCGAAGCCCATGCCCGAGAAACTGCCGGAGGACGAGATGAGGAAGGTATTGATGCCCACGACTTCGCCGTGCGCGTTGACCAGCGGGCCGCCGGAGTTGCCCGGATTAATGGCCGCGTCGGTCTGAATGTACAGGCCCGGCTTGCGGGGATCATCGTTGTAGGGATTCGGGCGGTTGAGGGCGCTGACGATGCCGCGAGTCACGGTAAAGCGGAAACCGAAGGGATTGCCGAAGGCAAGAACCGTCTGACCCGGCTCAAGCTTGGTAGAATCGCCGAGCGGAATGTTCGGGAAATTGCTGCCTTCGATCTTCAGGATCGCGAGGTCAGTGAGCGAGTCGGCGCCGATCAGTTTGGCGGAAAGGATGCGGCGGTCGCTGAGCGTGACTTTGATGTCAGTAGCGCCATCTACCACGTGGTTATTGGTGATGATATAGCCATCGGGGGAGATGATGACTCCACTACCGCTGCCATGCTGGTACTGTGGCTGCTGCGGCATCATCTGCATCTGGCTGTGACCGCCAAATTGGCGCTCGAAGAAACGCTGCATCTCGTCGGGCAGGCCTTGGGGAAGGCCATCCTGTTGCATGGCGGCCTGCCTGACCTTGGAAGTGACATTGACATTGACGATGGCAGGTGTGACCCGGGCGGCGACGGTCTCCATCGCCTTGTCGAGCGAAAGGATCGCGGCGATCTGATTGTCGTCGAGCGGCTGGGTGTTGGAAGTGGGAACGGCACTGGCTCCCGTGGGCTGGATGAAGTGATAGGCGCCGAGGCCAGCGACCAAGGCGAGTGCCAAGGCGATGGCGGCGATGCGACGCTTGCTGCTAATCGGGTTCATTCTTACGTAGCTCCTGTTGCTTAGGACTGAGTGAAGTCCGGATTCTGACCGCGGTTCGTGTATAAAACTAAACATTTAGTTGACGCACATGAACCCGCTTTGGTTAGCGGGAAAATGAACTAGATTTGCTTGGAAACTTCTCCGTTGAGAATGCGCTGCTGGTTTGGGGTCAGCTCAAAGACTGTGACCCGCCAGAAGACTGGGCCATGAGGCCCAACCTGCTGAGCGCTGAAGATGAGGACGACTGGCATCGGGCGGAGGGCCGTGGAAACGTTGGCTAGAATCAGGGCGGGGGGCGCCGAATCTACGGGAACGGGCCGTGACATCACACGCTGAAGGTTACCGCTCCCGGCCTGGTCGTGAATCGCCGCCGGACGAGACACGATAGCGTGCCGCATACGAGGCTGCTTCCCTGTCGCCATGGCAGTGAGGCCCACCTCGACGGGCCGGGCATGCCACTCCGGCGCCGGCGCGGCAACGGAGTGCGATGCGACAACGGCGTTGGGAAACCCATCGGAAAAAGTCACAAGCTGCGGGGCGTGCGCCACCCCATACGAAATCGCCGTCGCGGCCAGGGCCAATGTCGCGAACCCCGACTTGGCGAGGCCGGTTGAATAGCGGCGGCGGTCCTGGCGAAGGATTTCGGCAAGGCGGAGTTTCAACTGCTTTAGGTGGCCAACGGCAGCCTGAGCAAGCTGGACTCCGCGACGGAGGAAGCTGCGCTCGGCAAGTCCAATGAGTGACTCGGCATAGGCGCGCGGGCTGAAGTTGGCCGCGAGAACGGCGTCGTCGCAGGCCATCTCGCGCTCGAGCGTGAGGCGCGATTCGATCCACCAAACCGCGGGATGAAAGAAGAAGATAGCCTTCACGAGCTTTTGTGCGAGGTTCGTCCAGTCGTCGTAGCGGTGGAGATGGGCGAGCTCGTGCAACAGTATAGCATTCAGTTCGCGGGGCACGACCTCGCTCAAGACCCACGTGGGAAGCACAATGATCGGCCGGAAATAACCAAGGGCGGCCGGCACGCGGACCTTCTCCGAGGCGCAGAGCGCGACGTTGCGTCGCAACCGCGCTTCCGCGAGGGTTGCACGGAGAAGCGGGTCGAGTTGCTCGATCGCGACCGGCGCGCATGCGGCACGAAGACGGTGAAGGCGGTAAAACCCGAGCGCGATATGCGCGAGACCGAGCGCGCAGCCGAGTCCCCACGTAAAGAGGATGTAGCGGGCGAAGGACTCCGGCAAGACAAACGCCCCAGATGGCAGATCGGCATGCGGGTGTACAGTCGACGCATAGAAAGTCTGCACCCACGGGGCGACGAAGAAGAGGGACAAGGCTGAGAACCAAATCGCGAAGCGAGTGCCCGGGCCTTGAGAGCTGAATACGCGGGAGGCGATCCAAGCCAAGGCGGCGAAGAGCAAACCGGCGGGGAGGCTATTGATAATTCCTTTGGCGACAACATGCAAGAAATCGTTCATGCTACTCCCGTTCCTTTAAGTACTGCTTTAAACGCTGGAGCTCGTCTGAGGAAAGACCTGCGTCATCGAGAATGTTGAGCACCAGAAGCTCGTGGGAGTTCTGGAAGAACCGCTGAATGACGTGTTTGACCTCGGAGCGGCTGGCCTCGGAACGATCGATCAGTGCGGCATACACGTGGGCGCGACCATCCTTGGCATGGCCGACATAGCCTTTCTTTTCCAGGATGCGGATTGTAGTCAGTACGGAGTTATATGCGAGGGGTTTGTCGCCGGGCAGGTCCTCCAGAACCTGCTGGACGGAAGACGGACCCCGGCGCCATAGCACTTCCATGAGCCGGAGCTCAGCTTCCGTCAAGGTCGCGGATGGTTTGGGAGGCACGACAGTTGGACGGCGAAAGCGGGAAAAGGTAACTAAGGAATTAGTTGATGGAACTGCCGGTGGTCAGTTACGGCTGCGGCGCTGCTCGATCATGGAGTCTAAAGCTTCGGGGGATTTGGGCCAGTCGTCTTTGAGAAGGCGGGAGAGGGCGCGGTCAGCGAGAAGCTTGTTGCCTGTCTGGCAGACGGGGCAGTAGTTGGCTTCATTGGCGGCGTAGCGGATACGCTGTATGCGATTGCCGCAGCGCGGACAGGATTGCTTGAACTTGCCGTGGACGGCCATCTCGGGACGGAAGGCAGTGACGTTTTCGGGGAATTTGCCGTCGGCGTCCAGACGGAGGCGGGTGGTCCAGTCGCGGAGAGTCGTTTGGATGGCGATGTAGAGCCGCTGCAGTTCGAGGGGCGTCAGCTTCTGGGTGAGCTGCATGGGGGAGAGCTGCGCGTGCCACAGGATTTCGTCGGAATAAGCGTTGCCGATGCCGCTGAAGATGCGGGGATCTGTGAGAGCGCGCTTGAGGGTGTGATTTTCCGCTTGCAGGGCGCGAGTGAAGTCGGCGAGAGCGGCGTCGAGAAGTTCGAGGCCTCCGGGGTTGAGGGACTGCAGGCTTTCGAAGCTCTTTACGAGGTGAAGCGAGGCGCGTTTTTGCGAGCCTGCCTCGGTCCAAAGGAGCGTGCCGTCAGGGAAATCAAAGGCGGCGAGACCGCGAGGGCGACTGACTTTGGCGCCAAGGGGTTTCCAGTGAAGGCGGCCGGCGATCATCAGATGGAGGACGAGCCAGAGGTCGTCTTCGAGTCCGATGCAGATGCGCTTGCCGAGGCGCGTGAGTTCGGCGACTTGTTTGCCTTCGGCGGCAGTAATGGGCGGGTCGGCGGTGCGGAGCAGCGAGGGCGAGACGATACGAATGCGCGCGATGCGCTGGCCGAGGATTCGGCTTTGCAGGGCCTCGATGTAGACGACGATATCGGGAAGCTCGGGCACAGGGGTTGAGGATAGTGGATGGGGAGTGGGCAGCACAATCATGGACACAATTGGGCGGCGGGCGCGCATTATTATTAGCAGGATGGCCGTTTGATTCCGTGGGGACCGAACCAGAGGACACGTTTGAAGACCAGCATCTTTGAGATATTCAAGGTCGGCGTGGGGCCGTCGAGCTCGCATACCGTAGGGCCAATGCGAGCAGCGCGGAGGTTCGTGCAGGAGCTGGCGGACTGCTCGCTGCTGGAACGCGTGGCGCGGGTGCGCACGGAGTTGTTTGGATCGCTGGCGCTGACGGGTCTAGGTCACGCAACGGACCGGGCGATTGTGCTGGGGCTGTCGGGCGAAGAGCCGGAGACGATTGATCCGGCGACGATATACGAGAAAGTTGGGAGCATTCGGCAGCGGCGAGAGATCAAATTGCAAGGGCAGCGACTAATTCCCTTCCATGAAGACAGGGACTTGCTGTTTTTGAAGACGGAGACGCTCCCGGGGCACTCAAACGCGATGCGGTTTACGGCGTTCGATGCGGGTGGTGCAGAATTGCACGCGGCGGTGTTCTATTCGGTCGGTGGAGGATTCATTCAGCGCGAGGGCCAGACAGCGATCGCGAAGGAGTTGAAGAGGCCGCCTTTCCCTTTCGCCAGCGCGGACGAGTTACTTGCTATCGGCGAGCGCGAAAAGCTGGCTATTTGGCAGATCGTGCTGGAGAACGAGAGGACGTGGCGGCATGAGGCAGAGATCTGGAACGGCGTGATGCGGATCTGGGAAGTCATGCGGGGCTGCATCCAGCGCGGGCTAAACACCGAGGGCGTGTTGCCGGGAGGACTGAATGTGCGGCGGCGCGCTCCGCGACTGGCGCACCGTCTGGAGGGAACGGGATCGGGCGATCCGTTGGCTCCAATGGATTGGGTGAACGTGTACGCCATGGCGGTGAACGAGGAGAACGCCGCGGGTGGACGTGTGGTGACGGCTCCGACGAACGGGGCGGCGGGGATCATTCCGGCGGTGGCGCAGTACTACCAGCGGTTTGTGGACGGCGCGACTGAGGAAGGATTGTTTCGATACTTTTTGACTGCGGGAGCGATCGGGACGCTGTACAAGGAGAATGCATCGATTTCGGGCGCAGAGGTTGGCTGCCAGGGCGAAGTTGGCGTGGCGTGCTCGATGGCGGCGGGCGGCCTGGTGGCGGCACAGGGCGGCAGCAATCTGCAAGTGGAGTACGCGGCAGAAATCGGAATGGAGCACAACCTGGGGATGACCTGCGATCCGATCGGGGGTCTGGTGCAGATTCCGTGCATCGAGCGGAACGCGATGGGATCGGTTAAGGCGATCAATGCGAGCCGCATCGCGATGCAGGAGACGGGCGAACACAAAGTATCGCTCGACCAGGTGATTGCGACGATGTATCAGACGGGGCTGGACATGCAGTCGCGATACAAAGAGACGTCGCTGGCGGGACTGGCCGTGAACGTGATTGAGTGCTGAGGCGGGTGTCGTGTGAGGTCCACTGTTGACGACGGCGCGCCCCCCCGAGCGTGTGTAGTCAAACGTTTACTCTTCGTTACAAAACGACACAACGGCGATCTGGGTCCAATAAGACAATGAATTAGGCGGCGCGGCGCGAGAGGTTTTGCGCGCAGCGCGGAAAGCCGGGTCGCATTAGTTGAGGAACCTGCGCAATGATTCAGCGGAATAGAAGAGTGATGGGCTGGACGCTCGCCCTGTTCGTGGCACTCTCACCGGTGAGCGTAATCGCGCAAGCCGGGGGAAGTGGTTCGCTGCAATCCAAGGCGCTCGGTGTAATTCGGTCGCGAGACGGCGCCGCGATCACGCTCACGACAGATGACGGAAAGAGCGTCCAAGTGTCGCTGGCAGAGGGAGCGAAGTTTGTCCGCATCGCTCCGGGCTCAACCGATTTGAAGAACGCCACGCCCATTACCCCGGACGAACTGCAGGTGGGCGATCGGGTGCTGGTGCGAGGCACGGGTTCGGAGGATGGGAAGTCGCTGACGGCCAGCACGGTCATCGTGATGAAGCAGTCGGACGTGGCGGCGGTGCAGGAGCAAGAGCGCGAAGACTGGCAGAAGAGAGGGATTGGCGGGCTGGTGAGCGCGGTGGACGCGGCAGCGGGATCGGTGAGAATTTCGGTGACGTCGCTGGCAGGCAAGAAGAGCGTCCTCATCAAAACGAGCAACAAAACCGTAGTGAGGCGGTATGCGCCAAACTCGGTGAAGTTCGACGATGCCAAAGTGAGCTCGCTGGCGGAAATTCATCCGGGCGACCAGTTGCTTGCGCGCGGGAAGAAGAACGACGACGGAACGGAGTTTGCGGCAGAGGAGATTGTGGCAGGAACGTTCCGCAATATTGCCGGAACAGTGTCGGCGGTTGATGTCGCGGGCAATACGCTCACGGTGATGGACCTGCTAACGAAAAAGAGCGTGGTGGTGAAGGTGACACCGGGTTCGAAGCTGCGCAAGCTGCCGCCGATGATGGCGCAAGGGATTGCAATGCGGCTGAAAGGGCAGTCGCCGGGAGGACAATCTGGTTCGGGGAACGGTACTCGGCAGAGTGGTGGTGGTCAAGCTTGGGCACAGCAACGGCCAAGTGGGCCGGGCGGCGGAGGAGGGGGTGGGCGAGGCGACCTGCAGCAGTTGCTGACGCGATTGCCCGCGATGACGCTGAGCGATTTTCAGAAAGGTGAAGCAGTGATCCTCGTATCAACGGAAGGAAACGGAGCCGATGTCACCGCGATCACCATGGTCGGCGGGGTTGAGCCCATACTGACGGCATCACCAGGGGCTCAGGGCATGACGCTCTCGCCATGGAGCTTGAGTGGCGCACCGGGTGAGGCACAGTAAGAAGCAGTTAGAGGCAAGGGACCAGTACCTCGCAACCAGTATTTTTTTTGAGTGGCAATATCTTCGGAAGCCGCATTGTTGGTCGTCGGTAGCGTGTCTAGACAGGAAGTGGCATGAGGGTAGTTGTGCGCAGTTCAATTCGTCTGGCGATGCAGGCTTTGTGCTGCATCGCTATGCTCAACACTGGCGGATGGGCGCAAACGGCGAGAGGGTCGCTGCATGGAACGGTCACCGACCCGTCGGGCGCGGCGGTGACGAAAGCAGATGTCGTAGTGACGGGCCCCAGCGGAACGGCTGTCCATGCTTTGACGAACCAAGTCGGTGCCTATGAAGTGAAAGGTCTACCGGCGGGGACTTACGGAATCCAAGTCACCGCTCCGGGTTTTTCGAATTACGAGGTCGATGGTATCCAAGTGATCGCCGGCGAGTCGCAGAAGATGGACATCTCACTCAGCATCGCCGTGCAGCAAGAGAAAGTCACCGTGTCAGATCAAAGCGTTGGGCTGGATACATCGGCCGAAAGCAACGCGTCACAACTTGTGTTGACGGGCAAAGACCTCGACGCGCTCTCCGACGACCCGGACGAACTCGCGACAGACTTACAAGCGCTGGCAGGGCCGTCGGCGGGCCCCAACGGTGGTCAGATCTACATTGACGGCTTCACGGGCGGACAGCTACCGCCAAAGTCGTCGATCCGTGAGATTCGCATCAACCAAAACCCGTTCTCGGCGGAATACGACAAGCTCGGCTACGGGCGCATCGAGATCTTCACGAAACCAGGGACCGATCAATATCACGGGCAGTTCGCAGTAATGGGAAATTCATCGTACTTCAACTCCACCAGTCCGTTTGCCACGAGCACGCCGTCGTATGACAGTACACAATACATGGCCAACTTCGGCGGCCCGATGGGTAAGAAGGCTTCGTTTTTTGTGAACTTCGAGCGGCGGAACATCGGCGACAACGCCATCGTCAACGCATATGTGATCGACCCAACAACATTCCAACAAGTGCCGTACAACACGTCGGTGCCGATTCCGCAAACGCGGACGAACTTCAGTCCGCGCATGGACTTTCAGCTGACGCCGAACAATACGCTTAGCGTGCGGTATCAGTGGTGGCAGAACGTGCAGAACAACCAAGGCATCGGACAGTTCTCCTTGCCGAGCCAGGGATACGACGTCAAATCCACGGAGAATACGTTGCAGATCAGCGACACCCAACTGTTCGGCAGCAAAGTGGTAAATGAGACGCGGTTTCAGTATCTTCTGGACCACGTAAACCAGTCGCCGGCGACCGCTGCTGCAGTGGTCAATGTACAAGGTGCGTTTGTCGGCGGCGGCAACAGTTCGGGCTATAACCTCTCCTCCAGTTACCACTACGAACTGCAGAACTACACGTCGGTGCTGCACGGCGACCACATGCTTAAGTTCGGCGCACGTTTACGCGCCGAACGGGACAACAGCAATGCGAACCCGAACTTCAACGGGACGTTCACTTTCAATTCTCTCGATGCGTACCAAATCACCGAATATGGTTTGGCCAACGGATGGACACCGACGGAGATCCGCAACGCCGGCGGCGGTGCAGGGCAATTTGCGATTACGTACGGAACGCCGACGGTCACTGCCAATTACGTCGATTTGGGGCTGTACTTCTCCGACGACTGGCGATGGAAGCCGAAATTCACGGTGAGCTACGGTCTGCGCTACGAGACGCAGACGGACATCAACGATCACGGTGATTGGGGCCCGCGGCTCTCGTTTGCCTGGGGGCTGGGCAAGGGAGCTGCGCCAAAGACGGTAATCCGCGCGGGCTGGGGCATGTTCTATGACCGGTTCGATGAGCAGTATGTCATGCAGGCGCAACGATTGAACGGTAGTACGCAGCTTCAGTATGTAGTAAATCAACCCAATTTCTATCCCATCGTTCCGCAACAAGGCAGCCCGTTGCTCGACACTGCAAAAACATTCCCGACGCAATACCGGCTGTCGACTAATCTACGGGCGGCGTACACGATGCAAACTGCGGTAAGCATCGAACGACAGATCACCAAAAACGCAAACATCGCTATCTCGTACCTGAATTCCAAGGGTGTACACCAGTACCTGACACAGAACGTCAACGCGCCGCTGCCGGGCACCTACGACCCGAACGATCCGACCAGCGGCGTACGACCGCACGGAGACGCCTCAGGCAACATCTATCAGTACGGCTCGGAAGGGCAGTACGAGCAGAACCAGCTCATCATCAACGCGAATGTGCGTATCAGCAACATCGTGTCACTGTTCGGCTGGTACACGCTGAATTCCGTGAATGCAAACACGAGCGGCGCAGGCAGCTTTCCGAACAACCAGTACGACCTTGCGGAGAACTACGGACCGGCTGCGTACGACATCCACAACCGCGCGTTTGTCGGCGGAACGATTGCCCTTCCACGAGGATTCCGCCTGAACCCGTTTCTGGTGGTGACGTCGGGTATCCCATTCAACATTACGCTGGGACAGGACTACAACGGCGACTCGATTTTCAATGATCGTCCGACATTTGCAACGCCGAACACGCCGGGGCAGACCGTCATGGTCACCCAGTGGGGAACATTCAACCTGACGCCGTTGGCGGGCCAAACGGTGATTCCACCGTACTACGGCACCGGACCGGGACGATTTTCTCTGAATCTGCGATTGAGCAAGACAATTGGCTTTGGTCCGGAGACGAAGGGGTCGGGCGAGCCTGGCGGACCTGGAGGACCTGGAGGCCGCGGGGGACATGGGCACTTCGGAGGAGCGATGGGCGGACCGATGACGATTGGAGGATCGTCAAATCGCCGGTACAACCTTACATTCAGCGTGAATGCGCGGAACATCTTCAACAATATCAACTATGCGCCGCTGGTGGGGAACCTAAGCTCTCCGTTGTTTGGCGAGCCGAACGCGATTGCGGGGGGGCCGTTTGGATCATCGTCGGCGCCGCGCAAGTTCGAGCTGCAAGCAATGTTTAACTTCTAGCCGTCAGGCTGGCTTGAATTCAGCAGACCTCCGGTCCTCGTCATCATGCGATAGCGAGGACCGCGTTGTCTGCAGGCGTGGCGGGGGCGGCAACCCTTGACAAGGGTGGGTTGCAAGGTTGCCGAAAGGCCGACTCCTTTATAAACTCAGCGTTCGATGAAGTGACCGATTGTTGCGAGCGGATGGTTGATCCGCGGCGCCGCTGAGCGGACCGGCGAAGACTGGTCACGGCATTGCAATGCGCCCGGCGCCGAAGGGGGCAAGAGTGGTGGCGAGGCACTGCAGGGGATGATGCGGGGTTTGCGAGCAAGACTCGGATTGACGATCGCCCTGGCGGCAATGCTGGCCGCACTCTCGACCGCACAGGAACAACAAGAAGTGCTTACCGTGGAACGTGCGGTGAAGCTTGCGGTGGCCAACAACCGCATGCTGAAGATAACGTCGCTGCAACTGGCCGACACGAGAGAGGACTACCTGGCATTCAAGACGCACCGGCTGCCTTCGTTCAAGACTTACATCTTCGCTTCGGAACTGCTGGCGCCGATCAGCTTCACGATTCCGGCGGGCCAATTTGGATACTACCCGGGTGTCGGATACATTCCCGCTACCAATACAAACATCACGACGCCGCAGCAGCCGACGGCGTACGTGGTGGCGAATGTTTCGCAACCATTGCTGACGCTCTACAAGGTCAACATTGGCGTGCAAGGCAAGAGCCTACAGGTGGACATGGCGGCGCAGCAAGTGGAAGGCAAAAAGCTGGCGGTAGTGGCCAATGTGCGTGAGACGTATTACACGGCGCTGATGTGCGAAGACGGCATAGGGGCCACGCAAGCGAGCATCCAGCAGTACGAAGAGCTGGAGCGCATCTCGACGGAGTATCTGGCCGAGCAGGTGGTGCTGAAGTCGGAGCTGCTTGAGGTGAAATCAAAGCTCGCGCAGCAGCGGCTTAACCTGCTCAAGCTGCAGAACAACCTGGCAACCGCCAAAGAAGCGCTCAACAACCTCATGGGCCGCGATATTCACACCGCGTTCGGCATTGCGCCGGCGGTGGAACTTTCGCCCGCCGAAGAGAACCTGCCGACAGCCGAGTCGAGAGCGCTGGCGCAGAACTCGGACATCAAGCAGGCGGAAATCACGATCAAGCAAGCGGAGAACTTGGTGCGGCAGACAAAGGCAAAATACCTGCCCGATCTGGATTTGTCGGTACACTACTTGTCGCCGTTCGGCGTGAACTTCGTGCCGACGAATGTCGCCGGAGCGGGAATTGAGTTCAGCTGGGAAGCGTGGGACTGGAACCGCCGCAAACACGAGATCAACGAGAAGAACCTGAAGGTCGAGGAGAGCAAGGTCAACCTCGATGAAACACGGGCGCAAGTGCTGCAGGAGGTCGATAAGCAATATCGCGCGGTGCATGAGGCGCAGGCCGCGGCAACGGCGGCAGAGTTGTTGCGCCAGGCGGCTCGCGAGAAGTTGCGGGAGGTGACCGAGCAGTATGGACAGAAGACCAAGCTGCTTCGCGACGTGTTGCAGCAGCAGGCAAACGTGGAAAAGGCCAACGCCGACTATAGCGAGGCGCTCTCGCAGTTCTGGTCGGCGCGAGCGAAGCTGCTGAAGGCGATGGGCGAGGAATAAGAATGAGGGTTGCGCTTCGAAGACCATGCACTTCCCTGCTGGCAGCGGCGTGCTTGCTGGGCACGACAACGTGCCGGCAGGAAGCGGCAATCGAGAAGTCGCCGACGCCGGTGAGGACTGCGGTGGTGCAGTTGATCGACGCCGGTACGTCAAGCACGTACTCGGCGAACATCCAGCCGTATCAGCAAGTGGATCTCTCGTTCAAATCGAGCGGTTACCTGGCGAGCATCAAACAGGTCAAAGATGCGGACGGACATATCCGCAACATCGACATAGGCGACTACGTAGCGCGCGGCACCGTGCTGGCGACGGTAGAGCAAGACGATTACAAAGACAAGCTGGCACAGGCGAAGGCTTCGCTGGCGCGATCGGATGCTGAGTATGAGCGCGCGAAGCTGTCGTTTGGGCGAATTTCGAAGCTATATGAAGCGGGCGCTGCAACCAAGCCGGATTACGACGATACCAACGCGCAGATGGAGTCCACGGCAGCAGCGGTGGCGAATGCCAAGGCACAGGTCTCTGAGGCGCAGCTCGCGCTGGGTTACTGCGAGTTGCGAGCGCCGTTCGATGGTTGGGTCTTAAAGCGCAATGTGGACGTTGGGACGCTAGTGGGTCCGGCGACGACCGGCTTCACGCTGGCCGACACGCGCACGGTGAAGGCTGTGTTTGGCGTGCCGGACACGGCGATAACGAATGTGAAGCTGGGCAGCGTGCAATCCGTCACCACGGAGGCGCTGCCGGCAGCGTTCACCGGACACATTACTTCCATCTCAGCCGCGGCCGATCCCAAGAGCCGGGTGTACTCGGTGGAAGTGCGGATCGATAACCCGCACAACGACCTAAAAGCTGGGATGATCGCATCGATCAGGCTGGGCGGCGTGCATCCGAGCGCCAAAGTACTGGTGGTTCCCCTGGTCGCCGTCATCCGAAGTCCTGATCACAAAGAAGGCTTTGCGGTTTACCTGACGGAAGAAGAAACCGACACGCCGAAGATCCGTACGCAGGATGTCACGTTGGGTGACACGTACGGAAACAGCATTGCCGTACTCAGCGGATTAAATGCCGGGCAGCGGGTGGTGACGTCGGGGACAAACATGATCCGGCCGGGCGACACCGTGAAAGTGATTCCGTAGCATGGCGCATGTCCACAAGTCGGATGACGAGTACATTGCGATCACGCACAACATGGCGCGGTACTTCACTGAACATCGTCAGGTGGGGCTAATCCTCCTGCTGGGGACGTTTGTGTGGGGGTTCTTCGGCTACCGCAACATGCCAAAGCGCAAGGACCCGAACATTCCGGTGCGCGTGGCGGCAGTGCAGTGTCAGTGGCCAGGTGCGACGGCAGAGCAAGTCGAGCAACTGGTAACGCGACCGATTGAGCAGACCGTAGCGCTGAACTCGACGCTGAAGCCACCGAGCCCGTCGGACTTCGGCATTCGCTCGCTCAGCTTCCCCGGGGTGTCCGTCGTTTATATCCAGCTCAGTGACAACGTAAACGACAAGGAGAAGCAATTCTCCGACATGAACCTGAAGCTGAATCAGCTCAACCTGCCGCGAGGGGCGGGGCCGATTCAGTTCAATAGTAATTTCGGCGACACCGCCGCTCTGATGCTGACGGTCGCGAGCCCGATGGTCACGCCAACGGAAGTGGCGCTGAGAGCGATTGCCATCGAGAAGGCTGTCGCGCGGACGCGCGAAAACCTGCCCAAGAACGCGCCGCAGCCGCGAGTGAGTGTAATTTACGCATTTCCGATGTCGGTTGCGCCGGGACCGGTACGAACGGACTTCGAGAAGATCGCAGCACTCGCCGCACGTAATGGAGCGCTGAGCGACCTGCACTTCTTCGAGGGCCCCGGATACGTGGGACTTGACGCCTGCACCAGCTTCGACGACGCAACCATTCGGCAGCGCGGAGAGCAATTGATCCAGAACAGCCTGCACCGCTCGGAGCTGCATCCGGATGCATGGCAGCCGGCGATTATTCGCGATCCTGCGGATACCGAGAAGCAACTGCTTGCCGTTGCAGGAGCGAAGTATTCGTATCACGACCTCGACAATTACACCGACCTGCTGCAACGGTCACTGCAGGGCGTGACGGAGACCTCGAAAGTGCAACGCTCGGGGGTGCTGCAGGAGCAGATCTACCTGGACTATTCACAGCAGCGGCTGGCGCAGTATGGGTACGATCCGTCGAAGTTGAAGGACGTGCTGGGCGCGCAAAATATTACACTGCCGGCGGGCACGCTGGATGTCGGGTCCACCAGCCTAACCATCAACCCGTCGGGGCTATTCCCGGATGCGCAGGCGATCGGCAATGTCATTATCGGGGTTTCATCCTCGAACAGTCCGGTGTATTTGCGGGACCTGGTCGATATTTCACGCGGATATCAGAGCCCGCCGTCATATCTGAATTTCCTGACGTGGAAAGACGAAGACGGTAATTGGACACGCAGCCGCGCAGTGACGCTGGCGGTGTACATGCGCGACGGGCAACAGATCAATCTGTTCGGCAAGCACCTTACAGAAAAACTCAGTGCAGTGAAACAGTACCTTCCCGATGACCTCATCATGGTCCACACATCAGACCAGCCGGTCCAGGTTAAGGAGCAGATCGACCTGTTCATGGATGCGCTTTACGAGGCGATCGGGCTGGTGGTCATCGTCTCGCTGATCGGCTTCTGGGAGTGGCGGTCGGCTTTGCTGATGGCGTTGTCGATTCCGGTGACGCTGTCGCTGACATTCGGGATGATCTACCTGCTGGGCATCGACATCCAGCAGGTATCAGTGGCATCGCTCATCATTGCACTGGGATTGCTGGTGGACGACCCCGTGGTGGCAGGCGACTCGATCAAGCGAATGCTTGCCGAGGGACAGCCGCGAATTGTGGCACCATGGCTGGGTCCAACGAAGATCGCCACCGCAATCCTCTACGCGACGATTACCAATATCGTGGCGTACTTACCGTTTCTTCTTGTCACGGGGAACACCGGCGAATTCCTGTATAGCCTGCCTATCGTCATGACGTGCGCGCTGGTGGCGTCCCGGCTGGCGTCCATGACGTTTATTCCGTTGCTGGGGTATTACATCCTAAGGCCTGACAAGAAGCCGGAGAAGCCGATCGAAGAGCGCCGCACGCAGGGATTTACCGGCTTTTATGCGCGGACGGCCAAGTTTGCGATCGAGCACCGGTGGAAGGTTCTGATTGCATCGTTCGTGTTCATCTTGCTTTCGGGCGTTCTCTTCAAGCAGCTCCGAACATCTTTTTTCCCCGACGACGTGCAGTACTGGTCCTACGCGGATGTATGGCTGCCGAACGCTGCCAACTTTGACGCAACGAACCAGGCAGCGCAACAGGTCGAGCAGATTATTCGGCAGCAGGCCGAGGTGTGGGGCAAGCAGCATGCGGACAAGTACGGCAAGCCGTCGCAGATTCTTCGGTACCTTACTACCTGGGTCGGCGGAGGCAGCCCGCGCTTCTGGTTCTCGATCTCGCCGCAGCCGCAGCAACTCAACTACGCCGAAGTCCTGGTAGAAGTGAACAAGAAGGAAATTACGCCGGAGTTTGTGGACCAGGTGCAGCCGGTGTTGTCGGCGACTGTCCCGGGCGCACGGATCGACTTGCGGCAGTTGCAGACCAACCCGGTCAATTATCCAGTAGAGATACGCATTACGAGCCGCGCGGACGTGAGCACGGCAGGAAGCGCAAAGGACATCCGCACGCTACGGCAGATCGCATCGCAGGTAGAGGCAATTTTGCGTTCCGCGCCTGCGGCCGAGCGCGTGCGCAACGAGTGGGACACGGAGAGTCCAACCGTTACCCTCAACGTAGACCCAGACCGGGCCAATCTCGCCGGAATCAGCAACCTTGACGTTGCGAACTCCGCCACGAGCGCACTGAGTGGAGTGTCCGTCACGACCTTGCAGGACGGCGACCGGAACATTCCCGTGGTGGCGCGCTTGAAGATGGACGAGCGGGCGAAGCTCTCGGACATTCAGAACCTATACGTCTATGGAGAACAGAGCTCGTCCAAGATTCCACTGGTGCAGATTTCCAGCATTCAGAACAGCATGGTGACCGACCGCATTATCCGGCTCGACCATTTCCGGTCGATGTCGATTTACGCGTTTCCGGCTCCGGGGCATCTGCCGTCTGAGATCACAGCGATAGCCGTGCCTAAACTTCTGGAGTTCGAGAAGACGCTGCCTGCGGGCTACAGCATCAGCATTGGCGGCGAGTTCGACAAACAGAAGACGGGCTTTCGTAACCTGGCGCAAGTATTGGCCGTTTCGATCGCTATGATCTATCTGGCGCTGCTGTTCCAGTTCAACAATGCGATCAAGCCGTTGCTGGTATTCGCTGCTGCGCCTTATGGAGTTGCCGGCGCCCTGATTGCGCTGTGGGTGATGAACACGTCGTTCGGCTTCATGGCGTTCCTGGGAATCGCCAGCCTGATCGGCGTAATCGTCAGCCACGTCATTGTGCTGTTCGACTTCATCGAGGAGATGCACGCTAAGGGTGAGCCGTTTGAAGAGGCTGTGATTGACGCCGGCATTATTCGTTTGCGTCCAGTCATGATCACAGTTGGTGCAACTGTTCTAGCGCTGTTTCCGCTGGCGATGCACGGCGGTCCATTGTGGCAGCCGCTGTGTTATGCGCAGATTGGGGGACTAACGGTAGCGACGTTTATTACCCTGTTGATGGTTCCTGTGCTTTACTCAATCATGGTGCTGGACCTGAAATGGCTGACCTGGGAGGAGAAGGCGGCAGATTCAACGCCGTCGGTCGCGGCGCGGCCTTTGGCAGACCACGCGTAATTCAGTAATCCAGGCAGCGATCAGTGCCAGGAAATCGACTCGAGGAGAAGGACGAATGCATATTCGTAGGCTAGCGATCGCTACGACGATGGGTCTTGCAGTGTTTGCATCCGTGGCAATGCCGGCCAGCTCGTTTGCGCAAGCCAGCGGCGCCATGAACCCTCAACTGCAGCAAAGGATTGCGGCCTTGAAGCAGTCGGCGGCGACGAACCAGCAGAAGTTGCGGAGGTATCAATGGACCGAAGTGCAGCAACTGACGCTAAAGGGCGAAACCAAGCCGCAACAAGAGTTCATGTGCCAGTACGGACCGGACGGACAAGTGCAGAAGTTTCCGATGGGCGAGCAGCAGCAGACTTCCGGCGGACGGCTCAAACAACGCATCGCCGAGAAGAAGAAGGCGGAGATGAAGGACTACTTGTCCGACGTAAAGTCGCTGCTTGCCGAATATCTGCCGCCGAACCCGGAGAAGATCCAACAGGCCTCGCAATCGGGAAACGTCGCACTGAGTAAGGAACCAGCGGCTGGATTGGTAGTGTTGACCTTTACGACCTACGCCCAGCCGGGCGATCAGATGGCAGTGTCGTTTGATCCAACGGCGAAAAAAATTGTCACGATCAACGTCAACACATATATGGGTGAAGCTAAGGACAAAGTCTCGCTGAACGTAAGCTTCTCTACCTTGCCCGACGGCACCAACTACGCCGAAAAGACGGTGCTCGATTTGCCCGCGAAGCAGATGGTAATCACCACGCTGAATACCAATTACCACCTGTTCGGACAACCGGGCATGTGAGACGTCGCCCCGCGACCACCGATGTAGAGTTGCGAGGCGACACACACATCATGGTTATTGAGTTCCTTTGGAGCTAACGCCAGCCGCGTCTGCATTGGATTGCAACCAGGCTGCGAGCTTCGGCTGCTGCTGTTGACGCAACGCGATGCAGCCACTGACCGATTCGAGTGCGGCCTTCTGGTTGCGGAGCGTTCCCAGGCCCGGATGCCGCTGGAAGAACTCCTGCAATTCTGCCAGGCTCTGCTCGTCGCAAAGCGCGGTTACCGCGTCAAGGAATACGCCGGCGCCGCCCAAGCCGCCGCCAGCCTTCGCGTTGATGGCGTCGTAATGAGTACGAATAAAGCTCCAAGCCGCGGCCTGTGACGCTGGGTTTTGCATGAGGTCGCCCAGGACAAAGAGGTCCTGGTTGCGGACGTCGGTCGTCAGCGTGGCTTCGAGAGTCTCTTGGGCAAGGTCCGCGCCTGGAAACCACGCGAGACCGTAAAAGTAGCGATAGTAGCTTTCTGGAGGCAGCTTCGTCTGCAACTGCGCTTTGTATTGAGCATATAGGGCTGCATCGCCATGCATGGCGGCAACGCGCACGGCAGCCCGCGCCAGCGTACCATCCACCGATTCGGGATCAGAGATATACTTCTGTGCGATCGTCCGGGATTCGGCAATTGCCTGCGGATCGTTGGCCACGGTTCCAAGCATGTAAAGCAGCGCCGACCGCTTCTGCTTGTCGGAAGGAGTGTCGCTGGCGCGTCCCTGATAACCCAACTCGGTCATCAGAGGGGAAAATGACTGACGGAGCCACGCTTCGAACGCCGGCCGGTCGGCCGGGTTCACAATGTCCTGACTGATGAATTCCAGCTTGTCGAAGTAGGAGGTGAGCAGTACGCTGCCTTCGGTACGCTTGAACTGCTCACCAAGTGCGAGGTAATCGCCGACTGGAGCCAACCCCGCGCGCATCAGTGCCCATTCGTTGCCGACAAGGGAAATGCGCTCCTCGGGGGTGAGGTCTTTCTCGGCCGCCGCGCCGATTGCGTGAAGGGCCGCAGCATCGTAGTCGTAACGGTAATAACCCATAGCGCCGCGGTTCGGGAACAGGAGTCGGGAGCAGCCTTTCACCTTGAATTCCTTTTGGGCTTCGGTGAGCAGGACGCACTGCGAAGCATTCACTGAACCGCCAATGCCTTGCACACAGACGGGAATCTGCCATTTCTGGCTATTGGGCTGCTGGAACACCTCGGGAGAGTTGAAGTATCGCTTTTGCGCCAGCGTCAGATCGGTGCTGCCGTCGCTGCAGCGAGTTGAGACTCGCAGGTACGGTTCGCCGGATTGCAGCACAAAGGTCGGCATAATTCGATCGACGGGCTTGCGGGAGCTGCGAGCCATTGCGCCCCAGAAGTCAGTGGCGGTGGCGTTGCCGTAGGCGTGTTCCTTAAGGTAGAGGTTCACGCCGGCACGAAATACGTCGGGGCCGAGGTAAGACTCCAGCATGTGCAACACCGAGGCGGTTTTGCCGTAGGCAATGCCGTCGAAGAGGGACTCAATCTCGGTGCGAGACTCCGCGTCCTGATGGATGGGACGGGTGTTCTGCATGCTATCGTTGGTGAGCGAATCCTGGATTCCGTCAACGACGTCCTGACCAATGAGCCAATCGGGCCGCCAGGCTTGCATCGGGTGAGGCGTCATCCATGTGGCGAAGCCTTCGTTGAGCCAGATGTCGTCCCACCATTGGGCAGTGACGAGATCGCCAAACCACTGGTGCGCGACCTCGTGAGCGATGACGCCGGTGACATTCTTCTTGGCACCGACAGAGGCGGTCTTGTCGTCGATGAGCAGGGCCGACTCGCGATAGATGATAGCGCCCCAGTTTTCCATAGCGCCGGCTTGGAAGTCCGGGACAGCTATCTGGTCGAGCTTGGTCAGCGGATACTTGATGCCGTAGTAATCGTTGTAATAGTGCAGGATCGCTTTGGTCGCCTCGAGCGGGAAGCTCGTGAGGTTCTCCTTGCCAGGCACGGTGCAGACGCCGAGCTTGATGCCGTCGACGGAATCGTACTCGCACTTCCAGTCGCCTACGACAAGCGCGACGAGATAGCTCGACATTTTCGGCGAGGTGGCGAATTTGATGGTGTGCTGCGCGCCGGGTCCGGGCGTGTCGGAAATGACCTCGTTATTGGAGATAGCTGTGTCGCCTTGATCAACAATCGCTGTGATGTCGAAGGTCGCCTTGTAGGCCGGCTCATCGAAGCTGGGGAACGCGACGCGAGCGTCGGTGGCTTCCATCTGCGTGACGGCGTATTTGCGGCCGTTGTAGGCGCTCAGATAGAGGCCGCGGAGCTTGTCGTTGAGATGGCCGGTGTAAGTGATGTGGACACTCGCAGGTCCGGCGGAAAGCGGCTTGTCCACGGTGAAGGTCGCCATCTCTTTGGACTCATCGAGAGAGACTTTGGCGTTTTGCGTTTGGCCGGTAGCAGTGATTGTTACGTCATGGAAATCGATCTCGAGAGCATTCAGCGTGATCGTCGTGCTCGGCTTGGCGAGATGCAGATCGATGGTCTCGTCGCCGTCGAAGGTGTTGGTCGGGAAATGGATGTCGAAGGTTAGGGAGTAATGGTCGGGCGAAACGCCGCCGGGAAGACGTTGCCCAAAACAGGCAATCGCCAGCAAGAAGGTGAGTGCGCAGAGTAAAAGAATTTTCTTCATAATTTTTCCTGTGACGGAGAAATTCCCAACAGCGATTGAGAGGTGGTACGACCGGAGCCACACCTGGGTTCCGGCGCGCATTGCTGACTATTGTAGACGCTGCTCGAGGTTGGGGGTAAGCCCGAATTCCCTGCTCATAAGCGTCCGCCAACAACGATTGCCTGCAAACCAGTACGGGATTTCGCGGAAGTCCGTAACGTCGAAGATGGCGATGTCGGCGTCTTTGCCGGGCTCGAGGCTTCCCGTCTGGTGGTGCAATTCGAGAGCACAGGCGCCGTTGATGGTGGCAGCGGTGATGGCCTCGGCGGGCGACATCTTCATGTGGGTGCAGGCAGCCGATAGCACGAACGGCATGGAGGTGGTCGGCGAGGTGCCGGGATTGTAGTCGGTGGCGAGAGCGACAGCGACACCGGAATCGATGAGTTGGCGCGCGGGCGGAAAGGTCGGGAGGCCGAGGAAGTAGTTGGCAGCAGGGAGGAGCGTGGCGACGGTGTTGGCGTTCGCGAGCCAGGCGATATCGGCGTCAGTGAGGTGGTCGAGGTGATCGAAGCTGGCTGGATGAAACTCGGCGAAGAGTTCGAGCGCGGTGTGGGTGAGCTGGCCGATGTGGATGCGGGTTTTCAGACCGTGGTTTATTGCAGCTCTTAAGATTCGGGTCGACTGCTCCGGCGTGAAGGCGCCGCGCTCGCAGAAGACGTCAACGTAGGAGGCGAGTTTCTTTTGCGCTGTCTGCGGGATGATTTGGTCGCAGATGAGGCGGACGTATTCGTCGGGATTATCGCGATGCTCCGGCGGGACGACGTGGGCGGCGAGGAGCGTGGGGATGACAGTTCCATGCCAGTGTTCGGCGGCTTGGCGCATGGCTTCGAGGGACTTGAGTTCGCTGGCAGCGTCGAGTCCGTAGCCGGATTTGGCTTCGACGGTGGTGGTACCGTGAGCGGACATATTGTTGAGCGCGTTGAGGACGTTCGTCGCGAGTTGTTCGGTTGAAGACTCACGCACGCCGCGAATGCTGGAGCGAATGCCGCCTCCGGCTTGAGCGATTTCCTCGTAGTTCGCACCGGAGATGCGCTTTTCGAAGTCGATGAGGCGCGGAGCGGCAAAGACCGGATGGGTGTGCGAGTCAACGAAGCCGGGGAGCACGACCTTGTTGGTGCAGTCGATTTCCTCGATTCCCCTTGTTTGTTTACGAAGCTCGTCGGTGGTGCCGATGACGGAGATTTTGCCATTCTCGATCAGGACGGCGCCGTCCTCAATGATGCCGAGGTCACCCACGGATGCGCCGCGGTGGGGCGCATCACCGCGGAGGGTGAGGAGTTGGGAAGCGTGAGTGAGGATGGTAGCGCGTGGCGTCATATGTCGTCCCTTCCGGGACTTCGAGGTGCTTTCAACAGCTCCCAGCGTTGAAACGCTCGGCTAAGATATTGCGCCCCTCCGGGGCTGGCGCCGACCGCAGAATCCAGCCGAGGAGCCAGCTTGATAGTGTACCCCTGCCCTGCTCGTGTTTTCAGTCACTTCGGAGGGATGTTGAGCATAACCTTGCTCAAACAAAGACTTTACAGGTACTTGATAGATTCTATTAGGTTTAGCAGCCGGCTTATGAGCTATCGTCCGATGCCGTTTATGTTCGGAGCGCATTCCTACGGCACAAAGATCCATAGCACGGAGCATCACCTGCACGGCGGCGAAGTCGTGATTTCCAGTTGCCGCGACGCGGAGGATTTCGGCACGGTTACAGGCGACGTCGCGGAGATTCATCGGCACCCGAAGGCGTGGGATGCCGACGAGGCGGCGGGCTCGGGCCATGTTGTGGAGGCGCGTTCGGGAGTCAAGGTGGTGTCGGCAGCAGGCGCGCCCACGAACGGCGGCACCGCGACAATGGTGGCCGCTGGGCAGAATGTGGCGGCAGGTGCGGATGATCGGCTGCATTCGTTCAGCGTAAGGAGGTGCTGGAGGGTTTTCGAGGAAAAAGAGAGGTGAGACGGAACGAAAGTAACCAGTTTTTCCCGATATGGGAAGACCGGTGACGCCAAAGAGCGAAAAGCGACGGCGGATCAACAAGTTCCGGTTGCTTAGTTAGAGATCAGGTGTTCCGTCGGACCACTGGCGCACCGGAACGAGGAACGTAATCAGGTGCTCCCATGTGTCGTTGAACGCGAGGATGGGAGAGCCGGGCAGGCCTGCTCCCCATGCTGCGGGCTCGCCTTGTGAGACGAAAAACATGAGATGGGGATGCCAGTGGTGCCCTCCTTCGTCACTTAAGTATCCCTGCTTGGACAGCATGTAGCACATGGCGCCGGGTTCCATGGGCGGCAGTTCCTTCTTGTCGATGGCTGTTGTCATGGCCTCGACCATTTCAGCTCTGGTTTTTCCGGCTAGTATCAGGTCGGTTCTTTTGATCGTGCGTGGCAGGTAGGTGCGCGCGGCTGCGGCATTCAAACAGAGCGGACCGCGCAGCTTCGGATTCCAAAAGTTTGGATCATCGATAGGAGCGGTCCAGGAACGCTCGACGATGCAGACAAAACCGTTCCTGCCTTGAACCGCGGTTTCGTAACCTTTGCGTCCCAGAACCATGACCTCCGCATCGTGCGAGATGGAATCGGGCGCGGCGCTTCGGGCCAGCGCGATTTCAGAATTGCGATCTTCCATCAGATATTCGTCAACAGGAGCCATGCTTGGATACGGTGTCTTAGCATCCTGTGCCGCTACGTGCCACGCGGCGCTGGGCAGGAGCGTTAGGACGAGACACTTCTCCGCGATTTGTCTAAACATGTTCCATTCCCCCATTCCCCGACAGTTGATATCAAGCTACAACACGGGGTTTGTTGGCAAGATGTGGTGATAGCAACAATTTGCGGGCGGGGTCTTGGGGGGAGGGTTTACCACGCTGAAGGTGGCAATTCAATCTAGTGACGGCGGGTTTCATATGCCGTCCCTGCCGGGACTCGTCATCTCTTTCTAACACTACCCACCGTTGAAACGGTGGGCTTTGATATGTCGGCCCTCCGGGCCTGCGCGAGGCACCATCCCTCGTTTCCGCCTAGGTCTAACGTTGCTGTTGAGAAGGACCCACCCCGCCAACCGAAGGCGGGGTGGGGCACCCGGCGGAGGACGCACGATGCGGTGGACGCTCTGCTGCCAGATGGGGACCCGGGGCGGTTGCGGAGGAATTTGAGGGCGGTGGAGTGAGAGAGAGCTAGTGGGCTCGGACTGAAGTCCTCGCGGAAGTGTGCCGTCGGCTGAAGCCGACTCGGGTAACTAAAAACAGTTTTCCCAGCGTTGAAACGCTGGGCTTTCGTCTGGCGTCTCGCTGCGCGGGACTCGGTTGTTGGCGGTCGGGGAAGTTTCAAGTACCCCCGACGAATAGCCCCACCCGCGTGTCGTTAAGTGGGGAACGGTTTGGCGCGGATTCCTAGGATTAGACCCAAGCCCAAAGCAAAGAGGAATGCGCCAAACACCACACCCCCTCCCCAGGCATCGGATGTTAGCCACACGGGTTTCGGGGAGAAACCCGGCAGCTCTTCTGAAGGAACTTCTGAGAGGTCTAAGCCTGCCACCCACGCTTCATCCCACATTTTCTGGGTCTTTCCCCAAGCAAAAAAGTTCTTCTGGCAGTATTCGGCGTCCGGATCACGTGCGAAGTACCGGAAGTGGCCATCAGGCATCGTGAGTCGAAAAAATCCGCCGGGGAGATCGTATACGCCCTGTTCGGGGAGTGATCCCTCGGGGACCTTGCCACGGGCACCCTTTTGGGGGTTCTTGATGAGGTAAGGCTCTAAGTCCTTATCCAAAATGATCTGACCACTCTTGTGGAGGGGGTACTCTTTCGCCAGCTCAGGGATTCTCTGTTCAAAGGCCGCCACTTCCTTTGCGTACAGATTGGTGTCCCTCTGGTGGACGTACCAAGCAAGACCTACTGTCCCGCAGGCCAACAAGACTCCGAAAGACAGGAATAACCAGTGAACAACGCGGCTGTCGGAGCCAAAGGCCCAGGCAAGGGCCAAACCAAGCAGCAAGATTCCAACGACTTCCATCATCTTCGTGCCGCTCACAGCGGCAATACCAGCAAGCACCAAAGTAAGGAACAGCGTTACTTTGTGCCTTCGGTTTAGGTTCAGCGGGAGAATCATTGCCGCCTCCCCCTCTCTGCGCTCCCCTACCGTGCGCGGCAGTGGCAGCAGTCAAATCGATTTGCTTGTTTGCTACAAATGCTACGCTACTGCACAACTGCAGTCACCTACCGGTCGCATGTTAGTGAGATGAAACGTGGACGGTTGGCCCACAATTGCCAAAATCGGGCATTGTGGCCGCCAGCGCGGGAGACCCCCAACGCTGGCTACACTGCATACTTGGTCACTCAGTTTTTCAACCGCTGAGGACAGATTCGGCGTCGCCAAACCAGCCACCAGCGGTAAACTTTAGGCGAATCAGAGCTGCATAAGGAGTTCCAGGTAAGGAGAGAACTGTTTAACGCAGGAGAATGCCTATGCCAACTGATTGGCACGAACTGCTAAAGGTATTTTTGACGACGGTCGGCGGGGGCGGCGTAGTCCTTGGCGTTGCCGCTTGGCTTGTTAGGGAGATAGTCTCCAGCAGCATTGCGCGTGAGGCAGAGAAGTTCAAGATTGAGATCAAGGCTAAAGCCGATACCGAAATTGAGAAGGTGAGAGCGTTTCTTGCTCGTGGATCACGTGTGCATGAGCAACAACTCGAGGTTCTTCAGGGCATGTACGTTTCCCTCTGGGAGGCGAACAGATGTTTCATGCGCATGCAAGCGCAGGGGCACTCTGCAAACGAGGTCCGGCCGGAAGCAGAGGAAGCTATAGCCGCTGCCCACAAGAAACTCGTGTCGGGCAGGCTTTTTGTTCCTGAGGCTCTGGCCCAGCAATGCGATTCGTTCTTTCAAGCAATATGTGAGGGACAAGCCTACTTTTGGAACGCGCGTGAAACGACAAACCGCAATCAACGGACTGAGTTCGAGATAAAGGCCGCAACGATCTCCTGCCAAGAGATTCCGAAAATCTTGGGGGAGATAGAGGAAGCAGCGCGTGGAATCATACACGGGGAGAATGACGGTAATGCATCGTTTGGTACGACGTCGCGTGCCGTGCTAAGGTCCTCTCCTGGCGAGAGACAATGACATTCCCGATGAGGCCAAAGTAACGAAGGTGTTTAACGGCAGAGAGTGGCCGGGCACCCCAGGTTCGCGGCCCACTTTGCGCCGATAACCTGGGAAACACTATTCCGGTTCCATCGGTGTCTTGATTCCCTTCTCCTTCGCGAAGTGCTTCGCTTCGTCGTAGCCTGCATCTACGTGTCGAGCCACCCCGATGCCGGGATCGTTGGTGAGGACGCGCTCGATACGTTTGGCCATGGCGTCGGTGCCGTCGGCGACGGTGACTTGGCCGGCATGTTGCGAGTAGCCGATGCCGACGCCTCCTCCGTTATGGATAGAGACCCAGGACGCGCCGCTGGCGGTGTTGAGCAAGGCGTTGAGTAGCGGCCAGTCGGCGATGGCGTCGCTGCCGTCTTTCATCGACTCGGTTTCGCGATAGGGCGAGGCAACGGAGCCGGTGTCGAGGTGATCCCGGCCCATGACGATAGGTGCTTTGAGTTTGCCGGTCTTCACCATGTCGTTCATGGCGAGCCCGAATTCGGCGCGCTCGCCGTAGCCAAGCCAGCAGATGCGCGAGGGGAATCCCTGAAACTTGATGCGCTTGCGGGCGAGGTCGATCCAGCGGCTGAGGACGCGGTCGTGCGGGAACATCTGCAGCACGAGGTCGTCGGTGGCGTGGATGTCGGCGGGATCGCCGGAGAGGGCCGCCCAGCGGAAGGGGCCGCGTCCTTCGCAGAAGAGCGGACGAATGTAGGCCGGCACGAATCCGGGGAAATCGAAGGCGTCTTTGACGCCGTGATCGAAGGCGAACTTGCGAATGTTGTTGCCGTAGTCGAAGGTGACGGAGCCCATCTTCTGCAGCTTGAGCATGCCTTCGACGTGGCAGGCCATGGTGTCGAGGGATTTTTCCAGGTAGGCCTTGGGATCTTTGGCGCGGAGGTCGAGCGCGGCTTCGAGGGTCATGCCGCTAGGGACGTATCCGTTGAGCGGGTCGTGGGCGGAGGTCTGGTCGGTGAGGATGTCGGGGACGACTCCGCGATCGGCAAGCTCGGGGATGATGTCGCCGCAGTTGCCGACGAGGCCGACGGAGATATTCTCCTTTTTGCGGACGGCGTTCTTGAGGATGCGCAGGGCTTCGTCGAGGGAGTTGACCATGAAGTCGCAGTAGCCGGAGCGTAGGCGCTTCTTGATGCGTTCGGGATCGACTTCGATGCCAAGGTAGCAGGCACCGGTCATGGTGGCGGCGAGGGGCTGGGCACCGGACATGCCGCCCATTCCGCCGGAGACGACGAGCTTGCCGGCGAGGTCTCCGCCGAGGTGCTTTTCGCCGGCGGCGGAAAAGGTTTCGTAGGTGCCCTGAATGATGCCTTGCGAGCCGATGTAAATCCACGACCCGGCGGTCATCTGGCCGTACATGATGAGGCCGAGCTTCTCGAGCGCGTTGAATTGCTCCCAGTTGGACCAATGTCCCACCAGGTTGGAGTTACAGATGAGTACACGGGGAGCGTAGTCGTGGGTGCGAAAGACGGCGACGGGCTTGCCGGACTGGACGAGGAGAGTTTCGTCGTTGTCGAGTTCGCGGAGGGAGCGGACGATGGCGTGGTAGCAGTCCCAGTTGCGGGCGGCGCGGCCGGTGCCTCCGTAGACGACGAGGTCCTGGGGGCGCTCGGCGACGTCTGGGTCGAGGTTGTTCATCAGCATGCGCATGGCGGCTTCCTGGGCCCATCCTTTGCAGGAGAGCTGGTTACCGCGCGGGGCGCGGACTGGAGAGTAGGTTTCTGTGGCTACGGGCATAACAGAAGATGGTAGCGAAAAGACCAACACAATCCAAAATCAGGATTGTGTGGGGCACGCGCGCGAAATCGAATCTTTTACCAACCTTTGGGGCATACTGATACCTGAAATTCGGGGTTGCAAACAGTCATGTTCTTTGTGTTCGATGTTTTCCTAAGCCACAATCGCGCCCAGAAAGACTGGACTCGCGAACTTGCGCGTCGCTTGCGGACAGACCAGTTTCAGGTCTGGTTTGACGAATGGGAGTTGCCGAGATCGGCCGGCCGCAATTGGATTGACCTGATGGTCGATGGAGTTGAACAGAGTCGTAAAGTTGCTATGATCTGGTCCCCCGAGTACTTTGTCAACGATTGGCCCGAATTTGAATCGAGTGTAATCCAGCAAGTCGATGCGGCAGGGCGGAGGGAGCGTGTGATTCCCATCTTGCATACAAAATGCGAACTGCCGAAGAAATGGGGCTTTCGCGAGGCGCTCGACTTCACCGGATGTGCGCTTGGCACAATCGAATTTGAGTTTCACTATCACCATCTGCTCCACAATCTGGATAAAGCCCGCCCATTCGAAGGCGACTTTGAACGCTTCAAGGCGGCTGCAATCGGTGGCGGAAGAGTTGGGACGTATTTTATCGATCATCCAGGAAAGCGGAGCGACCCAAAACGCTAAGCCGTTCTGTTAAGGAGTAACAACAATGACGCGACTGTCAATTGTCAGCGGGGGGCAAACCGGAGTCGATCGCGCAGCGCTGGATGTAGCCATGGCAAAAAAGATTCCATACTCTGGGTGGTGTCCGCGTGGCGGGATTGCAGAAGACCTTGAGGAACTCGGTCCTGTTCTGCTTACAAAGTACGGCTTGCGAGAAACACCCAGTGATCTGGCGGAACAGAGAACCGCATGGAATGTTCGGGACAGCAACGCGACGCTTCTGATCGGGCATGTTGAATTATCGAGGGGAACATTTTTTACCAAACTGTGCGCCGAACTGATTTTCTTACGACCGTTCCATGTCGTTAACCTGGAGGCCAGAGACGCCCTCTACTTGACTTCTCATTGGCTAACAAGCTTAATCGAAGGACTTCGTGCCGACCAGTTTCGGCTCAACGTGGCAGGACCGCGAGAATCGGAGTCGGACGGAATTTATGAGGCTGCTTTCACATTTATAGATAGGCTGCTGGACCCATTCTGTTCGGAGACACGAACGAAATGATCTCGGCTGCGAAAGGCTGCCGGCAGCTGTGGCACTCTTTCAGCTGTGGTACCTGATTGTGGGATAGGGGGCAAGAAAATCGGGGAGTGGCTGTTTGGCCGCCTCCCCACTCTCTCCGATCAGGTTTGCTATTGCCGCTACTTTAGTCCGGCGGCGATGTCACAGCATCAAAGCACCATGAATTGTGGATGAAGAAATTATGACGCACTCGCTTCGCCTGTGAAAAAGTCGTCGGGCGCGGCAGCTTCAGAAATTTCCAGCGATTTTGACACGGTGTGATATTTTCGTGGTTCGAGGCATGCTCATGCCTCGCCCGGAGGCAAGAGAATTGGGAAAAAACATGGTTCCTAAGCGTGTCTTTCTCACCAAGGGAGTGGGAAAACACAGGGAACGCCTCACCTCGTTCGAGCTGGCGCTACGCGACGCCGGCATCGCCGCGCAAAATCTGGTTCGAGTCTCCTCCATCTTCCCGCCGCACTGCAAAGTAATTCCCCGCAAAGAAGGCTTGAAGTACCTGTATCCCGGCGAAGTGACATTTGCCGTCGTGGCTGAGAATTCGACGCGCGAGCCGCATAGGCTCGTGGCATCAAGCATTGGGCTGGCGATTCCGGCGGACCGCAATACGTACGGCTACCTCAGCGAACATCACTCCTTCGGCGAAACCGAGGACGTGGCCGGCGATTACGCCGAAGAGCTGGCGGCTGAAATGCTGGCAACGACCCTGGACGTCGAATTCGATGCCGATAAGTCGTGGGATGAGAAAAAGGAAGTGTACCGGCTGTCGAACAAGATCGTGCGCACGATGAACACGACGCAGTCGGCGGTCGGAGACAAGCGGGGTCTGTGGACAACAGTGATTGCGGCGGCGATACTGATTTTCGAGTAAGGCGGATCCACCGCAAAAATAAAAGGCGCAAGTTTGTCGCGCCCTCGGACTTTACGCCCCCAATCTCCTCTGGCACTGGTCAAGGGTCTCATCAATATGCATTTGTAGAGACCCGAGTTCCCTCAGGGACCAAAGCCCACATCCTCATTAACTCATTGCTGCACGGCTTCACAGGCTGCGGAAAAATGCACGCGTTTTTGTAGTGCAGAACTCCAAACCTGTTGTTTGCCGTGCTCTTGTCTGTTATTTCTTGCTCTGGCGGTGGCTTTTTGCCTCCGCCAG